>Ga0079224_100003107_pt1 | contig 20674 bp, 19 predicted proteins | sample Stecom2015_FD_80414 | JGI IMG/M metagenome (GOLD analysis project Ga0079224, IMG submission 80414) | Agricultural soil microbial communities from Utah to study Nitrogen management - Steer compost 2015 | ecosystem: Environmental > Terrestrial > Soil > Agricultural land | place: USA: Utah...
GTTCACGGGCGGCCGGTTAGGGTGCGGGTGTGGCCCGCGACTCCCGGAAGCTCATCGCCCTCGACATCGACGGCACCCTCGTCACGTACGACGACGTGCTGTCGGACGCGGCGCGCGAGGCGGTGGCAGCCGTCCGCGCGGCGGGGCACCACGTCGTGCTCGCCTCGGGCCGGTCGCTCATCGCGATGACGCCGGTCGCCGCGGCGCTGGGGATCACCGACGCCTGGATCGTCGCGTCGAACGGCGCGGTCACCGCGCGGCTCGACCCCGCCGCCGAGACGGGCTACGTGCTCGAGCGGGTCGAGACGTTCGACCCCGAGCCCGTGCTGCGGATGCTCAAGGAGGAGCTGCCGCACGCGCGGTACGCCGTGGAGGACGTCGGCGTGGGCTTCCGGATGAACGAGCTCTTCCCCGAGGGCGAGCTCAACGGCGAGCACCGCGTGGTGGACTTCGAGGAGCTCTGGGCAGGTCAGGTGACCCGCATCGTGGTGCGCAGCCCGGGCGAGACGAGCGCGGAGTTCCACGAGATCGCGGCCCGGCTGGGGTTCGACGACGTCACGTATGCCGTCGGCTGGTCGGCCTGGATGGACATCGCGCCCCAGGGCGTGACCAAGGCGTCGGCGCTCGAGCGGGTGCGCGCGGCGCTCGGCGTCGCGCCTGCGGACACGGTCGCGGTGGGTGACGGCAGCAACGACATCGACATGCTGCGGTGGGCGGGCCGCGGCGTCGCGATGGGGCACGCGCTGGACGCGGTGCGGGAGGCGGCCGACGAGGTCACCGGAGGCATCGACGACGACGGCGTCGTCGACGTGCTGCGCTCGCTGGTCTGACGTGTTCGTCTGACGCACCGGTCAGGAAAAATCCACGTCAGGCACCGTCGCGCATCGGCGTGGCACAAAATACCGGCGAGTTGATCACACAGGTGAAACTTATTCGTGCAATGGTATGGAAGCGCGGGCGGATGCCTGTACATTTGGGCGCGATCCGTCGAAGGGTGACGGCGCTCACGGTGCCATGGGGGGTACGTGATGATCCTGGACGACCAGCCGGTGTCCATGCGGGTGCGCAACGGTGCGCCTCATCTGGTCGCCCTCGACATCGACGGGACCCTGCTGGTCACCGGGCAGCGTGTGCCCGAGCCGACGGTCCTTGCGGTGCAGCTCGTGCGCGGGAGGAACCACCACGTGGTCCTCGCGTCGGGCCGGTCGTTGACAGGGATCCTGCCCGTGGCCAGGGAGCTGGGCATCACCGACGGCTGGGTCGTCGCCTCCAACGGCGCCGTCACCGCGCGGCTGTGCGCCACCTGCACGGACGGGTACCAGCTCGAGGACGTGCTCACGTTCGACGTGGAGCCCGTGGCCCAGATGGCGCTCAGCCGCTTCCCCGACGTCCAGATGGGCGTCGAGGAGATCGGTGTCGGCTACCGCGTGAACCGGCTGTTCGAGCCGCACGAGGTCAACGGCGCGCAGCGCGTGGTGCCTGTCGAGGAGCTCGGCGAGCTGCCGGCCTCGCGCGCGATCGTGCGCGGGCCCGGCGTGCTCGACCTCCTGGAGCCGCTGCGCAGGCACGGCGTCACCGCGACGCCGGCCGGCCCGGACTGGATCGACGTGACCCCGCGCAACCTGAGCAAGGCGACGTCGCTCGAGAACGTGCGCTCGGTGCTCGGGGTGGCCGCGCACAACACGCTGGCCGTCGGCGACGGCGTCAACGACATCGAGATGCTCACCTGGGCGGCCCGTTCCGTCGCCATGGGGCACGCCCCGGACGAGGTGAAGGCGATCGCCGACGAGACCGTCGGCGACATCACGCAGCACGGCGTGATCCAGGCGCTCAAGACGCTGATCTGAGCCGCGCCGCGGCCGTCCCGCGTCAGCGGGCGGTGAGCACCAGCGGGTCGCCGTCGGTGATGGCGATGGTGTGCTCCGAGTGCGCGCCGCGCGAGCCGTCGACCGAGCGCAGGGTCCAGCCGTCGGGGTCGGTGAAGATCTCGTCGGTGGTCTCGAGGAACCACGGCTCCACGGCGATCACGAGGCCCGGCCGCAGCGGGAACCCGCGGCCCGCGCGCCCGTCGTTCGGCACGTGCGGGTCGCCGTGCATGGTGCGGCCGACGCCGTGCCCGCCGAAGTCCGTGTTGATGGAGTACCCCGCCGCGCGCGCGACCTCGGCGATCGCCGCCGAGATGTCGCCGATCTTCCGACCCGGACGGGCCACGGCGATGCCGGCCTCGAGCGCGACCTCCGTGGTGCGGATGAGCTTCGCGTCCGCCTCGGCACGGCCCGGCACGGGCTCCCCGACGACGAACGAGAGCGCGGAGTCGGCGACCCAGCCGTTCACGGACGCCGCGAAGTCGATCGAGAGCAGGTCGCCGCTGCGCAGGGCGTAGTCGTGCGGCAGGCCGTGCAGCACGGCGTCGTTGACCGAGGTGCAGATGACCTTGCCGAAGGGCATGGCGCCGAAGGACGGGTGGTAGTCGATGTAGCACGACTCCGCGCCCTGGTCCCGGATCATCTTGTGCGCGATCTCGTCGAGCTCGAGCAGGTTCACGCCGACGCCCGCGGCCTCCCGGACGGCCAGCAGCACGTCCGCGACGAAGCGTCCGGCCGGGCGCATCTCCTCGATCTCGCGGGGCGTCCTGAGCTCGATCATGGCGGTCCTTCCGTCGGTGCACCGGGCGTTCCGGCGTGTGGGTCGTGCGGGACAAGCCTACGTCCCGCACCGGTTCGGCGGTCGCGCCGTTGCGCGCGCCCGACCTGGGGATTCACCCCTCTTGGCGCGAGCCGATGATTGAAACGGTTTCGTAATGCAAACACGTGCGGTGTGGGCTTGCATTGGACGGTGAACCACGGTTGCGTTGAGGAAGGGCAACCTGGCAGTCTGCCGGGCCGTACCCGCACGTCTGAGGGTCATGGAGCCCACGAAGCAGTGGAGGAGCAAGAGATGACTATCCGGATGGCTTCACGACGCCGGGCTGCCGCTGTCGCGGCGACCGGCGCGAGCCTCGCCCTGATCCTGACGGCCTGTGCCGACACCGACGACGGCGGTGGCGACGGCGGCGGCGGCGGGGAGGCCGCCGCGTACGAGATCGACTGTGCCGCCTACGACGAGTTCGGCGACCTCGAGGGCAAGACGGTCACCGTCTACACGACGATCGTCGAGCCCGAGGCCGAGACGCAGACGGCGTCGTACGAGCCGTTCGAGGAGTGCACGGGCGTCACGGTCGACTACGAGGCCTCGCGCGAGATGGAGGCGCAGATCGCCACGCGCGTGCAGGCGGGCAACCCGCCGGACATCGCGATCCTGCCGCAGCCGGGTCTGCTCCAGTCGCTCGTCCGCGACTACGACGCGGTGCTCCCTGCCCCCGAGCAGGTCGAGGCGAACGTCGACGAGGGCTGGGCGCCCGAGTGGAAGGAGTACGGCACGGTCGACGGCACGTTCTACGCCGCGCCGCTGGGCTCCAACGTGAAGTCGTTCGTCTGGTACTCGCCCTCGATGTTCGAGGAGGCGGGCTACGAGGTCCCCGAGACCTGGGACGAGCTGCTGGACCTCACGGCGACGATCGCCGAGAGCAACGAGGGCGCCACGCGTCCCTGGTGCGCCGGCGTCGAGTCCGGTGACGCCTCCGGCTGGCCGGGCACCGACTGGATCGAGGACGTGGTGCTCCGCACCGCGGGCCCGGACGTCTACGACCAGTGGTACACCCACGAGATCCCGTTCAACGACCCGCAGATCGTCGACGCCTGGGACGCCGCGGGCGAGATCCTCAAGAACCCGGACTACGTGAACGGCGGCCTGGGCGGCGTCGACTCGATCGCGACGTCGACCTGGACGGACGCGGGCTACCCGATCCTCGACGGCAACTGCTGGATGCACCGCGCCGCGAACTTCTACGCGACGCAGTGGCCCGAGGGCACCGAGGTGGCGCCGGACGGCGACGTCTACGCCTTCTACCTGCCGGCGGAGACCACCGAGGAGCGCCCGACCCTCGTGGCCGGCGAGTTCATCGGCGCGTTCACGGACCGTCCCGAGGTCCAGGCCTTCCAGACCTACCTGTCGAGCGCCGACTGGGCCAACGCCAAGGCGGCGGCCACGCCGGCCGGCGGCTGGGTGAGCGCCAACAAGGGCCTCGACCCCGAGCTCCTGGCGACGGACTTCGACAAGCTCTCCGCCGAGATCCTCGCGGACGAGGCCACGGTGGCCCGCTTCGACGCGTCCGACCTGATGCCCGCGTCGGTGGGTACCGACACGTTCTGGAACGGCATCATCGAGTGGTTCGCGAGCGACAAGTCCAGCGAGGACGTCACCACCACCATCGAGAAGTCCTGGCCGAAGAACTGACGACCGGACCTCGAGCCTGACGCGCGGAGGCGTGGGACCCCGGTCCCACGCCTCCGCCGTCCTAGGCTGAGGCCGGGAACCGTCAAGGACGACCGGACCAGGACAGCGACAGGAGAAGAGCCATGGACTGGCTGCTGCACGCCGGGGACGACCCGGGGCACAAACTGCTGTTGATGCTCGTCGGTATCGCGCTGTTCGTCGCGCTGATGGGCATCATCCTCTTCGTGGTCGACCGACCGCGTAACCCGCCCCGCTGGTTCGTGGGCTTCGGCTTCACCGGCGCGGCGCTGCTGCTGCTCCTGCTGGGTCTCGTGTACCCGGCGGTGCGGACCATCGTCAACTCGTTCATGAACCGCAACAGCACGGGGTTCATCGGGCTCGACAACTACGTGCGGGCCTTCACCGAGCCGCAGTTCCTGCTGGTGCTCGGCAACACCGCACTCTGGGTGCTCGTCGCGCCGATCGTCGCGACCTTCGCCGGGCTCGCCTACGCGTACCTCGTCGACAAGAGCCGCTTCGAGGCGCTGGCCAAGGGGCTCGTGTTCCTCCCCATGGCGATCTCCATGGTCGGCGCGTCGATCATCTGGAAGTTCGTCTACGAGTTCAAGCCGGCCGGTGTCGACCAGACCGGTCTGCTCAACCAGTTCATCGTCTGGCTCGGAGGGGAGCCCCAGCAGTTCCTCCTCAGCCGGCCGCTGAACACCTTCCTCATCATGGTGGTGTTCATCTGGATCCAGGCCGGTTTCGCGATGACGCTGCTCTCGGCGTCGATCAAGGCGATCCCGGACGACATCATCGAGGCCGCCCGCCTCGACGGCGTCTCGGGGCTCGGCATGTTCTGGCGCATCACCATCCCGAGCATCCGCCCGGCCCTCGTGGTCGTGCTGACCACCATCGCGATGACGACCCTCAAGACCTTCGACATCGTGCGCACGATGACCGCGGGCCAGTACGGCACGTCGATCGTGGCCCTGGAGTTCTACGACCAGCGGTTCCGGCAGGGTGACGCGGGCCTGAGCGCGGCCCTCGCCGTGCTGCTCTTCGTCATCGTGATCCCGGTGATCATCTACAACGTGCGCCAGCAGCGCCTGTCGGAGGAGGTCCGATGAGCACCGTGGAGGCAGCAACCCCCGCACCCGAGGTGCCGAGGCCGGCGAGGTCGTCGTCGATGGGCGACCGGGCGCGGAAGGCGCGCAAGGCGCTGTCCAACCCGTGGGCGAGCACGCTCGCCGTCGTCATCGCGATCCTCTGGACCATCCCGACGATCGGTCTCCTGATCACCTCGTTCCGGCCCGAGCTGGACGTGCGGCGCAGCGGCTGGTGGACCGTCTTCGGCGACGCCCTGGCCGGCGAGGGCGTGTTCTCGCTGCGCAACTACGAGACCGCGCTGTTCGGTGGCTCGACGGACCTGGCCACCTACTTCGTCAACTCGTTCGTCGTGACGCTGCCGGCCGTGTTCATCCCGGTCACGGTCGCGCTGCTGGCCGCGTACGGCTTCGCATGGGTCGACTTCAAGGGCCGCGACTTCCTCTTCATCGCGGTGTTCGCCCTGCAGATCGTGCCCATCCAGATCACGCTCGTGCCGCTGCTGACGGCCTACGTGGACCTGGGTGTCAACGGCACGTTCTGGGCCATCTGGTTGTCGCACTCGGCCTTCGCGCTGCCGTTGGCCACGTTCCTGCTGCACAACTTCATGAAGGACATCCCCGCCTCGCTGGTCGAGGCGGCTCGCATGGACGGCGCCGGCCACGTGCAGGTGTTCTTCCGGGTGGTGCTGCCGCTCCTCACGCCGGCACTCGCGGCGTTCGGCATCTTCCAGTTCCTCTGGGTGTGGAACGACCTGCTGGTCGCCCTGATCATGGGCAAGCCGGACACGTTCCCGCTCACGGTCCGTGTCGCAGAGCTCGCAGGCTCGCGCGGCGGTGACTGGCACGTGCTGTCGGCCGGTGCGTTCATCTCGATGATCGTCCCGCTCATCGTGTTCCTGTCGCTGCAGCGGTACTTCGTCCGCGGCCTCCTGGCAGGCTCGGTCAAGGGCTGACCCACCGCCCCCGACGCCGAGGTAGTCACCTGGCGAGGTAGTCATGGGGCGAGGTAGTACGTACTACCTCGCCCCATGACTACCTCGCCAGGTGACTACCTCGGCGTCGGGGTTTCTCGGGTGAGGAGGGACTGCTTCACCGGGAGGCCGTAGCGGAAGCCGCCGAGGGAGCCGTCGGTGCGCAGGATGCGGTGGCACGGCACGAACAGGGCCGCGGCGTTCATCGCGCACGCCCCCGCCGCCGCGCGCACCGCCGCCGGCCGACCCGCCCGCGTCGCGTACTCCGTGTACGTGAGCCGCTCACCCGCCTTGACCTCGCGCAGCACGTCCCAGGCGTGCGCCCGGAACGGTCCGCTCACCTGTCGCACGGGCACGCGACCGGGGGCGTCGTGGTCGCCGGAGTAGTAGGCGGCCACGGCGTCGGCAGCCTCCTCGAGCACGCCCGACGGGGTCGGCGACGGCGCCGGCGGGTCGGCCTGCGCAGGCCCGCGCAGCGTGGGGTGCACGAGCGCGAGCAGCGCGGCGAGGTCCTCGGTCCAGCCGGAGGCGAGCACGGCGTCGTCGGTGGCGAGGACGCTGAACGGGCCGTCCGGGGTGGTCAGGGTCGTGGCCTGCAGAGGGGCGGGCGGAGGGACGTGCAGCATGATCTGCCTTTCGTAGGAGGTTCCCGGGGGAGGCCGTCGCGGGAAGGTCAGGCGGAGCGCCAGAGGTGCATCGCGGCGTAGGAGCGCCAGGGCGCCCATGCCGCGCCACGCCGGGCGAGCTCCGTGAACTGGTGTCGTCGGGGTGCGTCGGCGGGCACGAGGCCGAGGGCGCGGGCCCCGGCGAGCAGTGCCACGTCGCCGTCCATGAGGACGTCGGGGTCGCCCAGCACGCGCAGGGTCACATACCCGGCGGTCCAGGGACCGATGCCGGGCCGGCCGACGAGCCGGCGACGCAGCTCCTCGGGGTCGTCGCCGACGCTGAGGGTGAGGGTGCCGTCCGCGAGGTCGCGGGCCGCGGCGACCACGGTGCCGAGCATGCGGGCCGGCAGCCGGAGATAGGCCTGCGCCGCCGTCTCCGCACCACCCGCCGGGGCCGCGATCTCGTGCGGTGTCGGGAAGAGCCGGTCGAGCCCCGGGACGGCCGAGGCGTACGGCCGACCCGTGCCGTGCGCGAGCCGGGTGAGGTGCGTGCGCGCCGCCGCGACGCTGATCTGCTGGCCGACGACAGCGCGGATCAGGAGCTCGGCGGGGTCGACCGCGCCCGGCACGCGGATGCCCGGCACGGCGGCGACGGACGGCGCGAGCACCGGGTCGGCCGCGAGCGCGGCGTCGACGGCCACGGGGTCGGCGTCGAGGTCGAGCAGCCGGCGCACGCGGGTGACGGCGACGGGCGCGTCGGCGAGGTCGGCGAGCTCGAGGTCCAGCTCGACGCGGCCGGTGCCCGTCCGGGGCACCCGGACATCGACCGCGCCGGGCCCGTGCGGCAGCAGCACGGTGCGCGCGTACCGCAGGTCGGGGCCGACGTCGGCCGCCTCGACCCCCTGGATCGCGCGCGCGGCGAGGAACTCGATCACCCCGCGCGCGTCGAACGGCTCGCGCACGGGCAGCGTGAGCGAGATGCGCACCGCCTCGCCCGGCCCGTCGGCCGGGACCGGCCCGGCCTGCGCCCGGCGCGCCGGACGGCGGGCCGCCGCGCGGGCGCGCAGGGCCGACGGCGTCGTGCCGAACACCTCGGACACCGTGTCGTTGAACTGCCGGATCGAGCCGAACCCCGCGGCGAACGCGACGTCCGCCAGCCGCAGGGGCGTGCCCACCAGCAGCGTGCGGGCCGTCTGCGCCCGCTGGGCCCGCGCGAGGGCGAGCGGCCCCGCGCCGAGCTCGGCGACGAGCAGGCGGTGCAGCTGGCGCTCGGAGTAGCCCAGGCGTGCGGCCAGGCCCGAGACGCCCTCCCGGTCGACGACGCCGTCGGCCACGAGCCGCATCGCGCGCCCCGCGAGGTCGCGGCGCAGGTCCCACGCGGGGGTGCCCGGCGCGGCCTCGGGCAGGCACCGCTTGCAGGCGCGGAAGCCGGCCTCGTGCGCCGCCGCCGAGGTGAGGTAGAACGACACGTTCTCGGCCTTCGGCGTGCGCGCGGGGCACGAGGGCCGGCAGTAGATGCCGGTGGTGCGCACCGCGGTGAAGAACTGGCCGTCGAACCGGGCGTCGCGCGCGGCGATGGCACGATAGCGCTCGGCGAAGGCGGGATCACGGGTGGCGACGTCGGTCATGCCCACCATCCTGCGCCCGTCCGCCCGCTGCCGACTAGCGGGATTCGGACACGGCAGTGGGGCCGGTCAGACCGTCGCGTCCAGCCAGTCGAGGACGGTCGACAGGTACGCCTCGCGCGCCGCCGGGGGCGAGAGCGCCAGGTCGTGCGCGCCGCCCTCGATCACCCTGACCTCCACGGCGGCGCCGAGGCGCGGGGCGCGTGCGTGCATGTGCGCGACGTCGAGCACCGCGTCCGTGCTCAGCATCACCGCGGCCTCGCCGCCGTCCGGACCGGTGCGGTCGCTCGTGCACACGAGCGTCGGGCAGTCGACGGCGAGCCCGCGCGCGACCTCCCGGTGGCCGCGCCGGATCGCCGAGAGCCAGCCGGCACGCACCGGGAAGCCGTCGAACGGCTTCCAGCGCAGGTCGTACTCCCACTCGCCGCCCGTGGTGCGGTGCAGCGCGCGGCCGTAGTCCCCGCCCAGGTGGCTGACCACCGTGCGCGGCGCGACCCGGCCGAGCACATGAACGGCGCGCGTCGCGAGCACGCGGTCCGACCAGCTCCCCCGCAGGTCGAGCCACGGGCTGTTGAGCACGAGCGCCGTGACCCGCCCCGGCCGCGCGTGCGCGTACCGCGCCGTGACCAGGCCGCCCGTCGAGTGCCCCAGAAGGACGAGGCCGGTGTGTCCCTCGGCCGTGACCGCAGCGGCGGCCGCGTCCAGGTCCTCGAGGTAGAGGTCGAGGTCGTCCACCATGTTCGGGTCGCCGCCCGACGCCGTCCAGGCGTCGATCGACCGGCCGTGCCCGCGCAGGTCGACGGCGTAGAAGGGGTAGCCCCGCCCGGCGACCTCCTCTGCGAGGTGGCGCTGGAAGAAGTAGTCGGCGAACCCGTGCACGTAGAGCACCGCGGGTCGTCCGGTGCGCGGGACGTCGTCGGGCACGTGCCGCACGAGCGTGGCCTCGGGGGCTGTGCCCGCGTGCGCCCGCCGCCCCCGCCGTCGGCCCGTCGGCACGGGCAGGCGCAGCGTGCGGGCCTCGAAGCCCGCGCCCAGCACGTCCTCGCCCCAGCCGTCCTCCGCGACGGCCGGGTCGGCCTGCCTGTCGGTCCCCATGTCGCTCCCGTGCGTCGCCGGTGGTCAGGACCTGACGATAGGCCCCGCCGCCCCGTCGGGGCGACAGGCGCTCCGGCCGCGCGGGGTCAGTACCCGGGCGGGAAGCTGGGCGGACGGCTCGGGTCTGCCGGCGTCACCTGGTCCGGCTGGTGCACCGGCACACCGCCGTAGCCGGGCGCGCCGCCCGGTCCCGTCCCGTGGGGGACCGGTGCCGCCCCGTACCCGGGGGGCACCGGCGGGGGCGGGTACGACGCCGCGGGCGCCTCCGGCCTGCGGTCGCGCACCCGCAGCATGGCCTGCCACACGATGACGCCGATGAGCAGCAGGATCACGAGGCCGCTCAGCCCGAGCACGAGCACCATCCACTCCGGGACGACCGGCAGCGTGACGACGGCCTGTTCCCCGCCCGCCACGGCCGGGTCCTCGTCCGGACCGACGGCGGCGCCGCGCGCGCTGATCTCGACCTTCTCGCCGACCGTCGGCTCCCAGCGCACGGTCGTGCCGTCGACGGTGCCGTTGGAGGAGCTCACCTCGCCCGGGAACGTGACGTCCACCGTGACGCTCAGGTTCTCGATGGAGGCGGCGCCGCGCCTGCCCAGCCCTTCCTCGGTGAGGTCCAGCGTGCCCGAGAGCACGTAGTCGCCGCCCTCGCGCACCACCGAGATGGGCCAGCCCACCTGCTCGCCCACCCCGGCCAGGTCGCCCTCGGGGTAGACGTAGCGGGTGCCGGTGTAGCCGTCCTGCTCGAACTGCTCGGTCCGCACCGCGTCCCGCGCCGGGTCGTCCTGCTCCCGGGTGAGCATGTCGATGACGTCGTCGGGCGCCTGGCCCGTCCGGTCCAGGTACCGGTCCTCGACGGCGAGCACCACGCTCGATCCCGCCCTGTCGTCGGGCTTGAGGTCGAGCTCGACGCCCATCCGCACGCACCCGGACAGAGCCAGGGTCAGTAGGGCGGCGACGGCGGCAGTTCCTACGCGGCGGGTGGGGGTCACGGGGACAGCATGGCAACCAGGTGCCGGGATTCCCAAGCGCTGACACGGGGAGTAGTCCCCATGGCCAGGGCCGACGCCCTCAGGCGGCGGCCGCCGTCGGCGTCGCGACGGCGGCCGCCCGCCGCCGCTCCTGGCGCAGAGCCGGCAGCAGGCAGACGACGCCGAGCGTGCTGAACGCCCCGGCGATCACCATCGCCGCCTGGGTGGACAGCAGGTCGGCCAGCACGCCGAGCACCGGGGAGGCCACGGAGAAGGCGGCGAACGCGAGCATGGAGGCCAGCGACAGCACCGTGGCGCGGTTCCGGGCCGAGGCCTCCCGGTGGAGCAGGGTCTGGTAGGCGGGGCCGCAGGCCCCGTGCAGGCAGTAGGTCACCAGGTAGGCGGCGACCAGGCCGACCGGGCCCAGCGCGAGACCCATCCACACGGCACCGAGCCCGTTGAGCACGCGCGCGAGGATCGCGGTCCTCGCCACGCCGAGGCGGGGCGTGGCGAGGCCGGTCAGCGCGGCGCCGCCCGCGAAGACGGCCCACCCCGCGGCTGCCGCAGGGCCTGCGACGGCCGCACCGGCGGCGGTCCCGCCGAGCAGCTCGGCCAGCCGGATGGGCTGGAACGTCTCGAACACGACCATCCCGACGCTCCAGAACACCTCGACGAACAGCAGCCACCGCAGCACCCGGTTGTCCCGGGCCAGGCGCAGGCCGCCGCGGACGACGCCGGGCGCCTGCCGGGCGGACGCGACCACACGGGCGGTCAGGCCGGCGCCGCGGCCGGCGTCGCCGGACGGGTGCTGCGGCACCTCGCGGACCAGGAGCGTCACGGCGACGAGGTGGACCGCCGAGAGCGCGGCGTACGCGGCGTAGGGCAGGGCCAGCGCGGACCACGCGGTGAACGGGTGCCACCAGACGAGCCCGCCCGACACGAGCGCGCCCGCCGCCATCGAGACCCCCATGACCGTGCCCTGGGCGGCCAGCGGCCGGTCGACGTCCGCGCCGGGCGTCGTCGCGTGCACCGTGTCGACGAACCAGGCCTCCAGGGGGCCCGAGTCGAGCGCCCGGAACGCGCCCGTGGCGACGGCGGCCAGCACGAACGCCCAGAAGGACTGCGCGGCCAGGAACAGGACGCCCGACCCGACCTGCAGCACCGCGGCGGTGACGAGCAGGGGCTTGCGGCCCAGCGAGTCGGCCAGGCCGCTGGTCGGCAGCTCGAGGAGGAACACGGTGAGCCCGGTGAAGGACAGGGCGGTGAGGGTCTCGGTGACGGTGAGGCCGCGCTCGAGCGGCAGCAGCGTCGTCACCGTCACGACGAGCCCGACGGGGAACCAGCGGGTCAGGGTCAGCAGCAGGAAGACCTGCCGGGCCCGGGCCGGGGTGAGGGGGGTCATGGCCGGTCCTCCTGCTGTCCGGTGGTGTCGGTGACGTCGTCCCGGGAGGGGACGTCCTCGGGGTCGAGGGGGAACGCCGCCTGCCAGAACGTGATCCGGCGTGCGCCGGGCTGCGGCTCGGCGTCGAGGTAGCGGTCGAGCACCTCCTGCAGGTCCCGGCGCAAGGCCTTGAGCTGGTCCGGGGTCACCGTCACCCACGCGTCGCCGAAGCCCGCCGCGTCCTGCCACTCGTCCGGCCAGGCCTCCGCGACGTCGAGCCAGCGGCCGAACTCGGTGGTGAAGGTGCGCAGGTAGTCGCGCTCCAGCCAGCCGATCGCGGTGGCGGCGTCCTCGTCGTGCGCGAGCTCGGTCCGCTCCCAGCTGTGGGAGCTGGTGGTCGCGCGCCAGATGCGCTGCTTGCCCGTGCCCTCTCCGGTGTCGGTCACGAGCCCGACCGACGCGAGCTTGCGCAGGTGGTAGCTGGTGGCGCCCGAGTTGGTGCTGAGGGCTGTCGCCAGCGCGGTCGCCGTCGCGGGGCCGCCCTTGCGGAGTGTGCTGAGCAGGCGCGAGCGCAGCGGATGGGCCAGCACCTTGACGGCCTCGGGGGTGAGGCGGAAGTCGTCCGAGAAGGTGGCCATGCGTGCACACTAACTATGCACAGAGAGTGTGCACAAGAGGTGTGCACAAAAATTGTGCACGGTTCTCTCGACCCGGGGAGGCGCTGGAGCGTTTCACGGGGAGCTCAGTTCGGTCCCTAGTGCGCGTGCACGGCGAGCCGGGGCTGACAAAGGGCCGTACACGAGCCCCCAGCCACCACAGGACCGACCTCGGTGCGCCGACCGGTACGCCGGCCGCGCGGAGAGTAGCGGTGGGAGGGGGGCGTCTAGCGGAGCAGCATGACCGCGGCAGCCGTCACACCGACCACCACGACGACCGCCCGGAACACGGTGGGCGACATCCGCCGGCCAACCCGCGCGCCCAGGTAGCCGCCGACGAGCGAGCCGGCGGCGAGCAGGCCGATCACGCCCCAGTGCAGGTCGGCCACGACCACGAAGATCGCGGACGCGACGACGTTCGCCGCCATGACCGCGAGCGTCTTGAGCGCGTTGACGATGCGCACGGGCAGGTCGGTGCCCAGGCCGAGCACCGCGGCCATCATGACGCCGGACCCCGCGCCGAAGTACCCGCCGTAGGTGCCGGTGAGCACGGAGAAGACCACCGTGGCGGGCGACAGGTCGTGCCGTAGGCGTGTCGGCTCGTTCCGCGTGCGCCGCAGCCAGCGGCTGATCCACGGCTGCGCCCCGACGAGGAGGCAGGAGAGCAGGATCAGCCACGGCACGACCGCCTCGAACACCCCCGGCGGCAGCGCGAGCAGCAGTACGGCCCCGGCGATCGAGCCGACGCCGCACGTCACGAGCACGACCAGCGTCGCGCGCGGGTGCTCGCGCAGCTCGGTGCGGTACCCGAAGGAGCCGCTCAGGGAGCCCGCGAGCAGGCCGACCGTGTTGGACGCGTTCGCGACGACGGGCGGCAGCCCGACGGCGAGCAGCACCGGGAAGCTGAGCAGCGACGCGACCCCGACCGTCGAGGTGAGCACGCCGGCCCCGACCCCTGCGCCGAGCACGCCGAGCGCCTCCCAGCCGGTCACCGCTCCTCGCCCCGCAGCAGTGCGACGTCGCTGACCATCTCGACGTGCGCGTGCATCGCGGCGGCGGCTGCCGCGGGGTCGCGGTCCCGGATCGCCTCGGCGATGGTGCGGTGGCCCGACAGGGAGTTGCGCGGGCGGCCGGGCTGTGAGAGCGACTCGATCCGGGTCTCGCGGATCAGGCTCGAGATCTCCCGCATCGTCTGCGCGAGGAGGTCGGAGTGCGCGGCCGCGGTGACGGCGGCGTGGAACTGCTCGTCGGCGTCGACGCCGCGGTCCCCGCGCTCGATCGCCTCCTCCATCGCGGCGAGCGCCGCGTCGATCGCGGCGAGGTCCTCGTCGGTGCGGCGCTGGGCGGCGAGCGCGGCGATCTTGGTCTCCAGCGCGTCGCGGATGTCGATGATCTCGGGGATCCGGTCGGCGTGGGCGCGGATCGCCTCGACGATGCGGCTCTCGCTGTGCCGCCCGGTCAGCACCGTGCCGTCGCCGTGCCGCACGATCACGACGCCCACCACCTCGAGCGCGACGAGCGCCTGGCTGAGCGTGGCGCGGCTGACCCCCAGCCGCGCGGCCAGCTCGCGCTCGGGCGGCAGGCGGTCGCCGGCGCTCAGCCCGTTCTGGCGGATCCAGGTGGTGATCTGCTCGGCCACCTGCTCGTAGAGCCGGGTGCGGGCCAGCGGTGTCGGGAGGTCGGACGGGGCCTGTGGGGTCACCTTCCCGAGGGTACTTGACAGATGGCTCACTGGCTTATTGGCTAGGCCACTGATCCATTGTGTGTCGTCGGTCAAGGATGACCGCCGCGATGGGAAGAGGAGTTGTCATGGGTCCTGAGTGGATCGCGATCATCGCGCTCGTCGCGTTGTTCGTGGCCGGGACGGTGCTGCCGATCAACATGGGTGCGCTCGCGTACGTGGCGGCCTGGTTCGTCGGCGTGTTCGCGCTGCAGATGGAGGAGAAGGAGGTGCTGGGCGGCATCAGTGCCGACCTGGTCCTCACCCTCATCGGCGTCACGTACCTGTTCTCGATCGCGAAGAACAACGGCACGGTCGACCTCATCGTGGCCAGAGCCGTCCAAGCCGTCGGCGGCCGTGTCGCACTCATCCCCTGGGTGATGTTCGCCGTCACGGCCGTGCTCACCGCCATCGGCGCCGCCAGCCCCGCCGCGTGCGCCATCATCGGCCCGGTCGCGCTCGGCTTCGCGCGGCGTTACAAGATCAACCCGCTGATGATGGGCATGTTCGTCGTGCACGGCGCCCAGGGCGGCGGATTCTCGCCGATCAGCATCTACGGCACCATCACCAACTCGGTGATGTCGGAGGTCGGCTACGAGGGCACCGAGATGGGCGTGTTCCTCGCGTCGCTCGGCGTCAACATCGCGATGGCCGTGATCCTGTTCCTCGCCCTCGGCGGCCGGCAGCTCGTGCGTGAGCGGGTCGACCCGGCCGAGGCGTCGTCGCACCTCGCGGACGACCTGCACGCGGGCGGCGCCTCCGTCACCGTGCGCGGCCAGGGCGCCGGCGTCTCCACGACCACGCGGGCCGTCGGCGTCCGCCGCGACCACGTGCTCACGCTGCTCGCGTTCGCGGGCGTGGCCGTCACCGCCCTGGCGTTCGACCAGAACATCGGCTTCGTCTCCATCACCGCTGCGGTCGTCCTCGCGATGCTGTCCCCGAAGCAGCACAAGGACGCCGTCAAGCAGATCGCGTGGCCCACCGTGCTCCTCGTCGCGGGCGTCAGCACCTACGCCTTCATCCTCACCGAGGCGGGCGTGCCCGAGTACATCGGCAACTGGGCCGCCGGCCTCGGTGTCGCCGCGATCGGCGCGCTCGTCCTGTGCTACGTCGGCGGCATCGTCTCGGCGTTCGCGTCGTCCACCGCGCTGCTGCCGGTGATCATCCCCATCGCCGTCCCGCTCATCGCCGCGGGCGGCGTCAGCCCCTGGGCCCTGGCCGCCGCGCTCGCCGTCTCCTCGACGATCGTCGACGTGAGCCCCTTCTCCACGAACGGAGCCCTCATGCTCGCCAACCGCCCGGACACGATCTCCGAGCAGGCCTACTACAAGCAGATCCTCGGGTACGCGATCATCGTGACGCTCGCGGGGCCGCTGCTCGTGTGGGCCATCCTCGTCCTGCCGGGCTGGTGAGCCCGATGACCGGACCCCTGGACGGCGTCGTCGTCGTCGATCTCTCCCGGGCCCTGGCGGGCCCGCACGCCACGATGATGCTGGGCGACCTCGGCGCCCGCGTCGTCAAGGTGGAGGCGCCCGGCCGCGGCGACGACACGCGCGGCTGGGGACCCCCCTTCGTCGGCGAGGAGGGCGCCCGCGAGTCGACCTACTTCCTGTCCGCGAACCGGAACAAGGAGTCGATTGCCCTCGACCTCAAGGCCGACGACGACCGCGCGACGCTCCTCGACCTCGTCGACCGTGCCGACGTGCTCGTGGAGAACTTCCGGCCCGGCGTGCTCGACCGGCTCGGCCTCGGCGTCGAGTCGCTGCTCGAGCGCAACCCGCGGCTCGTGGTGCTCTCGATCACGGGCTTCGGGCACGACGGGCCGGAGGGCGGCCGGGCGGGATACGACCAGATCGCCCAGGGCGAGGCAGGTCTGATGTCGCTCACGGGGTCCGGTCCGGACGACCCGCAGCGCGTCGGCGTACCGATCGGTGACCTGCTCGCAGGCATCTACGGCGCGTACGGCGTGCTCGCGGCGCTGCACGAGCGTCACGCCACCGGGCGCGGTCAGGTGGTGCGCACGTCCCTGCTGGCCGCCGTCACCGGGGTGCACGCCTTCCAGGGCACCCGGTGGACGGTGGCGGGGGAGGTGGGCCGCGCGCAGGGCAACCACCACCCTTCGATCGCGCCGTACGGCCTGTTCCGCTGCCGTGACGGCGCCGTCCAGATCGCCGTCGGGTCCGAGGCGCTGTGGCAGAGGTTCTGCCACGCGTTCGGGCTCGACCCCGACGCGGAGGGCATGCGGACCAACCCCGAGCGGGTGGCCCACCGCGACCAGGTCGTCGCGACCGTCGAGGAGGTCTTCGCGGCCCACGACGCCGACGCCCTCCTCACCCTGCTGTCCGACGCCGGCGTCCCGGCGGGCCGTGTGCGCACCCTCGACGAGGTGTACGCGTGGGAGCAGACGGCAAGCCAGGGCCTGCTCGTCGACGTCGAGCACACGAGCCTCGGCACGGTGACGCTGCCCGGCCCGCCGCTGCGCTTCTTCGACCCGTCGGGCGACGAGGTGACGCGGCGCGACCACCAGGCCCCGCCCGTGCTCGACGAGCACGCCGCGCGCATCAGGGCGTGGCTCGAGCAGGACACGCCGTGACCCGCCGCTGGACCGCGCGCGAGCTGCTCGACCTCGTCCTCGACGCGGGCAGCCTCGAGTCGTGGGACGCGCCCGTCGACACCTCGGGCCACCCGGACGACTACCGCGCGGTGCTCGCGGCGGCCGCAGAGAAGTCGGGCACCGACGAGTCCGTGCTCACGGGTCGCGGCACGGTCAGGGGGCGGCCCGTCGTGGTCGTCGCCAACGAGTTCCGCTTCCTCGGCGGCTCCATCGGCCGGGCCGCGGCGCAGCGGATCGCCGCGGCCGTGCGGCGCGCCACGGCGCAGCGGCTGCCCGTCCTCGCCACCACGGCGTCGGGCGGCACGCGGATGCAGGAGGGCACGCCCGCGTTCCTGCAGATGGTCGAGATCTCGCGGGCCGTCATGGCGCACCGCGACGCCGGCCTGCCGTACCTGGTCTACCTGCGCCACCCCACCACGGGCGGCGTGTACGCCTCGTGGGGGTCGCTCGGGCACCTCACCGTCGCCGAGCCGGGCGCGCTCATCGGGTTCCTCGGGCCGCGCGTCGTCGAGGCGCTCACCGGGACGGCCCTGCCCGACGGCGTCCAGTCCGCCGAGAACCTTGCCGCCAAGGGCGTGATCGACGGCGTGGTCGCCCCCGAGCACCTGCCCGCGCTCGTCGAGCGGGCGCTCGCCGTGCTGGTCGACCCGCCCGCGCCGTCGGGCCTGCCGCGACGCCGGGGCGAGCCGTCCGGGACGACGTCGGCCTGGGACTCCGTGCTGCGCACCCGGGCCGAGGGCCGGGTCGGGGTGCGGGACCTGCTGCGCTACGGCGCGTCCGGCACCGTGCGGCTGTCGGGCACGGACGAGGGTGAGCGCGACGAGTCCATGCTCGTCGCGCTGACCCGCCTGGGCGGGCAGCCGTGCGTCGTCGTCGGGCAGGACAGGACCCGGCAGTCCGCGGCGTCGCCCATGGGGCCTGCGGCGCTGCGGGTCGCGCGGCGCGCGATGGGGCTGGCCGAGGAGCTGGGGCTCCCGCTGGTCGCCGTCGTCGACACGCCGGGGGCCGAGCTCTCGCAGGTCGCGGAGGAGGGCGCGCTGGCCGGCGAGATCGCGCGGTGCATCGCGGAGCTCACCCGCATGACGGTGCCGACGCTGTCCGTGATCCTCGGGCAGGGCTGCGGCGGGGGTGCGCTCGCGCTCCTGCCCGCGCAGACCGTCCTCGCGGCCGAGCACGCGTGGCTCTCGCCGCTGCCGCCGGAGGGTGCGAGCGTCATCGTGCACGGCGACACGGAGCACGCGGCCGAGCTGGCCGAGGCCCAGCACGTGCGCGCCGTCGACCTGCTCGCGGAGGGCGCCGTGCAGCACGTCGTGCCCGAGCGCGAGGGCGACACGGCCCGCGACGTCGCCGTCGCGGTGGCTGCGGAGTGCGCGGCGGTGCTGGCGGCGGCCCGCTCGGCGGGCAGGCCGGGGTGAAGCGCGCGCGCCGTCCCTGACCGCGCCCACTCGTCCTCGAAGCCGACGTTGCTCGGCTTTCGAGGCCCGCAAAGCCGAGCAACGTCGGGTTCGAAGACGAGTGGCAGCGGCGTCGCGACGCCGGGTCAGCGGGTGTGCTTCTCCAGGGCCTTGCGCACCTGCTGGACCAGGGCGAAGACGAGGAGCGCTGCGAACGCGACGGAGGCCACGCGGTCGGGCAGCACGACGGACAGGCTCGCGCCGCCGTAGGAGAACGCCGATGCGACGACGCCGATGAGCGCGGCCGTGCGCAGCCGTACGAGGCCGTTGCGGGTGTTCACCCACGTGCCGGAGACGGCGGTCGGGATCATCGCGACGAGCGACGTGCCCTTGGCGAGCGCGGGCGCGAAGTCGAACAGCGCGGACAGCCCCGGCACCGCGATCTGGCCGCCGCCGATGCCGAGCAGGCCCGAGGCGATGCCCATGACGAGGCCGAGGCCGACCATGCCCGCGCCGTCGAGCAGGCTGGGCAGGCCCTCCGCGGTGTCCACGGACGGCGGCTCGCCGAACCCGTCGAGCAGCGACCGCACGATCCCGGCCACGAGGACCCCGACGAACAGCCAGCGCAGCAGCGTCTCGGGTACCCGGGCGAGCAGGCGGGCGCCCACGACCGCCCCGGCCACCGAGCCGACGACGAGCAGGCCCGCCGCCACCAGGTCGACCGCCTGGTGCGTGAGGTACGGGATCGAGCCGACGATCGCGGCGGGCAGGATCGCCGCGAGCGAGTACGCGCCGGCCCGGCGCTGCGTGAGACCGCCGAGCGAGGTGAGCAGCGGCACCATGACGATGCCGCCGCCGAGGCCGAAGAGCCCGGAGAACGCCCCGCCGACGACCCCGACGAGGACGGCGCGCGGTGGGGTCAGGGAGTCGTCGGTCTGCTCAGTCACCCCGCGATGATCTCAGGTGCGCGGCGATGGTTCGTGCGCCGTTCACCGGGTCGGTACGTGCGGTGTCCACCTCGAGGTCGTAGACGACGCCACGGTGCACGGCCTCGGCCTGCCGCGCGGCCATGCCCGCGACACGGTCGCCCCGAGCGGCCTCACGTCGGGCGGCGACCTCCGGGGCGCACCGGACACCCACCCACAGGGTCGGCACGTCACCGAGGGCGTCGAACCAACGCCGCTGCGACGCGCCGCCGCCGAGGAACACGTCGTCGACCACGACGTGCGCGCCCGCGCGGGCCATGGCGACCAGCCCGGTGATCCAGGCGTCCTGCAGCGCCGTGAAGTCGGGGCCGACGTCGACCGCCCCGTCGTGCGCGAAGCCGATGCCGTCGCCGCCGGTGGTCAGCCGGGCGGGCATCGCGTCGACGAGCGTGTCGACGCTCAGCGACAGCCAGGACTCCGGCAGCTCGTCCTGCAGGGCGCGGGCGAGCGTGGACTTGCCCGAGCTCGACCCGCCGTTCAGCACGATCACCTGGACGCTCATGCGGTCACCGTACGGGCACCGGTGGCGGGCGCCGGAGTGGAATTCCAAGTTGAGTGGAATAGACTCAACTTTGCACGGGTTCTTCTCGATGGACCTCTGCCCCACCACCTGACCAGCCCCGGGAGGCTTCATGGACACCAAGTTCACGACCATGTCGCAGCAGGCGCTCGGCGACGCGATCCAGTCGGCGTCGGCCGCAGGCAACCCGCAGCTCGAGCCCGTGCACCTGCTCGGCGCGCTGCTCGGGCAGGAGAACGGCGTCGCCGTCGGGCTGCTCGACGCGGTCGGGGCGAACGCGCAGTCCATCGGCCAGCGTGTGCGCGCGGCCCTCGTCGCGCTGCCGCAGGCCAGCGGGGCCAGCACCGCTCAGCCGAGCGCGAGCCGCGCGTTCGCCGCGGTGCTCGACGTCGCAGGCAAGGAGGCCCAGGGGCTGGGGGACGAGTACGTCTCCACGGAGCACCTGCTCGTCGCGCTGGCCGCCGGCCAGTCGTCGGCCGCGCAGATCCTGGCCGACGCCGGGGCGACCGCCGACGCCCTGCGCGCCGCGCTGCCCGCTGTCCGCGGCTCGGGGCGCGTCACGAGCCCCAACCCCGAGGGCACGTACAAGGCGCTCGAGCAGTACGGCACCGACCTGACGCAGCGCGCCCGCGACGGCAGGCTCGACCCGGTGATCGGCCGCGACTCCGAGATCCGGCGCGTCGTGCAGGTGCTGTCCCGACGCACCAAGAACA
>Ga0079224_100003109_pt1 | contig 20670 bp, 15 predicted proteins | sample Stecom2015_FD_80414 | JGI IMG/M metagenome (GOLD analysis project Ga0079224, IMG submission 80414) | Agricultural soil microbial communities from Utah to study Nitrogen management - Steer compost 2015 | ecosystem: Environmental > Terrestrial > Soil > Agricultural land | place: USA: Utah...
CAGGGCATCCCGATGCTGCTCGCGGGCGACGAGCGGCTGCGCACGCAGCGCGGCAACAACAATGCGTACTGCCAGGACAACGATACGAGCTGGATCGACTGGCGCAGCGGCCCCGCGCAGGACGCGATGCTGCGCTTCACGCGGGAGATGATCGCGCTGCGCCAGCGGCATGCGAACCTGCGCCGCACCCGCTTCATCGATCCTAACGAGACCGGTCCGGGCGGCATTCGCTGGTACGGCGAGACGCTCGAGCCGCCGCGCTGGCAGGACCCCGACGCCCGCATCCTGTGCTTCACGCTCGCGGGCCTCGAGGTCGGCGAGCCGGCGCTGCACGTCATGATCAATATGACCGGCGGCGAGCGCGTGCTGCCGCTGCCCGAAGGCGCGTGGCGGCGCGTCGTCGACACCTCGCTGCCGCCGCCCGAGGACATCCTGCCGCCGAGCGAGGCGCCGCTCTACGCCGAGCCTTCGTACGCGCTTGCGGGCCTCGCGGTCGCGGTATTCGAGGAGGCGTAGCCATGTTTTCTTGTCTTCGAGCCCACGTATACTCGAAGCGGTAATCGGAGCCGGCGGGAAATGAAGCGTCCTATCGCCCATCGTGTCGTGAGCCAGCTCACGCGCCGCACGATGGCCGTCATCATGGCCGGGGGCCGCGGCCAGCGGCTGATGCAGATGACGGACAACCGCGCGAAGCCCGCGACGCCGTTCGGCGGCAAGTACCGGATCATCGATTTCTCGCTGTCGAACTGCGTGAACTCGGGCATCCGGCAGATCCTGATCCTCACGCAGTACAAGGCGCAGTCCCTGATCCAGCACGTGCGGCGCGGCTGGGGCTACCTGCACGGCGAGCTCGGCGAGTTCATCGACATCGTCCCCGCCCAGCAGCAGCACGGGGAGTTCTGGTACCGCGGCACGGCGGACGCGGTCTACCAGAATCTCGACATCATCGAGCAGCACCGTCCGGAGACGGTGCTCGTGCTCGCCGGCGACCACGTGTACAAGATGGATTACGGGCCGCTGATCGCGTTCCACAAGGAGAGCCGCGCCGACATGACGATCGGCGGCGTGCAGGTGCCGGTATCCGAGGCGCGCCAGTTCGGCGTGATGAGCGTCGACGCCGCGCATCGCGTGATCGGCTTCGACGAGAAGCCCGAGAAGCCGCGCTCGATGCCGGGCCGCGAAGGCATCGCGCTCGCGTCGATGGGCATCTACGTGGCCGAGCCCGCGTTCCTGCGCGAGCGGCTCGAGCGCAATGCAGCACGCGAGGACACGCACCACGACTTCGGCCGCGACGTGATCCCCGAGGCCATCAAGGACGCGCGGGTCTTCGCGTACCCGTTCCAGGACATCGAGACGAAGGCGCAGGCGTACTGGCGCGACGTCGGCACGGTCGATGCCTATTACCACGCCAATATGGAGCTCGTGCACGTGAGCCCGGAGCTCAATCTCTACGATGACGCGTGGCCGATCTGGACGTACCAGGAGCAGGTGCCGGGCGCGAAGTTCGTGCTCGACGAGGACGGCCGGCGCGGCGCGGCGATCAACTCGATGGTGGCCGGCGGCTGCATCGTGTCCGGCGCGACCGTGCGGGAGTCGCTGCTGTCGTTCAACGTCCGCGTCGCGGAGCGCTCGCTCGTGTATCGCTCCGTCGTGCTGCCGAACGTGTCGATCGGGCGCGACTGCCACATCGAGCGCGCGATCCTCGACGAGGACACGATCGTGCCGGACGGCACCGTGATCGGCAGGGACCTCGAGGCCGATCGGCGCCGCTTCCACGTCACTGAGCAGGGCGTCGTGCTCGTGACGCGCGACATGCTGGGCGGCGCACGGGCCGCCGGCCCAGGCCGATGAGCGACGTTCTCGCACGGCGCCGCGCCGGCGTCCTGCTGCATCCGACGTCGCTGCCCGGAGCCGGGCCCACCGGCACGCTCGGCAACGACGCGCTGCGCTTCGTCGACTGGCTCGTCGACGGCGGCTTCAGCGTGTGGCAGACGCTGCCGCTCGGTCTGCCGGATCTGCACGGCTCGCCGTACACGCTGCGCTCCGCGTTCGCCGGCAACACGAGGCTGCTCGACCCGGATCGGCTCGCGGAGCTCGACGCGCTCCCGGAGCGTATGGCGTTCGACGCCGTGCAAGCCGCGCCGACCGCGGCCTATCGATCGTTCCGCGACGCCGCGAGCGGCGACCAGCGGCGCGCGTTCACCGCGTTCGTGCAGCGCGAGCGCAAGTGGCTGCTGCCGCACGCGCTGTTCGAGGTGCTGCGCGAGCGGCACGGCGGCGCGCCGTGGTGGGAGTGGCCCGCGGACGTGCGGCGGCGCGGCGCGGGCGCGTTGCGCCGGCTCATCGCGGAGGAGAAGGAGCGGTTCCGCGCCTTGGCGTTCCAGCAGTATCTGTTCGAGCTCTCGTGGTCTTCGCTGAAGCGCTACGCGAACGTCCGCGGCGTCCGTCTGTTCGGCGATCTGCCGTTCTATGTGCACCTCGACAGCGTCGAGGTGTGGTGGGAGCCCGAGCTGTTTCAGCTCGACGAGCAGGGTCGGCCGACGGGCGTCGCCGGGGTGCCGCCGGACTACTTCAACGAGGACGGGCAGCTCTGGGGGAACCCGCTTTACGATTGGCCCGTGCACGAGCGCACCGGGTTCGACTGGTGGATGCGGCGGCTCGAGCACGAGCTTCGGCGCTTCGATCTCTTGCGCATCGATCACTTCCGTGCGCTCGAGGCGTACTGGGAGGTGCCGGCGACGGCGGACACCGCGCGCGAGGGACGCTGGCGCAAGGCGCCGGGCGACAAGCTGCTCGAAACGCTCGAGGCGCGGCTCGGCGACGTGCCGCTGGTGGCAGAGGACCTCGGGCTCATCACGGACGAGGTCCGCGCGCTGCGCGACCGATTCGAGCTGCCGGGGATGGTCGTGCTGCAGTTCGCGTTCGACGGCCTCCCCGATAATCCGCACGTGCCGGCGAGCCACCGCCCGAATCAGGTCGTGTACACGGGCACGCACGACAACGACACGGTCGTCGGCTGGTACGCGAGCATCGACGACGCGACGCGCGAGCGTGTGCGCGCGGCGTTCGGGGGCGACCCGAAGGTGCCCGAAGCGTTCATCGACACGGCGTACGCGTCGCCGGCGCGGCTCGCCGTCGTGCCGCTGCAGGATCTGCTCGGGCTCGGCAGCGAGGCGCGCATGAACCGGCCCGGCTCGACGGAGGGCAACTGGCGCTGGCGGTTCGCGTGGGACGACATTGCGCCCGACGTCGCGATCGACGCGCGGCGCCGCGCGGAGCGCACCGGCCGCCTCGCGTAGCGCAGGCGCTGGACATGGGTGTCAGGCACCGATTCTTCCGGGAAGGTGCCTGGCGCCGCCTCCCGGAATGGCGCGTCTGACGATGCGCAGCTCAACCGCGGGCGCTCACCTCGATCACGCCGCACGCCACCGGATCCCCCGATTCGCCGGACGGCTGCGACACGAGGTCGTCCTCGTCCGAGTGCACGATGATCGCTCTGCCGGCGACGCCGTGCTCGCCCTGGATCGTCAGGATCTCGTCGACGAGACGCAGCTCGGCTTCACCGGATGCGTCCGCGGAGATGTTGCCGAGATCGCCGGCATGGCGCTCGGACGGATCGTCCGTCGGCGCGCCGTGCGGCGAGCCCATCGGATTGAAATGGCCGCCCGCGGCCTCGGCCGCCGGTCCCGAGCAGTCGCCGTTCTCGTGCACGTGAATGCCGTGCTCGCCGGGCTCGAGCCCGCTCATCGTGACGACGATCTCGAGGCCCTGCTCGGTCTCGACGAACGACGCATCGCCGCGGGCCTGGCTGCCGCCGACGGGCTCGAGGACCGCGGATGCGCTGACCGCGCCGATCGATTCCGCCGCGGCGATGCGGTTCTGCGTTGACGCGTCCTCGCCCGGCTCGGGACCGAGCGTCGAGTCCCGGTCCTCGGGCTGAGCATCGGCTTGGGAGGCCGTCTCATTCCGCTCGGCCGCGCCGCGCTCCGTGGACCTTGCGCCGATGTCGATGTCGTCGGGATCTGCCCCGGGCTCACGGTCTTGCTGCGCGGCCTGGCCCAGGGGCTGCGATCCTGCAGGACCCGGACCGGCGCGTTGCTCGCAAGCGCCTGCTCCGGCGATGAGGATGAGCGCGGACGCCAGTGCGCCGACGCGCGGTCCGCGCCGAGATCGAGCTTCGTGATGTCTTTCCATGACCTTCATTCCTTGCGAGACCGCTCTTGATCGATCGCACGTTCCCGCTGTGCCAATTCGATCCAGGGCTCGCAGCAAGATAAGTGCCAGGCCGCGTGCCGATCGATCTCGAAGCCGAAGAAGGGGAGGCGCCGATGAGCACGTTCATGCCCTACGCACTGCTCGTGTCGCTCGGTCTCTTCTCGGTCTCTTCGCGGCGGCCTCGATGGGCGAGCGTGCGCTCCCCGCCCTCGGGCGGCCGACGCGAGGCGTCCTTCATATCGTCGGCTCGATGTTCGCGTTGCGCCGAAACAGGTTCGTCGGGTCGTACGCGTTCTTCAGCGCCGCCAGCCGCGGATAGTTCTCGCCGTACGTCCCGCGCACGCGCCGCTGCGGATCGTCCTCGGCGATCGTGTTCACGTAGAACCCGTTCGTGTGCGATTCGAGCGCTGCCCACGTCGAGCGCGCCCAGCCCATGATCTCGTCGCTTTGCGCCGGGTCCGTCCAGTGGCCTTGGATCAGCATGCTGTGCTGCGCGTCGCGATGCCAGAACGCGGTCGCGTCCGGCCGCACGCGCGCGATCTCGCCGCCGTGGTGCACGAAAATCACTTGCGCGGTCGGTAAATTGCTCGCGGCGAGGCGCTCGACGACCTCGTCCGCGAGCGTCGGCTCGATCCGGCGCAAGAACCCGGACCGCTCATACGCCTTGATGCCGTGGTGGTAGGTCTCGTCCAGCGCCGTTTGCAGCCGCACGTACGGCGTCGGCCCCGCGAGATCCTGCAGCGGCTTCGCCACGCGGCGCAGGGGCTCGAACTGCCGCTCGGCGTCCGCGAGCGGGCCGCAGAAGCACGTGTCGAGCGCGAGCACGCGCTCTCCGCTCGGCGCCGTGATCAGTGCCGCGTCGGCGTACATCTCGTCCGGCGCCTCGAGCGCGTAATCGGCGAAGAAGCGCAGCACTTCGCCCGCCGCCGCGAACGGATAGAGGATCGGGCCGCCGTACATCATCGGATCGACGGCGTGCAGCCGGTATTCGAAAGACGTGACGATGCCGAAGTTGCCGCCGCCGCCTCTCAAACCCCACAGGAGGTCCGCATTCTCGTCCTCGCTCGCGTGCACGAGCCGGCCGTCGGCCGTGACGACGTCGGCCGCGACCAGGTTGTCGCAGGTCAGGCCGTGCTTGCGTGCGATCCGGCCGAAGCCGCCGCCGAGCGTGAGACCGGCGATGCCGGTATGGGATACCGTGCCGGCCGGCGTCGCGAGGCCGAACGCCTGCGTCTCCCGGTCGAGCTCGCCGAGCAGCACCCCGGGCTCCGCCCGCGCGCGGCGCGCGGCCGGGTCCACGCGGATGCCGCGCATCAGCGAAAGATCGACCATCAGCCCGCCGTCGCAGACGGACTGGCCCGAGATGCTGTGGCCGCCGCCGCGGACCGCGACGAGCAGGTCGTGCGCCTTTGCGAAAGCGACAGCGTGCATCACGTCCGCGGCGCCGGCGCAGCGGGCGATCAGCGCCGGCCTGCGGTCGAACGAGCCGTTCCAGATCCGGTGCGCTTCGTCGTACCCGTCCTGTCCGGCGAGCAGCAGCGGGCCGCGGAGCCCGGCGCGAAGATCCTCGACGTCGATCGCGCGGAGCACGATCTCGGCGCCGTCGTTCGTCAGAGCAGGGACATCCTCGGCGAACGCGCGGCGAAAGGGTAGGAAGGAAAGGGCCGCGGCTGAGATGCCGGCGGCGCAGAAGGCGCGGCGCTTCATGCTGAGTGCCTCCCGGATCGCGCTCCCGCGGCGGCGGGCGCGGATCGCCGTTCGTTTAACCCGCGTCGGGTCGACAAGATGCTACTCCCGTTCAGTCGCCGACACCATCCGGGAGACTATCGTTATGTCGAAGCGTTCGCAGCGCTGCCAGTATCTCGTTCCAGGCGGCCGCCCGGCCGAAGAAGAGGTCGATGCGCGCGAGCGCGCTCTCGCGGAGTTGCGATGGGCCTCACGGGCGTGCGGCTCGCTGTGCCGCGGCGACGCGATGCGGCTTCGTCAAGCGGACGGCTCGGTCTGCGCCGAGCCGAGGAGGCGGCGATACAGCGCCTCGTACTCGCGGCTTTGACGCGCCCAGGAGAAGTCCGCGCGCAGCGCATTGTCCATCAGCCGCTGCCACAGGTCCTGGTCCTCGTACCAGCCGAGCGCGGTGGTCAGGCCCCACAGGAGCCCCTGCACGTCGGAGTGCTCGAACACGCTCCCCGTGCCTTCCCCCGTCGCCGGGTCGAAGTGGGTGACGGTGTCGGCCAGGCCCCCGGTCTTGCGAACGACGGGAATCGTGCCGTAGCGCATCGCATAGAGCTGCGTGAGGCCGCACGGCTCGTAGCGGGACGGCATCAGCAGCAGGTCGCTGCCGGCGATGATCCGGTGCGCGAGCGCCTCGTCGTATCCCGCGCGGAACGCGAGCCGCTCGGGGTGCGCGCGTGCGAGCGCGGCAAGCGCGGCTTCGAGGTCCGGCTCGCCGCTGCCGAGGATCGCGAACCGGGCGCGAGTGCGCGCGAGGAGCTCGGGCAGCGCCGCGACGACGAGGTCGATGCCCTTCTGCTCGACGAGGCGCGTGACCGCGCCGACGAGCGGAGCATCGTCCGCCAGCCCGAGCTCGGCGCAGAGCGCGAGCTTGACGCGGCGTTTGCCGGACCGGTCGCCGCGTGCATGGCGCATGCCGATGAACGGGTCGGACTCGGGACTCCACAGCGTGTAGTCGACGCCGTTCAGGATGCCGACGAAGTCGTCGCCGCGCGCGCGGAGGACGGCGTCGAGCCCCATCCCGAGCTCCGGCGTGCGAAGCTCCCGCGCATAGCCTGGGCTCACCGTCGTGACGGCATCGGCGTGGCGGATGCCGAGCTCGAGGAAGACGACGTAGTCCCGGGCGCGCGCCGCCTCGTCCTCGAGCGCGGCGATCGCCGCCTGCGCGTCCGACGGCAGCGCGCCGCGCGCGAACGCGCCCTGATAGCCGGCGTTGTGCAGCGTCAGCACCGATGGGATCGCGGCCAGAGCCGAATTGCGCGTGAGCGCCGGGACGAGCGACGTGTGCCAGTCGTGGCAATGGATCACGTCGGGGCGCCAGTCGAGCGCGGCCGCGAGGTCGACGGCCGCGCGGCTGAACGCCCAGAAGCGCGCGCCGTCGCGCTCGTCGCCCAAGTAGATGCGGCCGTCGCGCCCGATCGCGTCGGACTCGACGACGTAGACGGGCGGCCCGCCCTGCGCGGGTGTCGCCACCCTGAGCTCCACGCCCGCGACCCGCTCCGGCGGCGACGCGGCCCAGTCGGCGGGGAGCGGCTTGCCGTAGCCGGGCAGCACCGCGCGGACGTCATGCCCGCTGTGCGTGAGGGCAGCCGCGAGCCCGGCAACGGCGTCGGCGAGGCCGCCGGTCTTCGCGAGCGGAGCATACTCCGCCGAGAGCATCAGAATTCGCATCTTCGGACCGATCCGCGACGAGTGGGGCGCGGGAATGATAGCGTCTCGCGTTGGGGCCCGCGGGGCGTCGGACGAAGCCGGCGGCGGCCTCCGGCCGCAAGGGTAGGGTAATTCGCGCCGTCAACCGTTAGCATCCGCTCCCATGGCAAGACCACGCGGCCGGCCGCGGCACCCCGATAGCCTGACGCCCGCCGAATGGCGCATCGTCGCAGCGACATCCTGCGCCGCCTGATCGAGCTCGAGAGGGGCGCTGCACAGATCCCGTTCCGACGTTCGCTGATCGATGGAAGCTTTCCCGTCCGGACTATAATTGCGTCCGGAACTTCATACGCTCGGCAGCAGGTGCGGTTCGGTTCTCCGTCCACGTGCGGAGAGGGGACCGCCGTTTGGAGAAGACGGAATGCGCGTATCCCTGATCGGTATCAGCCTTGCGGCGATGTCTGGTGTGCTCTTGACCGCGGAGGCCCAGGAAGCCTCGTCGGGCGACAGGCCTTTCGTCGCGGGTACGCCTCTCGTGCAGGCCCCGAACGTGACGACCTTCGGCAGCCTGCGGCAGGCCGAGAGTGCCTCCTATGACGCGGAAAGGGATCTGTATGTGCTGATCAACCGCGGCCTCCTCGATACGGAAGTGCCCGACGACGGCTACGTCTCCCTGCTCAATCCCGATGGAACGGTGCATACGCTGAAGTGGATCGGCGTGACTCGGGACGGCCTCGTCCTCAAGGATCCGCGCGGCAGCCATATCGTCGGCGGCCGGCTGTACGTGGCGGACATCGACCATGTCCGCTGGTTCGACATGGCCACCGGCGCTCCTCAGGGCAGTATCGAGGTCCCGGGGGCCGTGCTCTTGAACGATTTGCAGGTGACGGCGGAGGGGACGATCTACGCGACGGATACGGGCAGCAACGACGAAGCGACCTGGCGCGTCTACCGCATCACCCCTCAGGGAGAGGTCACGGTTCTCGTTCAGGGCTCACCGCTGAACCGCCCGAATGGCATCCACCTCGACGCGGACGGAAACATCGTCGTCGTGAACACCGGAGACGACCGGGTCCTCACGTTCTCGAGCTCCGGCGAGCTCCTCGAGACCGAGCAGGCCAGCGATCCAGGCAGCGACGGAATCGTGATCGCGGCCGACGGCACCAAGTATGTCAGCAGCGTGACGAGGGGGACGGTGTCCCGTATCCGTCCGGGTCAGCCCTCGGAACGCATCGCCTCCGGCATCCCGAGCGCCGCGTCGCTGACCCTCGACACTCGGCGTAACCGGCTGATCATCCCTCAGAACCAGCAGAATGCCGTGACCTTCATCGACCTGGATCGCTGACCGTCTCCCTTCGATCAGTTGTCCGGCAACGCGTAGACGACCAGCTCCGGGGCGGGACGGTCCGCGGTGCGGACCGTGAGCGCGATATGCTGTCGGCCATCGAGCATGTACGTCATCGGCGTGCCGATGGCGTTGCCCGGCAGGTCCACCGAGCCGAGCTCGGCGCCCGTCGCCTTGTCATACGCGACCAGCCTCGGTCCGTCGTTCGTGCCGCCCGCGGTGAGCGCGTAGATCAACAGCGTCTTGGTGAGCAACGGCCCATAGATGCCTGAGTCGCCGCCCACCGGCGGGAGGTTCAGGTCGCGCAGCATCGGGTGGTTCCGGACGCGATCGCCGTTGCCCAGCGGCGTCATCCAGACGTGCTCGCCGGTGTTCATGTCGATGGCCGTCATCCGCGAATACGGCGGCTTCCACAGCGGGAGACCTTGCGGCATGCGCACGACGCCCGGCGAGTCTTCCACGTAGCGGAGCGTCTCGCCCCGCTCCGGATCGCCGTCGCGCAAACGGATGATCGAGTGACTGCTGCGTGACGGGATGTAGAGAATGCCCGTCTCGGGGTCGAACGCGGCTCCGGACCAGTTGCCCCCGCCGGGGGTGCCCGGACGCATGATCGTGCCCTGCCGCGAGTGCGGCGTGTAGAGCGGTCCGAGCCGGAAGTCCTTCACCGCATCGATCGCCATCTGCCGGATCTCGGGCGTGAAGTCGACCAGATCGTCGATGGACGTGCCCTGATACTCGAACGGCGCCGGCTTCGTCGGGAACGGCTGGGTCGGCGACGGCTTCTCCCCCTCGATGTCGGTGTCGGTGGGGACGGGCCGGTCCTCGATCGGCCACAGCGGCTCGCCCGTCGCACGGTCGAAGGCGAACACGAAGCCCTGCTTGGTGATCTGTGCCACCGCCTTGACCGGCCGGCCGTCGACGACCACGTCCATCAGCGTGGGCGCAGCCGGCAGGTCGTAGTCCCACAGGCCGTGCCGCACGATCTGAAAATGCCACACGCGCTCGCCCGTCTCGGCGTTCAGCGCCACCAGCGACTCGGCGAAGAGATTGTCACCCGGACGATGCCCTCCATAGTAGTCCGGCGCCGGGGTGTTGAGCGGCAGGTAGACGAGACCGAGCTCCGGGTCAGCGCTCATGATCGTCCAGACGCCGATCTTGCCCGTGTACCGCCACGCGTCGTTCTCCCAGGTCTCGTGACCGAACTCGCCCGGCTCGGGAATCGTGTTGAAGATCCACTTCAGCTCACCGGTCCTGACGTCGAAGCCGCGCATGCGCCCCATGGGGGCTTCGAGGGTGAGCGTCTGCGAAGTGATCGCGTTCGGCGGAATGATCGTGTCGCCGACGATGATCGGCGGGGAGGTCAGCGAGTACAGCAATGCGTTGCGCCAGTCCCGCTCGCCGCGCTCCGCCTTGGGCACGTCGCCCATCAGGTCGAGCCGGCCGCCCTCGCCGAAGTCGGCGCACGGACGCCCGGTCCTGGCCTGGACGCACATGAGATAGCCGTTGCCCGTGCCCCAATAGACTCGCTCGTCCCGGCCGTCGCGCCAGTACGCAAGGCCCCGGTGTCGCCACGTGATGCCGACCGCGGGGGTTCCCTCCTCGTAGCTCCGCGGGTTGTAGACCCAGATCGTCTCTCCCGTGCGGGCGTCGAGGGCCGCCGCCTGCGAGAGCGGCGTCGAGATGTACAGCACGCCGTCGACCATGAGGGGCGTGACCTGGAAGTTGAAGACCGACGGGGGAGCGCCGGGACGGTACCGCTCCGGGTCGGTTTCGGTCAGCGCGTCGATGATCGCCTCGGAGCTCGCCCGCCATTCGCTGCCGTCCGGCATGCTGAGGCTCAGGAATGCATCGGGAGACAGGGCTCGCCACGCGATGCGCAGCTGCGAGAAATTCTCGGCGTCGATCTGGTCCAGGGGGGAGTATTTCGTGTTGCCGAGATCCCCTCCGTAGGTGGGCCATTGCCCGTCTTCCGGAGCGCCTTGCTGGGCATCGGCTGGAGCGGCCAGCGCGGCCGCGAGCAACAGGGCCAGGTAACCGACGACGGGTCGTTTGTTCATGATGCCTCCAGGAAGACTCGCGCAGCGAGAGAGAAAAGGGCGGCGGACCCGAACGGTCCGCCACCCATGCCGCAAGGGCGGGATTGCCGATCAGAACTCGAAGCTCATGCCGGCGTAGTACCTGCGTCCCAGGATGTCGTAGAACCCTGCGTTGGTGCTGCCCCACGCAGTGCCGCTGGCAAGGCTCTGGCCGGGCGCCTGCGGGAACGTGCGCTCCGGATCCCGATCGAACAGGTTGTCGACACCGAACCGCAGGTTCCAGCGATCGTTGAACGTGTAGCGGCCGGCAAAGTCGAACATGTCGTAGCTGTCGGTCGGCAGGTACTGCTGCGGCACGTTCGGGTTCGCGACCGCCTGCAGATGCTTGATGCTCGGCAGGTGCCGCCAGCGCAGGCTCATCGTCCACGAGCCCAGGTTGTAGCCGACGGTCGTGAACGTCCGATAGTCGAACGCGAAGTCCTGCACGCCCGTCAGGTTCCCCGGGCCGCTCGTGCCCTTCCAGTCGAGCCCCGGATCGTTCGGGGCCGTCTTGACCACCATCTTGTCGAGGACCGACGCCAGGAAGTTGACGGTCATCGTGCCGGGGCCGACGTCGCCCGCCCAGTCGAGCTGGATGTCGAATCCCGCGGTGTCGATGGACGCGTCGTTGCGGTAGGTCACGAAATAGGGCGACTGCTGACCGGACACCGGGTCGCGGCGAATGATGGTGCAGGCCGAGTACTCCGGATCGTAGGTCGGGTTGGTGAGCGGATCGAAGCACTCCCTGAGCTTCCCGGCGACGTTCTCGGACGAGATCATGTCACTGATCTCGATGCTCCAGTAGTCGAGCGACAGCTGGATCCGATCGCCGATGTTCGCGACGATGCCCGCGGTGAACGTGTCGCCCTTCTCCGAGACCAGGTTCGGATTGCCGACCACGTTCAACCATCTCTGCTGGTTCACCGCGTTCGACTGGTTCTCCGGTTCGCTGTAGTAGACCACTGCCGCGTCCGGTCCCATCAGGGCCTCGCAGAGCGCCCGGGCCTTGTCCGCGTTCGGGTTGAGCTCCGGATTCGCGCTCAACGGGTTGGCGGGGTTGCGCGTGGAGCAATAGTCGCCGCCAAGCCCGACGAGGTCGTACGCCTGCTCCGAAGACTGGAACAGCTCGGCGATGTTGGGCGCACGGTTCGCCCTCTGCTTGCCGACGCGGAGCCGGACGCGATCCGTGAACCGCCAGTCGAGCATGGCCTTGTAGGTCGAGATGCTTTCGGTCGGATCGTTATCCGAGTAGCGGTAACCGAGCTCCAGGTTCATCTCCCGGGCGCCCGGCTTGTTCGCCAGAACGGGCACGAGCAGCTCGCCGTAGATGTCGGTCGCCTCGACCTTGCCCCACGACGCGTTCGCCGGATAGATACCGGCCGCGCTGTCGAGGATCGCCGAGTGGGACACGAGCGGATCCGGGAGGTACTCGAACTCGTTCTCCCGATAGGACGCGCCGAGCGCGAAACGCAGCTGGCCCGCCGGCAGATCGACCGCGCCGCCCTGCAGGTTGAACTCGGCGATGTTCTGAATCATCTTGCCGTTGTCCTTGACGTGCGTGAGCAGCGTATCCATGCAGTCCTGGCTCGGGACGCCCTGGGTCGGGTTCATGAACGGGAACGACGCCTCCACCCAGCCGTTCACGCCGTAAAAGATCGGCAGGCCGCTGGTGCAATAGATCGTGCCGGCGCCGAAGCCGTTGCCCTCCGGATTACCCGTGTATTGCAGCCCCCGGCCGTAGTTCGGCTGATTGACCAGCCAGCGGAAGAGCTGCAGCCGAGTCGTGCCGGCGGTCTGCGCCTGCGTGCGGGTCGCTCCGTGCGATGCGTACAGCTCCCAGGTCCAGTCGTTGTTCGGGAACTCGCCTTCGAGACCGGCCACCAGCTGAATGCTGGAGAGGTCGTTCGTAAGGGTCTTGGGCCCGAGGTAGTTCGGATAGTGCACGATCGTGATCGGCGCCTCCGGGTCCACGCGGCTGTCGAGCAGCATCTGAACCTCGGGCGGCTTCGGGAAGGCCTGCGACTTCGTGCAGCCGCCGACGGGCGGGCAGTTCAGGCCGTACAATCCGCCCGGCAGATACGGCGCCAACGTGTTGCCGTTCTCGTCCACGGACGGCGCATAGATCTCGTCGCCGTGCGGCACCGTTGCGCCCCAGCCGCCGATATGCAGCGTGAACGGCCCGTAGGTCTTGCTTTGCGTGTCGGTAACGAGTCCCTGGCCGAAGATGCGGACGTTGTCCGTCAGCTCCAGGTGGCCGCGGGCGAACAGCGAATAGCGCTCGAGCGGCAGCTGGGCGACGATGAACGGCTGGTTCTGCTGCAGGTCGCCGTCCCGATTGTACTTGCGCCACACGATGCCGTCGTCATCCACGAAGCGGCCGTTGTAGCGGTAGTTGGCCGCGGCCTGCGACTTGTAGACCGTGCCGTCGCTGTTCATGAAGAAGACGCCGGTGGGCGTCACCGGCGGCACGCCCGCCGGCTGGTTGTCGAAGATCTGGTTGACGACGTTGATGTCGGCCGGGTTGGTTCCGGCGATGCTGATGCCGGACGCGACCAGCGTGCCGACCTGGTCGCCGTTGATCGAGTTATCGGCGAACCCTCGGCGGTAGAATTCGCGATCCTGCTTCAGCAGAGGCTCGCGCCGGCTCATCTCGAGGCCGAGCATCACGTTGCCGGCTCCGCCGGCGAAATTCGCGCCGATCAGGGCCGAGATACGCCGCTCCTCGCCGCCGCCTTGCTCCGTGCCGCCATACTGCGCGTCGAGGTGGAAACCCTCGAAATCCCGCTTCAGCACGAAGTTCACGACGCCGGCGATGGCGTCGGCGCCGTACACGGACGAGGCGCCTCCGGTGATCGTCTCGACGCGCGCGATGGCAGCCGCCGGGATGTTGTTGACGTTCACGGCACCCGTGGCGTTGATCGGCATCGCGCGACGCCCGTCGAGCAGCACGAGGTTCCGGTTCGGACCGAGCCCGCGCAGGCTGACCATGCTCGCACCCGGCGTTCGGGTTGCGCCCATCAGGTAGCCGCCGGTACCCTCACCATCCGGCTCGAACTGCGACGCGGCAGGCACGAACTGCGGCAACTGGTTGACGACGCTCTCGATCGCAATCGTGCTCGACTCTTCGAATCGCGAGGCCTCGACCGTCATGATCGGGCTGCTCGCTTCGAAGTCCCGGCGTACGATGCGGGAGCCGGTGACGAGAACTTCCTCGACTTGGCTCTCCTGCGCATAGGTCGACTGTGCCGGACCGAGCGCGACGGCGACTGCCGAAGCCACAGCGGCAAGCCGCAAACAGTCCATGGCTGGACGCTTTTTCACAATGTGCTCCTCCCCAAGGGTAGCTTGGAATATCTAGGCCGGCCGCAGGAGAAGCCTCCTGCAAGGAATTGCCCAGGGCGGGGCTTTTATCATATTTTCATTCAATCGTACAATTGCCCCGCGGCTACGATATCTTTGCACACTTTGCGTCCCGCTGGAGGAATTTCATGGGCCCTCGGATGACGATTGCTACGCTGGTGTCATTGGTCGTAATGCTCGGGGCCGTCGAAGCCCGGGCACAGGATTTCACACCGGTGACCGATGCGATGCTGGCCGATCCCGATCCCGCGGACTGGCTCAGCTGGCGGCGTACGCTCGACGGCCAGGGCTACAGCCCGCTCGATCAGATCAACCGGGATAACGTAGGCGAGTTGCGGCTCGCGTGGTCGTGGGGCATGGAGCCGGGCGTGAATGCGACGACCCCGATCGTCTACGACGGCGTCATGTACCTCGTCAATCCCGGCTGGGTCGTGCAGGCGCTCGACGCCCGCAACGGCGATCTGATCTGGGAGTACCGTCCGCCGGCCGGAGGCGGAGGCTTCGGACAGATGCGCAGCCTGGCGATCTACGAGGACCTGCTCATCGTGAACGCCTCCGGGCCGCGGATCTTCGCCCTCGACGTGCGTACCGGAGAGCTGCGCTGGGAAACGCCCGTGGGTCCCCAGGACGCCGGCTTCGGTTTCACGAACGGTCCGATCGTCGCGAACGGGGTCGTGGTCGCCGGGCTGACCAACTGCGGCCGGTTCCAGGAGGAGCCTTGCTCCCTGTTCGGAGTCGACGCGCGCACGGGCCGCGTGCTGTGGCGGACTCCGACGGTCGCGATGCCCGGCGAGCACGGCGACGAGACATGGGGCGGGCTGCCGCCGATGTACCGAGCCGGGGTCGAGGCATGGATGACCGGGAGCTTCGATCCCGAGACGGGGCTCGTGTATTGGGGCACGGCGCAGGCCAAGCCCTGGAGCCGTGCGGGGCGGCGCACCTTCGGTGAGACGGAGCTCTACGCCGGCGGGGAGAGGGAGCTGTATGCGAACTCGACGCTGGCGCTCGACCCGAAGACCGGGGAGATCGTCTGGTACTTCCAGCACATCCCGGGCGAGTCGCACGACATGGACGAAGCGTTCGAGCGGATCCTCATCGACTGGAACGGCCGCAAATCGATGTTCAGCATGGGGAAGCTGGGGATCCTGTGGGAGCTCGATCGGGAAACGGGAGAGTTCATCCGGGCGGTGGACCTCGGCTATCAGAACCTCGTCAACGTGAACTTCGAGACCGGCGAGGTGAGCTATCGGTCGGGCATGATCCAGGAGCTCGACAAGCCGTTCTACCAGTGCCCGAGCTTCGCAGGGGTCAGGGGGCTGCGGTCGATGGCGTATCACCCGGATGTCGAAGCGCTTTACATCCCCGTGGCCCTGAGCTGCCAGACGTCGAGCTTCCCGGAAGTCGAGTGGCGCGAGGGCGGCGGCGGCAGCGGGCCCGTGTACGATCGAACGAATCACTTTCATCCGGACAGCCCCGAGCACCTCGGCCAGTTCCTCGCGCTCGATCTGAAGACCGGGAAGCCGCTGTGGAGCGTGAAGCGGCGCAGCGTGCCGCATACCGCGGCGCTGACGACGGGCGGCGGACTCGTCTTCTTCGGGGACCTGGAGCGGTACTTCTTCGCCTATGACGCCGAGACCGGCGAGGAGCTCTGGCGAACGAGGCTGTCCACTGCTACGAACGGGTTCCCGATCACGTACGCGGTCGACGGCAAGCAGTACATCGCGGTGATGGCAGGCCAGGCGGGCCTGGGGATAAGCTGGTCGACGATCATCCCCTCCACGCTGACGCCGGAGATCCGCAACCCTCGTGCCGGCAACGCGGTGTACGTGTTCACGCTGTAGCCGGGCTTCCGTCGAAACGAGCGCGTTCCTTCGGACGCGGCTCGTCAGAACGCGCGCAGAAAAGAGCCCGTTGACCTCGACAGGGTCAACGGGCTCACTCTATGCGGTTCGGCATGCTCCCTACCGGGACAGATCGAGCTCGACCTGGACGACGACGTCTTCTCCGATATAGCTGGTATCGTTCCAGCCCTCGCCTACGGCGAAGTCGAAGCGATTGATGTGCATCGTGCCGGAGAGATGCGCGCTCGAATCGTCCGCCGTGTCGAACGTGAAATCCAGCACCATCGGCTTCGTCCGGCCTTTCAGAGTCAACTGACCGTGCGCCCGGTAGGTGCCGTCGTCCACTGCCTCGATGCGCTCGGACTCGAAACGCGACTCCGGATAGCTCATGACGTCGAACCAGTCGCGGTCGAGCATCGTGACGTCGCGATCGCTGTCGCGCGAGTTGACGGAGGCCGTCTCTACCGTTCCGACGATGCGGCCGCTCTCCGGTGCCCCGGGGTCGAACGTGATATCGGCGTCGAAAGCGGCGAAGCGACCGGTGAACTCGGAGCCTTGCTGGGTGGCCGTGAAAGAGACCCGGCTCGTGTCCTTGTTCAGCTTCCACTCGGCGGCGTGTGCCGCGCTCGACAGCGCCAAGGCCGCGCAAGCGACGGTCAGGGATCGTAAGTATCGGCCGTTTTGCATTCCATGCCCCCAAATGTTCGTGCGTGGTCGGGATATTTTATCGCAACATCCGTAGCGGCTTCTCAGCCTCGCTCGGCGATCGGCACGTACTCGCGCTCCGTCGGGCCGACGTAGACCTGCCGCGGCCGATCGATCCGGGAGTCGCCGATCCGGACCTCGCGCCAGTGTGCGATCCAGCCGGGCAGGCGCCCGATCGCGAAGATGACCGTGAACATGTTCGTCGGGATGCCGATCGCCCGCATGATGATCCCGCTGTAATAGTCGACGTTCGGGTAGAGCTTGCGCTCGATGAAGTAAGGATCGGACAGCGCGACCTCCTCGAGCCTCTGCGCCAGGTCGAGCAGCGGATCGTGGATGCCGAGCTTCTCGAGCAGCGCGTCGCTCGCGGCCTTGATGATCTTTGCGCGCGGATCGAAGCTCTTGTAGACGCGATGCCCGAAGCCCATGAGCCGCACGCCCGAGTCCCGCTTCTTGACCCGCTCGACGAACTTCTCGAGCTTCTCGCCGCTCTCGAGGAGCTGCGTGAGCATCTCGATGACGGCCACGTTCGCGCCGCCATGGAGCGGCCCCCAGAGCGCGCAGACGCCCGCCGCGACGGACGCGTAGAGATTCGCCATCGACGAGCCGACCATCCTGACGGTGGACGTCGAGCAGTTCTGCTCGTGGTCGGCGTGCAGCAGCAGGAGCCGGTCGAGCGCGTCGACGACGACGTCGTCGGGCTCGTACAGCTTGTGAGGATGCGAGAAGAGCATGTGCAGGAAGTTCGCCGTATAGCGCAGATCCGGCCGCGGGTAGTTCATCGGCTTGCCGACGGACTTGCGGTAGCTCGCCGCCGCGATGGTCCGTACCTTGCTCATGAGCCGGGCGGCCGGCTCGATGAAGTGGTCGCTGTCCTCCGGCTGCATGAAGGCCGGCTGAAAGCAGCCGAGCGCGTTGATCATCGCGGACAGGATGGCCATCGGGGGCGAGTTCGGCGGGAAGCCGTCGAAGTGATGGCGCATGTCCTCGTGGATCAGCTCGTGCTCGACGAGCAGGGACCGGAAGTCCGCGAGCTGGGCCGCCGTCGGCAGCTCGCCGAAGATCAGGAGGTAGGCCGTCTCGACGAAGGTCGACTTCACCGCGAGCTCCTCGATCGGATAGCCGCGGTAGCGCAGGATGCCGCGATCGCCGTCTATGAACGTGATCGCGCTCTTGCATGCGCCCGTGTTCGCGTAGCCGCTGTCGAGGGTGATGAGCCCCGTACGCGAGCGAAGAGTAGTGATATCGACGGCGGTTTCGTTCTCGGTGCCGACGACGAGGGGCAGGTCGACGCTCTTGCCGTCGTAGCTCAGGGTTGCGGTCTTGCTCATCATGTACCTCCAAACACCAGTCGCATTCTACGCTCGAATCGATGCGTGCCGCGCGGGGAGGTGTCGCAAGCGGGTGTCAGGCACCTTTTCGACCGCTCGTTTCGGCTGCTCGCCGCAGTGCCCATGCACGGGCTCGGCGTTGGCGGGGACAGCGCTGCTTTGTGAGGTGCGTCTCATCGCCGAACGCTTCGGCGATGGTCGCCTTCCCGACGACGAAAAATCTGCTTGCCCGACGCTCGCGCTCGCGACGCTCGAGGTGCGGCTGCGCGACGGCGCGGACGAGGGCATCTATTCGTTCCCCAACGAGGCTTACTGTGGCGAGCTCCGGCTGCTTTCGAAGGCCGAGCAGGCCGCCGCCGTCGAGCTGATCGAGACGCGTCGGCGCGACGGGCCGGGCAGCGGCCACCGCGTCCTGTTCGCCGGGATCGGCGGCCGGCCGGTCGGTACTGCGTGTCGGGCACGATGCCGGTGACCGCGGCGAGCTGGGATCCGTACCGGATCGTCGCCGACCCCGGCGCGGCGCGGCGAGGGGCTCCGGCGCCGGCCGCTCGACGAGGCCGAGCGCGACGCGGCCGCGGCGACGACAAGATCGTCTATCGCAAGCCGCCTGGCGCGGCCCGCCAGGCGGCGCGCCGCGTTTGACGTAACCCTCTGTAGAATAGGCAATTATCGTTCTTGACACTGGCCGCGCACGGCCTATAGTGGCGCAGCTTGCGGGAGCGGTTCTGAACCCCGATTCTTGCGGCACCGGGCCGATAACCATCACAGCATTGAACAAAACGAGTCCGGGCCTTCTGCTGTCTAAGGCGGCTGAGCCGCCGACAGTCGACGGCGACAAGGAGCGTTTAGATGCGTAAGTCCAAGCCGGAAGTCGAAGACGAGTTCAGCGATTTCCCCATCTTCAACGGCGACGACGACGAGGCCGAGGACCTGTACTTGCAGGGCGACCGCTTCGAGCGACAGAACGATGCGGCCGGCCGGCAATTACCGGCGCGGCAGCGCGTCGAGCTGCGCAACGAGCAGCGCAGGCTGCGCAAGCTGTTGTCCGACTGGGACGATTACGACGAAGACGATCTCGACACCGATCCTTGACCGGCGCGCGGGCGCTTCCCGCCCGCCGCCGGCGGCGCTCGACGGCGGCCCATCCGTGCGCCGGCCGGCCGCCGCCGCGCGCGCGGCCGTCCGCGTGACCGCCGCATGACCCGCCGCGAGCCGCCGAGCCGGCGCCTCGCAGAACGCCCTCTCGACGAGCCGGGGCTCGGCCTGGTGGTCGAGCCGCAGCCGGACGACGTGACCTGCGGTCCGGCCTGCCTGCATGCCGTCTACCGCTACTACGGCGATGTCATCGACCTCGATCGGGTCATCGCCGACATCCGCATGCTCGACGAGGGCGGAACGCTCGACGTCTTCCTGGCGAACCACGCGCTCGAGCGCGGCTATCGCGTAACCCTCTACACCTACAACCTAGCGCTGTTCGACCCGTCGTGGTTCGCCTTGAAGCCCGAGGCGATTCGGCAGAAGCTGATCGCGCAGGCGCGGGCGAAGCGGACGGCGAAGCTGCGCCTCGCGACGCGCGGTTACGTGGAGTTCCTCGATCGCGGCGGCCGATTGCGGCTCCGGGATCTCGAGGCCAGGCTGCTGCGGCGGCTCTTGCGCCGCGGGCCGCTGATCACCGGGCTGTCCGCGACTTACCTCTATCGATCGATGCGCGAGCTGCCGGACACGAACGAGGACGACGATGTCCGCGGGGAGCCCGTCGGGCACTTCGTCGTGCTCACCGGGTATCTGCCCGAGCGGAGAGAGGTGCTGGTGGCAGACCCGTATCGGCGCAACCCGTTCGCGCGCACGGGGCTCTATGCGGTGCGGCTCCAGCGGCTCATCAACGCGATCCTGCTCGGCATCGTGACGTACGACGCGAACCTCCTCGTGATCGAGCCCGGCCGCGCGGTCGCGAAGGCCGCCGCGAAGCGATGACGTCCGCCCTGATCGTCGTCGACGACCCCGCGGAGTGGCCTCTCGAGGTCGGCTCGGCCGAGGTCGTGAGCGCGGACGCGTACCTGCGCGACCCGCGCTACAGCGAGCGCCGGCGCCGGCGCGTGTTCAACCTCTGCGATTCGTATCGCTACCAGAGCGTCGGCTACTACGTGTCGCTGCTCGCGACCGCCCGCGGGCACCGGGCGATGCCGAGCGTCACGACGATCCAGGACATGAAGTCGCGCTCGCTGTTTCGTCCGTCGGACGACCTCGACGAGCTGATCCAGCGCTCTCTGCACGACATCGCGTCCCCGAGGTTCGAGCTCAGCATTTACTTCGGCAGAAACCTCGCCGAGCGGCACGCGCAGCTGAGCCGCGCCCTGTTCAACCTGTTCCCGGTGCCGCTGATGCGGGCCTCGTTCACGAAGGGGACGCGCTGGCGG
>Ga0079224_100003110_pt1 | contig 20669 bp, 19 predicted proteins | sample Stecom2015_FD_80414 | JGI IMG/M metagenome (GOLD analysis project Ga0079224, IMG submission 80414) | Agricultural soil microbial communities from Utah to study Nitrogen management - Steer compost 2015 | ecosystem: Environmental > Terrestrial > Soil > Agricultural land | place: USA: Utah...
GAAACAGGCGAGTCCATCGCTCCCGCGCCCAGGCGGCCCGAATCCGCAGCCGAAACGACAAATGCGCTGGTCAGATGGTTTGTGGGGCGGGCGGGGCTCGAACCCGCGACCAATGGATTATGAGTCCACGGCTCTAACCGACTGAGCTACCGCCCCGCTTCCGCGGCGGGACCGCGGCGTCTGGATGGTACCGGCTGGGGTGGTGCGGGCACCACTCGACCACCGGCGGGCGGCCGGCAGACGGGGAGGCGAGGGGCGGGGAATGGCGTACGGCGACATTGGCGTACGCGATCCGTGACGAGGGGGCGGACGGCGAGCAGGGCTTCGAAGCCTGTGCGGCCTGCGGTGCCGAGAATTCGTGCGGATGAGGCGCTTTCGGTCGCGCGGGTACGAGGAGGCGGGGTGCCGCCGAGATCGGCACGAAATTCCGGCGAATCGGACCTTCAGTCGTTGCGGCTGCCCATAGTGCTGGTGGCACGGGAAGCGGCGGCTTTGTAACGGCTTTCATCGCGCGGCGGTCTGCTCGCGAATTGGACGACGCCGAAGACGAGCGCGAGGACGAGAACTACTACTCCGAGAACGATCAGGGTTTGCACGCGAACAACATAACCTCACTCACGGTCGGGGGTGTCCGAGAGCGGGCCAAGTCACAGTCACGCGATGTTCGGAAGTTGAACAGAACCAATTGCGTTGGGACACATCAGCTACCGGATGGAGCCATAGCCGTCGCACATCATGCCCTCCCACCTGGTCAGGAACCGCCGCCGCAGCCCCCGCCGCCGCCGCAACTGCTGCCACCGCCGCAACCGCTCGAGCCGCCGGAACAACTCGAGCCACCGGAACAACTCGAGCCACCGGAACAGCCGTCGGAGTCCGACCCGCCGCCCGCGCCGTCATAGTCGTGATAATGGCCGCCGCCGTCGTCGTGGTGACGACTGCCGCCGTCACCGATATCCGCGGCCGACCACAGATCGGAGTCGTATCCCCCGCCGCTGCCATAAGGCGGGGGCGGGAGCTGACCGCCGAAGGAATTGATCATCGTGACGACGAACGCCACGATTCCGCCGCCTGTCAACAGCACGAGCAGAACGATCAATACGATCACAGCCATCGTCATCTGTGAATCGTAGCGGCGCAGCGCCGTACAGTGAATCGTGCGGATTTTTCCCATTCGGTCCCGGCGGCCCGCTCCGATCGACCTGCGCGATGCGGAGCAGACGGTGGCCGCGCTGGAACTGCCGGAGGCGGTGTTCAAGACCTGCCCGTGGCAGCCGCGCGAGCTGATCGAGACCGGGCTTCGGCAGTGGTTGCGCTGCTGCGGGGCGGCGATGCGCGACGGCCAGGTGATCGGGATGCCCTCGCACGCGGTCGACGAGGCCTGGCACGGATTCATCCTCTGCACCGAGCGTTACGCGGATTTCTGCGACAAGGCCTATGGACGGTTCCTGCACCACTACCCGGACGGCGGCGGGTCACCGACGGGCGCGTCGCACGGGTCGATGGCCGAGCAACTGGGGCGCACGGTGGTGGCCTGGTCGATGGTGGCCCAGCCGGGCGAGCGGTGCGTGCTGTGGGATCTGGACCGGAAGGTGGGGGTGGCGCAGCCGTGGGGGATTCCCGCGCAGCGGGTGGCGGCGATCGAGGAGGAGCTGCACCGGGTCGCGTCCGGCGACGACTGACACGAGTCGACTGACACGAGTTCCAGTAGCATCTTGCTATGGAACGCCTGACCGGCCTGGACGCGAGCTTCCTCTACCTGGAGACGGGCACACAGCACCTGCACGTGTGTGCGCTGATCGTCCTCGACCCGAATGCCGAGGGGTGCGAGTACTCCTTCGACGCCTTCAAGGCGGAGCTGGGCAGGCGCATCGCCCACGTGCCGCAGATGCGCAGGCGGTTGCGGCAGGTGCCGCTGGATCTCGACCACCCGCTGTGGGTGGAGGACGCGGACTTCGACCTGGACTACCACATCCGCCGCTACGGCCTGCCTCGTCCCGGCGGGCGCGCGGAGCTGGCCGACCTGGTCGGCGACATCGCGGGCACACCGATGGACCGCGCCAAGCCGCTGTGGCAGATGCGGGTGGTCGAGGGCGTCGAGGGCGACCGGATCGCGGTGATCGCCAAATACCACCACGCGGCCGTGGACGGCATCACCGGCGCGGACATGCTGATGCACCTGTGCGATCCCGAACCGGGGGTGCGCGAGCCGCCGCCGGCGCAGCGGCCGCGCGGCGACGCCGAACCGAGCGACCTGCGGTTGCTGGCGGAAGCGGCGTTGCGGTTCCCGGCGCGGGCCGGCGCGCTGGGAATGGTGCCGAAGACGATCGGGATGCTGGCCGGGTTCGCGCTACGGCGGCGCAACGACGAGGCGGGCATGGCGCTGCCGCTGACCGCGCCGCGCACGCCGTTCAACAAGACGATCACCCCGCACCGGGCGGTGGGGTTCACCGAGGTCGAACTGGACGTGGTCCGCGAGATCAAGGACGCCTTCGGGGTGAAGGTCAACGACGTGGTGCTCGCGGTGGTGGGCGACGCGCTGCGCGAATACCTGCTCGCCCGCGACGCGCTGCCCGATCGCTCGCTGCTGGCCTCGGTCCCGGTCTCGGTGCACGAGTCGACCAGGCACACCAGGGGCACGAACAAGGTGTCCTCGCTGTTCTGCGAACTCGGCACCGACATCGACGACCCGGTGCGGCGGCTGGCGGCGGTGGCCGAGGCGAACAAGAACGCCAAGGACGAGCACGAGCACGTCGGCTCTGATTTCCTCCAGGACTGGACGCGGTACGTGCCGCCGAACACCTTCCGGCTGGCCATGCGATTGTATTCGTCGTTCGCGCTGGCCGAGCACCATCCGGTGGTGCACAACCTGGTGGTCTCGAATGTGCCGGGCCCGCCGATGCCGCTGTACTTCCTCGGTGTGAAGGTGGTGAGCATGTTCCCGTTCGGCCCGGTCTTCCACGGCGCGGGGCTGACGATCACGGCGCTGTCGCAGAACGGACGGCTGGATTTCGGGCTGATCGCCTGCCGGGAGCTGGTGCCGGACGTACAGGAGCTGGCCGACGCGATCCCGGCGGCGGTGGAACGGTTGGGGGTGGCCGCGACACGGCACGAGCAGGCGTTCCGCTGACGGCGGGCCGCCGGTCTGCCCACCCTCGACAACGATCCGCGCGTTGTGTCGCGGGTGGCGGTTCCCAGAACGCGAACGGCCCGGACTCGGCGAGCCCGGGCCGCGATCGCACGGGCTGTCAGCCGTAGTGGCAGACGTAGTGCAGGGTCTCGAGCACCTCGATGTCGAAGGAGCTGTCGCCGGGGACCTCGAAGGACTGGCCGCCGGAGTAGGTCACCGCCTCGGTGGCGCCGGGCAGGGTGACGCGGCAGCTGCCCTCGATCAGTTCCATGGTCTCCGGCGCGGCGGTGCCGAAGGTGAGTGCCGCCGGCTGGATGACGCCGACGGACTTACGCGTGCCGTCGGGCAGTTCGAGGCTGTAGCTGACGCACTTGCCGTCGAAGTACACATTGGCCTTCTTCGTGACGGTGACATTCTCGAACTTCGACATGCGCCTTCTTTCTGCTCGGCGGTGGGGGTTCGCAGCGTACTGGAGACGCGGGTGCGACCGGGCTCACAGGTCGGCGGCCGGCCCGCGACATACTCGCCCCAGACGCCGGCAGCCTCTCCGGCCACGGGTGGTGTCCACGGCCGAGGCGACCCCCGCACGCGGCCCCGAAGTGATGGACGCGGCCGCGCCGTGAAGCGGTCACTGCTGTGGGATGTCGGTGCTGACCGCCAGCGCCCGCGCCGCCTCGATGTCGGCCGTCAGCGCCTTCACCCGCGCGTCGGCGAGTTCGAGCGAGTCCGAGCCGAGCAACTGATGCAGCGGGGCGTCTGCGCCGGTCGCGACCGCGATGAGGGCGGCCGCGGCGCGGGCCGGGTCACCGAGCTGTGTCCCCGGCATGCCGAGGTGGGCGTCGGTCATCTCCCGGATGGCCGGGTAGGCGTCGACGGTGGCGCTCGGCAGGCCGAGCGACTGCGGGCCGAGGAAGTCGGTGCGCATGTAGCCGGGCTCGATGAGGTTCACCGCGATCCCGAAGTCCGCGACCTCGGCCGCGAGCGAGTCGGTCAGCCCCTCCAGCGCGTACTTGCCCGCGCAGTACAGCCCCAGCCGGGGAAGGAGGTCAATCCGAGGATCGAGGAGACGTTGAGGATGTGCCCAGCGCGGTTCTCCCTGAACCCGGGCAGCACCGCCCGCAGCACGTTCCACGCGCCGAAGATCTGCACGTCGAACATCGCGCGCGCCTCGGCGTCGGTGACCTCCTCGACTGCGGCCAGGAACCCGTAGCCGGCGTTGTTGACGACCACGTCGAGGCCGCCGAAGCGCTCCTTCGTGGCCGCGACGGCGGCGCGCACCTGTTCCTCGTCGGTCAGGGCGACCTCCAGCGGCAGCAACCTGCCGGTGTCGACGCCGTCGAGCGCGGCGGTGAGGCGTTCGACCGAGCGGGTGGTGGCGGCGACATTGTCGCCGCGCCGCAGCAGCAGGCCGACCCGCTCCAGTCCGAGCCCGCGGGACGCGCCGCGACCCGCACGACAGCGCCCTGCCCGCCGACGCGCGCGTCCGCCGCGTCCCCGGCCTGCGCCGCGAGGAGGTCGCGCTGCTGGCGGGCGTGTCCACCGACTACTACACCCGCCTCGAGCAGGGCCGCCGCATCATCCCCTCCATCCAGGTCCTCGACGCCATCGCCCGCGCTCTCGGCCTGGACGACACCGGCCGCGCCCACCTGCACCATCTGGTCACCGCGGCGGGCCCCCCGTCCGCGCGCCCGCGCCGCCGTCCAGCGCGTCCGCCCGGGCCTCTACCAGCTCCTCGACAGCCTCGACACCCAGCCCGCGCTGATCCTCGGCCGCCGCACCGATGTCCTTGCCGCCAACCGCCTGGCCCGCGCCCTGTTCACCGACTTCGAGAGCATGCCACCCCGCGAACGCAACTACGCCCGGTGGATGCTGCTGTCCGAGCAGGCCCGTGCCCTGTTCCTCGACTGGGAACGCCAGGCCCGCAATGCTGTGGAGAGCTTGCGCTTCGACGCGGGCCGCACCCCGGACGACCCCGAAACCCACAAGCTGGTCGGCGAACTCTCCCTCGCCAGCCCCGAATTCCGGCAGTGGTGGTCCGAGCATCAGGTGCATCAGCGCACCTTCGGTTCCAAACGCCTGCACCACCCAGTCGTCGGCGAAGTGACCGTCGAGTTCGAAACCCTCACCCTCCCTGGCGATACCGACCAGACTCTGTTCCTCTACTCCACCCCACCCGATTCCCCGTCCCGGCAGGCGCTCGAACTGCTCGCCGCCTGGACGCACCCCCGCGCCGCCACCTCGGCCGACGAGCTCCCGCCGCGCTGAGCTCACCGCACATCCGGCACGAGACCGCCGATGCGGCGACACTGGAACGGTGACGGGAAACAGCGCACCCCCTCCATCCCGGTGGCGCGAGATCTGGCCGCTAGCAGTCGTTTCCAGTGTGACGCTCGCCGCCCTGCTCGCCTTCGCCACCGGTCACGGATTCCACCGCGACGAGTTCTACATCCGCGAATCCGGCCGCCACCTGGCCTGGGGATACCCCGACCATCCTCCGCTCAGTCCCCTGCTCGCCCGCCTCGCCGACGAACTCGCCCCCGATTCCCTGCTGGTCCTGCGCACCCCGCCCGCCCTCGGCGCCGCCATGACCGTCCTGCTCATCGGCCTCATCGCCCGCGAATTCGGTGGCACCCGCCCGGCCCAGTTCCTCGCCGCCACCGTCGCGGCCGGCTCGATCATCGTTCTGGCCGGCGGCCATCTGCTGACCACCTCGTCCATCGACGTGGTCTTCGCCACCGCCCTTGCCTTCGTTCTCGCCCGCATGATCCGCACCGGCGATGTCCGCCTGTGGCCGGTCGCCGGCGTGCTGCTCGGCCTCGGCCTGCTCAACCGCGTGTTCCTGGTGGTCTACGCGGTCGTCGTGGTCGCGGCCGTCGCCGCGGTGGGTCCCCGGACGCTGTTGCGCACCATCTGGTTTCCCGTCGGCGTGGTGGTGGCGTCGGTGATCGCGGCGCCGACAGTCGTCTGGCAGGCGAGCAACGGCTGGCCGGAATGGGAGATGGCGACCGCCATCAGCGCGGACAACAGCCGCTGGGAACTGCTCGCCCTCCAAGGCGTCATCGTCGGCCCGTTGTTGCTCCCGCTGTGGCTGGCCGGTCTGTGGTGGCTGCTGCGCCACCCGCCGGTGCGCTGCTTCGGCGTCGCCTATCTCGGTCTGCTCGCCGTCCTGCTGGTCACCAGCGGCGCCACCCACTATCTGTTCAACGCCTATCCCCCGTTGCTCGCGGCCGCCGGGATCTCCTGCGCCGGGTGGCTCACCACGGGCGCGCGTGCCCTGCGCACCGCCGCCCTCGCCACCCTGCTGGCTTTCTCGACCGCGCTCGCCGCCGTGTCCGCCCTGCCCGTCCTGCCGGTGCCCGTACTCGCCGGCACCCCGATCGTGGCGATGAACAAGGAGATGGGCGAACAGATCGGCTGGCCGGAGATGGGCCGCACCGTCGCCGACGTCGTGAACGGGCTACCCGCCGAGGTCCGTGCGCGCACCGTCGTCCTTGCCGACAACTACGGCCAGGCAGGCGCCATCGCCCACTTCGGACCCGACCACGTCACCGGGGGCACTGCGTTCCCACCCGTCCACAGCGGCCACCAGGCGTACGGCTGGTGGGGTCCACCGCCCGACCACTACACCACCGCCGTGATGCTGGGCACCGACGCACCGTCGACCATCCCGCACTGGGCCGGGCGTGCCTGCGGCCGCATCACCGAGGTCGCCACCGTCCGCAACGACCACGGCATCGCCAACACCGAGAACGGCACGCGGGTGTTCCTCTGCGAGGATCTCACCGCAACCTGGTCGGAACTCTGGCCGCACATCCGCCGGGTCGGCCCGGCTCCCATGCCGCAGAACTGACCACAACCGCCTTTCGTCGCAACACCGAAAGCGCTCCCGGACCCTGTCCGACCGGCTCGTGCCCGGTATGCCCGATCGTGTAGTCGGTTCGGTTGAATTTCATTCTTCGGCATCGATTTTCGTTCCGACCGGGAACGAACCAACGCATGCCGGGCCTACGATTCCCCACAACCGGGACCCCCGGACCTGCTTCTTCTCCAGCACGGATCGTGCGGGCAGACGTGCCCGACATCTTCCGTGGCCGCGTCCAGCCGCGATGCTCCCCACCTGTCCGTCTCTGCGCGGGTGGCGGCGACGCGCGCGCAGACGCCGTTGCCGCACCTCCCGCCACCGACCCGAAAGCGCCTCATGACCTATCAGAATCGGCAAGCCGAGAACCTCGCCCGTTCCCGCCGCACCAACCGCAACACCCTCATCGTCGTCGCCGCAGTCCTCGGCATGTTCTGCCTGTGCGGCGGCATCGGCTCGCTGTTCGCCGACGACGACACCGACCGACCGGCCCCGACCACCACCCCCGCACCCACCACCACGGCACTCACCACCCCCGCACCCACCACCACGGCACCCACCACCACGCGACCGACCGTCACCTCGACGGTCCCGGCACACCGCGAAAGCGCAACCACGACAACCGTTCTCCTCGCACCGGCGGAGCCACCCCCGCTGCCGACCACGACCGAGCCCGAGCCCGCTCCTCCGGTCGTCCCCTTCGCCGACCTCGCCCCCACCTCCGAACCGACACCCGCACCACAGCCCGTGCACCCCGCACCGGCACCGGCACCGGCACCCACCGTCGACCCGCCCGCCCCGTCCAGGGTGTACTACAACAGCTGTGCCGCCGCCCGCGCGGCAGGCGCCGCCCCGCTCTACCGAGGCGAACCCGGCTACCGATCCGGCCTGGACCGAGACGGCGACGGCGTCGCCTGCGAATAACGCGACGAGGGTCGACATCCACCCCGCCCAGGACGACCATCGAACCCACCCGACCAGGCAAGGAGGTCCCGCATGCGAGTCATCCGTATCACCCCCAACCTGCCGGTTCCCGACATCGCGGCCGCGAAGAGCTTCTACACCGACTTTCTCGGCCTGAGCACCGAGGAATTCAACCTCGGCTGGGTCGCCCGCTACACCTCCCCCACCACCGGCGCACACGTCCAGCTGGTCACCGGCGACGCCACCGCACCCGAGGACTCCGCGCTCTCCGTCCACGTCGACGACCTCGACGCCGCCTACGAACAGGCCCGCGCCCACGGCTACGAGATCGTCCATCCCCTCACCACCGAGGAATGGGGTGTCCGCCGCTTCTTCGTCCGCGCCCCGGACGGCACCGTGATCAATGTCGTCGCCCACCACGACTGAGCGCCGGGTCGACCACCGCCGTGCGGCAATCCGATCGGCGGGGACGAAAGTCGAGGAGCTCAGAGCGCGAAGGTGAGGGCCTCAGGCCGGATGTAGTCGCCGGGGTCGGAGAGGAAACGCAGCTCCGGGCGCTGGTCGGCGGGCAGCCGCTCCAGTTCGCCCTCCAGCGTGGCCCGATAGGTTTCACCGCGCGCGGTGAAGCCGGGGAGCCAGTTGTCGTGATGGCTGGGCACGAACACCCCGGGCCGGGTCGCCTCGATGTACTGCCGGACATCGCGAAGGCCGTTCAGCGGCTGGTTGAAACCCTGGATGGCGCCGACGTGCACGTCGCTGGCGGGCAGCGCGCGCAGGACGTCGTACACCTGGGGCGCGGCCTCGGTCAGCGGTCCGGCGGAGTCGTTCCAGGTGAGGGTGAATCCGCCGACCCGGAACTGGTAGAGGAGGCTGCCGCCCTCCTGGTCGGGCAGGGCGGACCCGAGGGCGATGAGGTCACACAGCTCCGGTGGGTTCGCGATCGAGTCACGGATGTCGGGTACGGGGAAGAACGGCGCCGAGCCTGCGCCACTGCGGTCCGGGGGTTTCGGTCCCGAATGCACATGCCGCACGGCCGTCACCTCCACCGGTCCGACCGAATGGTGACAGGTCTCGCCGGGCGCCGAGGTCGCGTCCCCCAACGCCACCGTGCGCAGAGGCGATTCCGGGACGTGGCTCTGGGCCTGGGCGCAGTGCTCGGCCGTGCCGAACAACACCGCGCCCGAAGCCCGCGTCAGAGCACCCGCGTCGCCTGCGTGGTCGAAGTGCCCGTGGCCGAGGAAGATCGCCTCCGGGCGGAGATCGCCCACCTCTGCCACAGTGGTGGGGACGTATCCGCTGTGGGCGCCCCGGGGAACCCAGGCATCGAGCAGGACGACGGTGCCGCCCAGCGCCGCGGCGAAACTCGCGCATCCGAACCAGGACAGGATCACCTTGTCGCCGCGCACGGCGCCGGTCTTCGGGTCGACATTCGCCGCGCCGAAGAAGCGGGTGCGCGCGGCGATCATGCGCTCGTCCGCGGTCGCGACGGACCTCCCCGCCGTCGCGACGAGACCGGCGCCGATCGCGCCACCGAGAAGCGTGCGCCGGGTGAGCGGGCGCGAACTGAGTGAGAACTCTGACACGGCCATCCTGACAGCTGACGGAACAGACGCCGCCCTTCGGGCGGCTCGCCGCTGATCGTAACCTCGGTCATAGCCGGAAATGGCTCTGGTTCACCTCGGAACGCAACCGATTTCGATTTTCCCGGCCGGACAACGAGAAAGCCCCCTACCGGTTCGTCCTGGTAGAGGGCTTTTGAATGCTCCCCCATCTGGACTCGAACCAGAAACCTGCCGATTAACAGTCGGCTGCTCTGCCAATTGAGCTATAGGGGATTATTCTGTTCGGTTCGGACCTTTCGGCCTGACCGAGGAGAAACTTTAGCGCATGCCGGGTCCGGTTCCCAAATCGGGTCCTGACCTGCGGTGATGGGGTCGGCTTCGGCGTGTCGCGGGGCGGGTCGCGGGTGCGTGGTGGCCGGATCGACAGCGGGACGGCGCTTCGGGCAGGATGGTAGCCGCTGACAGGCCACGTGGGAGGAGCTCCACCAAGATGCTGCGGTTGTTGATCGGGGTTGCGGCCGGGTACGTACTCGGATCCAAGGCCGGGCGGGCTCGGTACGAGCAGATCACCTCGGCCACCAGGGCGGTGGCGGGCAGCCCGGTGACACGCAAGCTCGTGCTGGTGGGGCGGCAGAAGCTGTCGGACAAGCTGAGCACCCGGCCGCCGCTGGAGCCGATGAAGCCGATCGACGAGCGGACGACGATCCTGGTGCCGCAGGATCAGCTGCGGCGGGCGCCCAAGAAGTACTGAGTAGGCGGTACCGAGTTCGCAGGCAGGCTCTCAGCCGATGGCGAAGTCGTCGGCGTTGCCCATGGCCTGCTGCTCGAGGCTCTTGCGGTACTGCTCGAGCGCCACCAGATCGCCGAACAGGGCCATGTATTCGTCGGTGCTGTCGCCGGCGGACAGGCGCTGGAGCCGGGACTTCAGGGTGGCGATCTGGCGGCCGACGTGGGCTTCTTGGGTGCGGGCCAGCACACCGGTGATGAAGCGGGGGATGTCGTCGACGGATTTCACCGGCAGGGGGGCGCCCGACAGTTCCGAGACCAGAGCGCGCAGGGTGAGGTCGTCGATGGCGTCGGCGACGGCGTTGAACCATTCGGCGCCGCTCAGGCCGCGGGACGCGCCGCCCGCCTCGGCGATGGCGGTACGGACGGCGACATAGGCGGGGTGGGTGAAGGCCTCGGTCTCCAGCGCGTCGAACATCGCGCCCGCGATGGCGGGGTATTGCAGTGCGGCGCACAGGGATTGACGCTGCGGGAGCAGCACCGGATCGTTCGGATCAGGGCGCGCGGCGGGATGCTCGGCGACCTTGGCTCCGGCGGCGGAGGAGGCGCGTTTGGGTACGACTCCGGCGCGGCCGCCCTTGCGAGCCTCCTCGCCGACGCGGCGGACGATGGTCTGGATGTCGTCCCAGCCGACCCAGCCGGCCAGACGCGTGGCATAGGCCTTGCGGGTGGCGTTGTCCTTGATCTGGGCGACCACGGGCACAGCCCGGCGCAGCGCCTCGACCTGACCCTCGACGGTGTCGAGGTCGTGTTCGGCGAGCAGGCCGCGAATCACGAACTCGTACAACGGGGTCCGGCGGGCGATCAGGTCGCGGACGGCGGCGTCGCCGCTGCGCTGGCGCAGGTCGCAGGGGTCCTGGCCGTCGGGGGCGACGGCGATGTAGGTCTGGCCCGCGAGTTTCTGGTCGCCGGAGAAGGCCTTGAGGGCGGCGGCCTGACCGGCGGCGTCGCCGTCGAAGGTGTAGATGATCTCGCCGCGCCAGAAATTGTCGTCCATGAGCAGCCGCCGCAGGATCGACATGTGGTCCTCGCCGAAGGCGGTGCCGCAGGAGGCGACAGCGGTGGTGACACCGGCCAGGTGCATGGCCATGACGTCGGTGTAGCCCTCGACCACGACGGCCTGGCGGCTCTTGGCGATGTCGCGCTTGGCCAGATCCAGGCCGAACAGCACCTGGGACTTCTTGTACAGCATCGTTTCCGGGGTGTTGACGTACTTGCCCGGCATGGTGTCGTCGTCGAAGAGCTTGCGGGCGCCGAAGCCGATGACCTCACCGCCGAGATTGCGGATCGGCCACAGCAGCCTGCGGTGGAAGCGATCGATGGGACCGCGCTTGCCCTGCCTCGACAGGCCCGCTGCCTCCAGTTCCTTGAACTCGAAGCCCTTGCGCAGCAGATGCTTGGTGAGGGTGTCCCAGCCGCCGGGGGCGTAGCCGCAGCCGAAGCGACGGGCGGCCTCGGCGTCGAAGTCGCGGTCGGTGAGGAATGTGCGAGCGGCCTCGGCCTCGGGGGTGGCCAGCTGGGCCATGTAGAACTCGTGCGCGGCGGCGTTGGCGGCGACCAGGCGGGCGCGGGTGCCGCGGTCGCGCTGGACGGAGGTGCCGCCGCCCTCGTAGTTGATCTGGTAGCCGACGCGGTCGGCGAGCTGCTCGACGGCCTCGACGAAGCCGATGTGCTCGATCTGCTGGAGGAACTTGTAGACGTCGCCGCCCTCACCGCAGCCGAAGCAGTGGAAAAGGCCGTGGTTGGGCCGCACGTGAAAGGAAGGGGACTTCTCGTCGTGGAAGGGACACAGACCCTTCATGGAGTCCGCGCCCGCGCGCTTGAGCGCCACGTATTCGCCGACCACGTCTTCGATCCGAACGCGGTCGCGAATCGCCGCGATATCGCGATCTGGAAGTCGTCCGGCCACGCACAGCAGTCTAGCCGCGCGCCCGCGGCCCGATCACCCGGCCAGTTCGACGGCCATGCGCTCGAGACGGCTCTCGGTGTAGGAGGCGATCTGATCGATGATCACCCGCACGCGGGCGGTGTCGGTGCCGGCTTCGCGCCACCACGGCAGCAGCTGGGGGTCGAGGTGGCGGGGCGCGGTTTCGAGCAGACCTGCCGCGACTTCCTGGATGCGCTGGCGTTGCACGGCCTGGCGCTGCTTGTGCACCGGATCGGACATGACGTAGCGCAGTGCGAAGGTCTTGAGGACGGTGACCTCGGCGGCGGCGATGCGCGGGATCTCCAGGTCGGCGCGGTAGCGGGTGAGCGGGCCGGGGCCGGCGACGGCGCGGGTGGCGGCGATGGCCGCGGTGGTGAACCGGCCGACCAGTTCACTGGTGAGGCGTTTGAGGGCGACCGAGGCGGTGAAGGAGCCGTCGTAGCCGAACACGTCGGCGAGCACCGGCAGTTCGGACAGCCGCTGGGCGGCCTCGACCAGGTCGTCGACGGAGATCTCGGGGTGCTGGCTGTGGCCCATGCGCGCCAGCGCCTCGCGTTCGCCCGGGTCGGTGAGGGCGCGCAGGTCGATGCGGCCGTCGATGACACCGTCCTCGACGTCGTGCACGGAATAGGCGACGTCGTCGGACCAGTCCATGATCTGGCATTCCAGGCTGCGCACCCGGTCGGGGGCGTCCTTGCGGATCCAGGCCAGGCGGTCGGCGTCGATCTCGTAGGCGCCGAACTTGGTGCCGCGGCCGGTGCGGCCCCACGGGTATTTGATGGCGGCGTCGAGGGCGGCGCGGGTGAGGTTCAGGCCCACGCTGACGCCCTCGGGAGTGAGGACTTTCGGTTCCAGGCGGGTGAGGATGCGCAGGTTCTGGGCGTTGCCCTCGAAGCCGCCGTACTCGTCGGCCCAGATGTCGAGGGCCTTCTCGCCGTTGTGGCCGTAGGGCGGATGGCCGATGTCGTGGGCCAGACCCGCCAGATCGACCAGGTCGGGGTCGGCGCCGAGACCGTCGGCGATGCTGCGGCCGATCTGGGCGACCTCGAGCGAATGGGTGAGCCGGGTGCGCGGGGTGTCGCCATCGCGCGGGCCCATGACCTGGGTCTTGTCGGCGAGGCGGCGCAGCGCCGCCGAATGCAGCACGCGGGCGCGGTCGCGGGCGAACTCGGAGCGGTGACCGAGGGTGGACTCCATGCCGGGCGAGGCGAATCCGGCGGTCTTCGGTGCCTCGACGACCATGCGCTCGCGGTCGTGATCGGTGTAGTCGCTCATGTGCCTGCCCTGTCGTTCCATGGGTGTGTCCTGCGCCTCGACGCGTCCGCCCGGTGGCTCGATGGATCTGGTCCGCGGCGCATCGGTCACTGCCCCGCGGTGTAGGGGAAGTCGGCGGAGAAGTGGGTGAGCTGATACCAGAGCAGGGCGAAGGTCTCCCGGAAGATGCCGTGGGCCTGGGATTCGCGGGTGTAGACGGCGGGGCCGGTCCGGGTGGGGGCGGTCCAGGCGCGCAGGCCGTCGTCACGGGCCATGGTGCGGGTGCGCAGGGAGTGCCAGGGGTCGCTGACCAGGGCGACCGAGTTCCAGCCGCGCGCACGCATGGCGTCGGCGACGGCTTCGACGCTGCGCAGGGTGTCCGAGCCGGTCTCCACGGCGAGGATCGCCTCGCCCTGGAGGCCCCGGCCCTCCAGGTAGATCTTGCCGGAGGCGGCCTCGGTGTAGAGGTCGCCCTCCTGTTTGCCGCCGACGGTGATGACCCGCGGCGCGACGCCCGCCCGGAAGAGCCGGTAGGCCCGATCGAGGCGGGCTTCGAAGACCGAGGACGGAGTGCCGGAGTACTGGGCCGCGCCGAGCACGACGATGGCGTCGGCGGGACTGTAGTCGTCGATCCGGGCGACCTGCCAGACCCGCACGGCCGTGCCGCCGACCACGATCAGGGTGATCAGGATCGCGCCTGCGACGCCACGTCTGATCCAGCGCGCCAGGCCGGGGCCGAAGCCGCGTCGGAGACCGGACTCGTGGGTCGAAGCCGGTTGGGCGCGTGGGGCTGGCGAGAACACTCCCCAAGTTTGCCAGGCTCGCGGCCCGGCGACCCGGCTCGTCGCCCGGGGCGGCGGTCACCAGCCGCGGGCGCGCCACTCCTCGAGGTGCGGGCGTTCGGCGGACAGCGTGGTGTCGTCGCCGTGGCCGGGGTACACGGTGGCGTCCTCGTAGCGGTCGAAGATCTTGGTCGTGACGTCGGTGAACAGCGAGTCGAAGGCCTCCGGGGAGCGGGTCTTGCCGACGCCGCCGGGGAACAGCGAGTCACCGGTGAAGATGTGGGTGCGGCCGGTGGACTCGGTGAGCACGAGAGCGATGGAGCCGGGGGTGTGGCCGCTGAGGTGGATCACGTCGAGGGCCAGATCACCGACGTCGACGGTCCGGCCGCCCTCGAGCAACTCGTCGGGGGTGACCGGGAGCGCGTCGGCGTCCAGCGGGTGCGCGGCGGTCGGCGCCCCGAGCACACGGGCGACCTGCTCGAGTCCCATCCAGTGGTCGCGATGCTGGTGGGTGGTGACGATCAGGCGGACCTTGCCCGGCATCTCCTGCTCGACGAGTTCGAGGATGCGCTCGGGTTCGTTGGCGGCATCGATGAGCACGGCGGCGCCGGTGGCGGCGCACTGCACGAGATAGACGTTGTTGTCCATCGGCCCGACGGACATCTTGACGATGCGCGCGCCGTCGAGGTCGCGTTGCTGGGGGTTCTCCCCGGGGGACACGTGGCCGGTGTACGGGCGGTCGATCGTGATCACTCCGCCGATGCTATTGCACGCCCGGCCGGGAGCCGGGCTATACATTCGTCTCATGTCGTCAGCGTCGAAGTCCCGTGGCCGCCGGATGTCCCGCGTGGTCCTGGGTGCCCTGCTCGTACTCGCCGCCTTCCTGGGGTCGGGCCCCGCCTTCGCCGAACCGCCCGCGCGCATGGGCGACTACGTGGTGGATTCGGCCGGGGCGCTGACGGGTGAGGAGGCCGGGCGGGTCCGTGCCGCGGTCGACCGGCTCTACGACGAGCACCGGGTCCGGCTGTGGGTGTACTACGTCGAGGATTTCGGTGGGATGACGCCGCAGCAGTGGACGTCGCGGACAGCGTCGGCGTCCGGTTTCGACGCCCGCGACATGCTGCTCGCGGTGGCCACCGGCGCGCGCGAGTACTGGCTCGACGGCGACGCGCCCAGCGGGGTCACCGAGCGCGAACTCGACACGCTGCTCGCCGACAAGGTCGAGCCCGCGCTGCGGCAGAGCCGTTGGGCCGAGGCGGCGGTGCTGACCGCCGACGGCATCGGCGCGGCCAAGACCGGCGGCGGGGGCAGCGCCAAGGGGCTGCTGATCATGGCGCTGGTGGTGCTCGGCGGACTCGGCGGGCTGGTGTGGTGGTCGCGCAGGCGCGGCAAGAAGCGCGCGGCCGCCGAACTCGCCCAGGCCAGGGAGATCGACCCGAACGACACCGCCGCGCTGGCCGCGCTGCCGCTGGAGGCTCTGCACGCGCGCTCACGCGAGGTGCTGGTGGAGATCGACGACGCCATCCGCGCCAGCGACGAGGAATTGCAGCTGGCGGTCGGCGAGTTCGGTGAGACCGCCACCGCGCCGTTCACCACCGCGCTGAACAACGCCAAGGCCGCCGCCGCGCAGGCCTTCCGCATCCGCCAGCAGCTGGACGACGACATCCCCGAGACCCCGCAGGAGCAGCACCGCTTGCTGATGGAACTGCTCACCACGGCCGGGCGCGCCGACAGCGAGCTGGACGCGCGGGTCGCCGAGTTCCACGCCATGCGCAATCTGCTCATCGACGCCCCGAACCGGCTCGACGGCCTCACCCGCGACCTGGTGGAACTGACCGGCCGCACGCCCGCCTCGAAGGCCGAGCTGGACCGGCTCGCCGCCGCCCACCCGGCGAGCGTGCTCGCCCCGATCGCAGACAATGTGCGGATGGCGGGCGAGCGGATCGCCTTCGCCGAGGAGAACATCGACACCGCGCGGAAGTCGCTGGCGCTGCCGGTCGGTCAGCAGGGCGGCGCGGTGGCGGCGATCCGGTCGGCGGAGAGCGCGATCGGGCAGGCGCGGACACTGCTGGACGCGGTCGACAACGCCGCTTCCAACATCCGGCAGGCGCGGGACGGGCTGCCCGCGGCGCTGGACGAACTGCGCAAGGACATCGACGCCGCGGCGGGGCTGGCGGAGTACGGCGGGGCCGAACTGGCGGCAGCCGTCACCGCGGCCAGGCAGACCCTGGACAGCGCCTCGGCCCAGGCCGACAGCGATCCGCTCAGCGCCTTCCACGCGGCGATCTCCGCCGACGCCGAACTCGACCGCGCGACCGCCGCGGCCACCGACCGCAAACTGGCCGCCGAGGATCTGCGCAGGCGCTTCGAGCACGCTCTGATCGACGCGCAGACCCAGGTGCGCGCCGCCTCGGACTTCATCAGCACCCGCCGTGGCGGCGTGGACGCCACCGCGCGCACCCGCCTGTCGGAGGCCCAGCGTCATCTCGACGCCGCGCGCGGACTGGCGAGCGGCGACCCGGAGAACGCGCTCGGCCACGCCAGGACGGCCGCCGATCTGGCGGGCCGGGCCCTGCGCGAGGCGCAGATCAGCGTCAACGCCTGGGAGAAGAACGCCAATCCGCTCGCCGGGCCGGGCAACAGCGCGGGCGCGGTGCTGGGCGGGATCATCGTGGAGGGGATGCTGCGGGGCGCGGTGGGCGGTTCGACGCACCGCTCGGGCGGTTACCGGCCTCGGTCCTACGGCGGGTCACGTGGCTCGTTCGGCGGGTCGAGCGGGTCTTCGAGCCGGGGTGGGCGCGGCGGACGATTCTGAGCCGGCAGCCCCAGGGAGCCGAGCCCGGCGGGTGCGGCGGCGGAGCCCTCCGCCGCGACGGCGGTGACCCGCGATCCGGGCGGCACTCGTGGTGCCGCCCGGACCGGGCCTCGAGGGTGCCACCCTGTTCGGGCTCGACGGCACCACCCGGTCCGGTCGCCGTGGCGTCGGCCGGGATGGCTTGCGGAGGGTCTGCGGCGCGGCCGCCTACCGGGCTGTGCCTCGCCTGCTGGGCCCTCGCCTGCTAGACATCGATGGGTTCGCTCGCCAACGTGGACAATTCGCGCGCCACGGTGCGCGGCAGCTCGGCCGCCGCCGCTCCCCCACCCAGGATGCCCACGCACAGACGGTCGGCGAAGGTGTAGACGAGGAAGGTGACCGCGGCGGAACTGCCCGCGGAGGGGCGCGGGTGCGCGCTGACGTACACGATCTCGTAATCGGTGAGCCTCACCCCGGGCGGGGTGGGCAGCTCGGGCACCCGGCCGGTGTTGGTGATGGCGACGTGACCCGCCGTGGAGTGCACGCGCCGGTTGCCGAAGAACTCGGGGAAGTGCAGCACCGACTGCTGGATCACGCCCTCGGCGAGGTCGTGGTTGAGCCGGGTGGCGATGTGCTTGGCCAGGGCGACGAAACCGGTCTCCGGGCCGATCTCGGCGGCCAGCCCGGCGAGGCCTGCCATGTTGGTGCCCTCCTGGGCGGCGACCGGCGGATCGAAGCGGTTGCGGAGATCGACCGGGTAGATGCAGGTCAGCGGCATGGAACCGCGTGCGGCGCCGCCCTTTTCGACCTCGTTGCGCCCGGCCGCGTAGGCGCGCAGCAGGGCCGCGGTGACCAGGCCGTTGACGCTCACGCCGTAGTGCTTGCCGACCGCGACGATGTGGCGGGTGGAGGCCTCGTCGAGCAGCACGCGCTCGGGGCGTGCCATGGTGGGCGGGCCGTCCACGGTGGGCTCCAGCGGGATCGCCGACTCCGCGGGCGAGAGCGGCGCCGTGACCTCCTCCAGCCCCGAGATGGCGCTGCGGCGCGCGCCACGGCGAACCGCGTAGTACTCCAGCGACTGCGGAAGCTCGTGCGGGACAACGGCGGTCGCGCCGTCGGTGACACTGTCCGGGTGGACGCGCTCGGTGTAGTGCTGCCACAGCCGGACGAACAGGGCGATGCAGTGGCCCGCGTCGGCGACGGCGTGGTGCACGAACAGGGTCACCCGCGAACGGTCGTCGCCGGGGATGATGTCGAGATAGGCCAGCTGGTGTCGCGGGTCCATGGGCTCGGGCGGGATTCGCACCTCGTCGACATCGCCCGGCCGCACGAACGCGCCCTGGTGGCCGATGGGGCGCAGCAACCAGCCGCCGCCCGCGCCGTCCTCGCCGATTCGGCAGACCAGCACCGGATATTCGCGTTGCAGGGCGGTGAAAGCCGCTCGCAGCGCGTCGATCTCGAGCTCACCCCGGACGACGACGGAGCGCCCGGTGTACGTGCCGTGCCGCACGAACCGCGCCTCCGACGGCGCGAGCTCGCGCACCACGACATCTTCTTCCCACACATCGAAGAGAGTGCGCGTATCGCCGCGCGGACGCAAGCGGAGATCGTGCTGTGTGGCAGTGTTGTGGCCTCGATCAGGCAGTGGACGGGGAGTGCGTCAGACTGGCGGCATGAGTCTTGCCGCACGACTGGAGGAACTCGGCCTGCCGATGGTCGAGGAACAACTACGACACCCGACGGTCGCGGGGATCGCCGCGGGCACCCTGCCCGACGAGGTCTTCCGTTCCTGGCTGGAGCAGGACTATCTCTACCTGCTGGATTACGCGCGGGTCTTCAGCCGCCTGGCCTGGCAGGCCCCGGACGCGCATCTCGGCGATCTGGTCGACCTGGCGCACTCGACGTTGCACGACGAGCTGGCGCTGCACCGCGGCCTGGCCGCGGAATTCGACGCCGATCTGGACAACGCGGTCAAGGGCGGGCCGTGCGCGGCCTACACCGCCTTCCTGCTGGACGCGGCCGCCGACTACGGCGACGGGCTCGCCGCGCTCTACCCGTGCATGTGGGGTTACTCCACGCTGGGCGCGCGACTGGCCGCCGCCCCGCCCGCCGACCCGCGCTACCGGCGCTGGGTGCGGACCTACTCCGATCCGGCCTTCGCCGATCTCACCCGCCGCTGCGCGCAGATGCTCGACGAGTCGGGCGCGGATCCGGCTCGGGCCGAACGGTTCTTCGTCGAGGGGATGCGTCACGAGCTGGCGTTCTGGGACGTGCCGTGAACGAGTAGCCGATATCCGGGGGCTCCGGGGACGCGAACGCCCGCCACCGGCACACGGTGACGGGCGTCGGCTCGGTGCGACGTCAGGCGCCGACGAGGCGCTGGGCCAGGTAGCCCTCGACCTTGTCCAGGGCGATGCGCTCCTGGGCCATCGTGTCGCGGTCACGGATGGTGACCGCCTGGTCCTCGAGGGTGTCGAAGTCGACGGTGATGCAGAACGGGGTGCCGATCTCGTCCTGGCGGCGGTAGCGGCGGCCGATGGCGCCTGCGTCGTCGAACTCGACGTTCCAGTGCTTGCGCAGCTGGGCGGCCAGGTCCTTGGCCTTGGGGGTCAGGTCGGCGTTGCGCGACAGCGGCAGCACCGCGGCCTTGACCGGAGCGAGGCGGTAGTCCAGGCGCAGGCTGACGCGCTCCTCCAGATTGCCCTTGGCGTTGGGCACCTGGTCGACGGTGTAGGCGTCGACCAGGAAGGCCATCAGCGAGCGGGTCAGGCCCGCCGCGGGCTCGATGACATAGGGGATGTAGCGCTCGTTGGTGGCCTGGTCGAAGTAGCTCAGCTCGGTGCCGGAGTGCTCGGAGTGCGTGCGCAGGTCGTAGTCGGTGCGGTTGGCGATGCCCTCCAGCTCACCCCACTCGCTGCCCTGGAAGCGGAAGCGGTACTCGATGTCGACGGTGCGCGTCGAGTAGTGCGACAGCTTCTCCTTCGGGTGCTCGTAGAGGCGCAGGTTCTCCGGGTCGATGCCGAGATCGGTGTACCAGGCCAGCCTGGCGTCGATCCAGTACTGGTGCCACTGTTCGTCCTCGCCCGGCTTGACGAAGAACTCCATCTCCATCTGCTCGAACTCACGGGTGCGGAAGATGAAGTTGCCCGGGGTGATCTCGTTGCGGAAGCTCTTGCCGATCTGGGCGATGCCGAACGGCGGCTTCTTGCGCGCGGTGGTCTCGACGTTCTTGTAGTTGACGAAGATGCCCTGGGCGGTCTCCGGGCGCAGGTAGTGCAGGCCCTCCTCGTCGTCCACCGGGCCGAGGTAGGTCTTGAGCAGGCCGGAGAAGTTGCGTGGCTCGGTCCAGGCGCCGGGCTGGCCGGTCTCCGGGTCGTTGATGTCGGCCAGGCCGTTGGCCGGCGGGTGGCCGTGCTTCTCCTCGTACGCCTCGAGCAGGTGGTCGGCGCGGTAGCGCTTGTGGGTGTGCAGCGACTCGACCAGCGGGTCGGTGAAGGTCGCGACGTGGCCGGAGGCCTCCCACACCTGGCGGGGCAGGATGACCGAGGAGTCGAGGCCGACGACGTCCTCCCGGCTGGTGACCATCGTGCGCCACCACTGGCGCTTGATGTTCTCCTTCAGCTCGACGCCGAGCGGACCGTAGTCCCACGCCGA
>Ga0079224_100003111_pt1 | contig 20667 bp, 19 predicted proteins | sample Stecom2015_FD_80414 | JGI IMG/M metagenome (GOLD analysis project Ga0079224, IMG submission 80414) | Agricultural soil microbial communities from Utah to study Nitrogen management - Steer compost 2015 | ecosystem: Environmental > Terrestrial > Soil > Agricultural land | place: USA: Utah...
CCTTGATAGAAAAGGTAGGCAGTTTGCGGAAAATTATTGATGTACAGGGCGACAGCATAATGGAACAGGCGGTTTTACAACTTATCAAAGACGGCACAATAAAACGACATATCAAAAAAGCAACGAACCACTACAAAGCCAAAAGGGATTTTATGGCAACTTTACTGAATAAACATATCAAAAACAAAGCAACCTATGCAATTCCTGAAGGTGGGTTGGCTTTTTGGATTGTTCCTAATACGCAAATAGATTGGTCGCAGGTTTCCCAAACACTAAAAAACAAGGGTATCAAAATCATTACGCCTGATACATATAGCTTTGCTGAAACTGTAAACGGTATAAGATTGGGTTACGGCTCGCTTTCTGAAAAAGAACTGGAAGAGGGAATTATAGCTTTGGCTGAAATACTGTGATTATCCTATTTAATTCCCAACTGTTCCTTCCCAGCTTCGCTGACAAGATCTATGCTCCATTCCGGTTCCCAGACCAATTGGATGTCGACCTGATAGTCAGGAAATACTTTTCCCAATGCATTTGTCACTCCGCTTTCTATGGCATCCCCCAAAGGACAATGTGGGGTGGAGAGTGTCATTGTCACTGTTATTCTGTTTGGTATGGTGAAATCGAGTCCGTATACCAAGCCTAAATCAATGATATTGATATTGAGCTCGGGATCAATAACCTGTATCAGTGCATGGTTTGCTCTGATTTTCTCTTGTGCAAAGGCATCAGTTAGTGCTATTTTCATGATGGAGAGTCGTTTTGTGAAAAATAATACGGAAGACGTTATAGACATACAGTACAGCGACTAAAACCCAAAGTATTCCTGTGTATTGCAATAAAAGAGATGAGTCCAATGCAATACCGAGACACAAGAGGACAATGGCTATGCTATAAAGATAATATTGGATTTTGACTACTTCCTCACTATACAGTTGCTTGGGCATTGGGATTTTTAGCTTGCCGTTTAGGTTTTTATAGCGTTGGTTCCAGACAATGAAAGGTAAGGTTTTAAAAGTTTTACCTAAAATCAGTGCCGTAATCCATCCTAAGAAAATTAACGTGCCGTATAAGGCTATCCATTTGGTCTGTGGATTAAGGAGGATGACGGGAATCATACCGAATGCTAATATCTTACTACCTATTGAAAATGCCGCATGCCGCATTGGGACATCTACTTTTTTACGAGCTCTGTGCTGGTAGGTGTCGGCAAGATATATTAACCAACAGATGGTGCCTAAGGCAATCAACGCACCGTAGATAAGCATTCGTCCGCCCATTGGATTGAAATAACCATCAACCAAAAATAAGATAAGACCTAAATTTTGAAGGATAAGCGCGACATAAAGCAGAATTGTTTTTTTTGATTTGCCCAAGAGAAACATGGGGATAAGCTTTGCGCCTACGCCACATATCAGTAGTAAAAACCACCCCACGATACCAGCGTGCGCATGCAGTTTGAGGACATCTATATGATTCCGGGGAATAAAGGTATAGGAAAGGTTAATGACCAACAGTATTCCGACTGTAGTCGTAAAGCATAACCATAACGCAGATATCAGCAAAAAATACTGATAAATTGGTGATTTATTGGCATCTGTTGCGGTGCGGTAGATGATATAGGCGTAGAAATAACTACTCAAGACGATGCTGCTTCCGGCAACCATCATCAGCCAATCGGTGCGAAATGTCCAGAAGCAGTATACTAATATACAAGTACCAATGGTGAGAAACAGATACGACAGGAACGCCATCCGTGGACTGACGAGTTCGTTCTCACAGATTACGGGCAAAAGCTGATAGGCAGCGCCCATGATGACCATAGTTCCCCAGCCCAGAGCAGCAGTATGGACAATAGCTAAGATATGCGGATTAAAATAGTGGCCTGTAATTTCCTTCGCCGAGAAACAAAGGAGTAGGCAGAGCAATAAAAAAAAGAGTGCCGCTGTGCCGAAAAATGGAACAACGACATATTCTTTGGGTGCTTTGTTGACAAATATATCGGCCATGTTATATGTGATGAATGAATAACCTTACATCGACTTCCTCCTTGACACAGAGATGTACGGCAAAATTATCTGTTTGCAATGCTTCCAACAAGTGTAACGGCACACGCTGATGCCGCACGTATAGTGCCTGGCCTTCTTCCAGTGTGGATAAAGTCTCCAAGATACGTTCCATAGGCTGTGGCATGGGCAGTTCCCGTACATCGAGTCTGACAGTATCATCAGGTAAGTAGCTGTCGAGTAAAAATTCAAATTCTTCCAAATTCATCATGGATAGGGAAGGAGTTTCTTTTTGTAGTTTGCTGTTGATGCCTTTCTTAAGGAAATAACTGTGATATTCTTCCTGATCGATTGTGTGTGTAAAGGATTGTGCTCCTTTTTTCTCTAATAAGGAGATTAATGGTGAAGGAATAAAGCTGTTGATGATACAAAGTACCTGTCCTTCTTGCAACTGTCGGTAGCTTGTGAGTATTTCTTTCAGCGGATCATTCCCTTCTGCAATGCCTTGACGGACATCCATCTTCACTACAGGATTATTCACACACCAATCGGGCAATAGATTTGTCGCATTGGTGTCGGTATCCTCTTCCGGGGATTCGATGGCTAAAGAAAAGCCTAAAGGTTCCAATACCCGCTTGAAATCCGACAGCGAGCATCCGCCAATCTTGGCTGCTTCCGCTATATTGACCCGTGCTGCCAGAAGTTTTCGGAGCAAAGGATTCTTGAGCTTTTCCAAAGGTTTGGACAGTGAAGCGATGGCTTCGATACTTGCGCTATTGGTTTTGACCAGTTCGGATATGCGGGTATTGGGACTAATTTTTATCATTGTCGCTTAATTAGGCAGTTGCTGATAAGATGATTTTAATTTGGGGAATAGGATGTTGTTCTCCAAATGGATGTGTTGGAAAAGATTCTGCTCGAATGCTTGTATACGCTCGTAAAGATAGGTGTAGGAATTACAGGCATTGGCCGGAAGTTGGTAATCTTGGGTTATTTTTCTGAACTCGACAAGTTCCCCACCGGCTTCTTCATGTTCTTTTTGTAATTCTTCCAAAGTGGAGATGACCTCTTTGGCATTTGTGCCAGAAGCAGTTCTAGTAACCGGGAACAATTGTTCCTCTTCTTTCTGCAGATGTGCATAAAGTTCAGACATGAAGCCATGAAGGTTGTGGGCCAGCTGTGGTAATTCGGGATGTTCATTGCCATGGCGAAGGGCAACTTTGTCGGCGAGTTGCTCAATGATAGGTCCGTATTCCCGAACATAGCTATGGTGCTCGTTCTGGATGTAATCGGCAAGAAATGCCAAATCCCATTTATCGAAGTGCAAAGCCTGCTGTGTAGGCTCTTGTTTTTCAGCGTCCGACAATTGTGCTTGCAACTCTTCTTTGCTTAATCCAATAGAAGCCGCGGCATCTTTGAGCGACATTTTGCCTCCACAGCAAAAATCTATACCTAATTTTTTTAACCTTTCCGCCTTACGCATATCGGCAGCTGCTACTTCACCGATGGTTTCTTCTTTCTCTGCAGTTGCGGGTTTAGCGATCACGACTTGCCACCATTCCGGACCGGATTCAATATATTCCCAACGAAAATAATTTCCGCGTTCACCCAATAGCTGATAATATAGCGGACGTGGGTCGTGGTCGTTGAGGATGGTAAACGATTCACCTTGTTCTAAGGCATCGAAATGCTCAAAAATAGTTGGATGTTTTAAACGGGGTTCGATTTTGGTCACATCGAGTATAGCAGTTTTTATCATGACATTTTGTGTTTAATATGTTGAAAAAGATGGAGTAGGCTTTCCTCGCCTATCGTCTATACAAAGGTAGTGGGGATGGTGTTTTTGTTTTATGCGTAGACGCATAAGTGGGGGATATATACTGTCAAAACGATGTCAGAAGAATTCAGTTTCGATGCGCTTAAGCTCATCGAAACTGATAATTCTTATAAATCTTTTTGTTTAAAGAATCGTGTTGAGAAGTATAGTGGTATGGCTGCCCACAGCAACATAATGATGAAGGTGATAATCATCCCCGAATGTGTGCCGAAGAAATTTCGGAAAATAGCACCGGTGTAGCCCATCATGGCAGAAAGATCGATTTGTAATAAAATCAAGATACGGCTGATGTCTATTGGGTTGAGCATGGATACGGCTATCATTAGATTTTCGATCGGATAGTCTGCAAATTGGAAAAGTGCAAATAGGAGCAAAGCGTCAAATATCAAAGCGAAATACAACCAAAGCATGATGGCTAAGCCAATGCCTTTCGCTTTATCGCGAATTCGGACGGATGTCCACATGGCGATCGATACAAAAATAAGTGATAAGAGCAACCCGTCAATGACCAGCGTGATACCGGAAATCCCCGGAGCGAATAAAAGTGTAGGGATGCCTACGCCCACAAGAAAGGCAAGACTCATCGCCGTTGCCAGCCCTATAAAAAGACTCAACCATATCGTCTGCCGTTTCAAAGGCTGACTGACCAGCAAAGCAATGAATTCGGAGCTGTTGTACAGGTAGATTGTCGAAAAAACGATGCTGACCAAAGGAATAACAAACAGCACAATGTTAAGCAAGCTGGCAATGCCTTTGTCCGTGTTGTCTTCTATCATAAAGATGCTAAGCGAAAGCGCTAAAAGTACCAATGTATAAACCAGTATAGTACGGTTTCGAAGCAAGTCGGTGATGACGTATTTTATGATTTTATTGTTCATCTCAACCCTCCTTCAGTGCGCATTACCTGTGCAATAGCTTTAGAGAGCTTATCCGTATCGGTATCTGTTTTCAAGGCCTCAATAGTCTTGTGGAAAATAAGTTGACCATCCTGCATATAGGTAATCTGTGTGACCAAATCATCCAAATCGCTCAATACGTGGGAGGTGATTAGGATCAGCTTGTTTTTATGTTTTTCTTTGATAATTTTCTCTTTGAGGATTTCCGTGGCCAAAGGATCTAAGCCCGCTGTAGGTTCATCCAAAATCAATGTTTTGGGATTAAACATAAATGCTAGACAAGCGCTTACCTTTTGGCGTGTTCCGCCAGAAAGAGTGCGCATGCGCTTATCCAACATGCGGTGCAACTCGAATTTGTCGTACAACTCCATGTCCATCTCTGCTTCCGGCATCCGTCGGATATCTTTCATCATGTCCACTACCTGACCGATGGTCATATTTTCCGGATATTCACCAATCTGTGGCATATAGCCAATGTCCTGGCGATATTGCCAAGCTCCATGTATATTTTTATGCTCAAAAAGGATGCGACCCGAACTTGGGATAACCATTCCGAGGATAGATTTTATCAAGGTCGTTTTTCCACTGCCATTTGGACCAATTAAGGATACGCACTCTCCGCCTTCTAATTGAAGATCAATGTTTTTCAAGACGTGGAGCTTCCCAAAGGACTTCGAAAGTTGTTCGATTTTAATCATGACGTAGGAAGTTTCATCAAAGGTTTCTCATCTTTTAAATTCTCCGGTGTTAGGCTTGGGATCATCTTTTCCGTACGATCGAACAGGGTGACCATAAAGCTGCGGAAGAGGATCATAGCCGTTGGGTAACGTTCGATAAGCATGGAGAAAAGACTGACTGGATGATGGGGTACATCTCCATAACCGTTTTTGTCCAAATCATAGCCTTCGTATTTATCCCAATAATTCCCGGTAAAGATATTGGTGGTTTTGCCACTACTGCCATTGGTAGCGATATCGAATGTGTTCTGGACAAAGCTGTTTTGTTCCAGCGTATTGTTCATACAGCTGCTAAAGATTCGAATGGCCCAACCATTGCTTTCAAAGTTGTTTTGGTGGATTTGAAGGCGATTGCTGCCTTCCATATAGATGCCTGTCGTATTTTTGACAAAGGTATTGTTCAGGATATGGCTGTCGGTGATGTCCTTCAACAGGAGACCGTAGGCTGCATCGCCCCAGTTTTCCTCAAAGATGTTGTGCTCCATGCGTACGCGTTGTGTGTACATGACTGCCACACCAGCTCCATTGGAGCGGAAAGTATTGTAATGGTATTCGTTGTCATGAGAGAACATGAAATGCAATCCGTAGCGCAGGTTGTTGTGCGATAGGTTTCGTTCTACTCGGGTATGTGTGACAAATTCTAGGTAAACGCCGTCGCGATGTCCGATGATTTCATTGTCTTCAATAATAATATTGTTGCTTTTCCAAGAATGTATGCCGTTTCCCACAAGGTGTTCGGCTTTACCATAGGCCTGTAGTTTATTGTTTATTATACGACAATTCGAGGCTCCTTGCAGGTAAATGCCAAAGAAATTGTCGTCTAAGATATTGTCTTCGATGCTGATGTTCTTGCCGCTATATATTTTAATTGCCGCAATATCAGCCATGGAAGAGTGTCCTGATTTTTGAATGGTAAAACCCTTTATTGTTACATCATCAGTCCGGATGGATATAGGTTCGTGTTTGTGTTGTCCATCGATAATAGGGCGGTCAATACCGATCAGCATAATTCGCTTTTCGATGGTGAGGTTCCCTTCCGCGTAGTGGCCCGTATATACCAATAGGGTATCTCCGTCGTTGGCTTTTTCGAGAGCCTGCTGTATGGTCGTGACTGGATACTGTTTGCCTACTTTAATGGTAGCGGCATGGGATATGCCGACTACCATCAATAAACAAACGCATATATTAAATAGAAAAATTTTCATTTTTTGCGACTTACTTCCACAGATCGTCCCAAGTTAATACAGTGCCGCCAAATTCTGCTAAGACACTTTCTAAGTCTGTTTTGCTGACAAAAGCAGCAATGTCGCCACGCATGGGACTTTTTAAGGCTTCACTTTTTAAGTAAAACATATTTTCCGCAGGTTTCAGTTCTTGGGACTTAAAATCAGGCAGGTAGAATGCCGCTACATCTTCGTGCTGGGTTTGTCCTTCTTTGACATAAGCTATCATACATTGTACATCGTCGAAGTTGTACGCACGTCCTTTTTTGGTAATAAGCTGCGTGCCGAAACGCGCATCACTCACTGTCATTTTACAATAAGCACATTGGTCCACACCGTAATTGATCGGTTTGGGGCCGGCATGACTGGAGCAAGCTTGTAAAAGAGCGATAAATAGGACGATAAATGTGCCCCACGCAAGTCCTGATAATGTATGTCGTTTCATCTGTATAATATTTAAAGTTATTTATATCCGCTGTGTGCTATCTATTCGATCTGTCCATTCCTAATTTGTGCATGGTGTAACATACCGATACTTCTCCCGCTTCAGCTCAAGCTCAGTATGACATTAAACGGCTGTCACCTATCTCTTTGCCCGACTTCTGCGGAACTCTATAAAGGTGCAATAGGCCAGTAAGATTCCTACAGCAATGAAGATCCAACCACCAATATCGGGAATGGAGAAAGCTCCGAAATTGAGCAGCTGCTTAAAGCCTATAAGTGGCGGCTGATAGGCCATTCCTGGAACAATAATAGGCGCATTAGGGTCGAGGTCGTGGCCATATTCATACAACCATCTGTAAAAATCGACCATCGCAACTATCCCGAACAGGACGAATCCGCCGAAGAGCCAGTAAATGGATTTTCGATTTCCACGGAGACCCACAGCTAAGAAAGCAAGAGCAAAAAAGCCAATGAGATAGGGTAATACGGTAAATTCAATGAAGTCATCGGCATGAAGGGTTTTCATGCCGATATAATGATTCAACCCATTGATGATTTCCACCTGCCCCGCCAGCTTGTTGCTGTATATTTTTAATTCTAATCCTTCAGGATATTGTGCTGCATCTAACTCGATGCGCCAGATTGGAAGGAAGATAACCGACAGCAGTGCCAAGCTACATACGATAAGTATGATGCGGTTTGTGGTAGATATGGATGTTGAATTTTTCACTTCTTTATCTGTTTAGTTTGTATTTTGTTGTAAGTTATGAAAGGTGTCTAAAAAGGTTCGCAAACCACAAAAACGCGTCATTGCGAGAAGCGCAGCGACGAAGCAATCTGAGTTTTTGACATCATCAGATTGCTTCGTTACCTCGCAATGACGATGATGTTTAGCTTTTTAGACAACCCCATAGCTTATAGCTGATTACTCTGTCTTTTCTCCGGTATAGTATTTCACTGGGACATTGCTACCTTGGGCCGATACACGTGCGTAGCCGGTCATTTCCTGATGCAGTGCCGAACAGAAGTCTGTACAGTAGAATGGGAAGATACCCACACGATCCGGCACCCATTTCAAGGTGGTAGTTTCGCCTGGCATAATCAACAATTCTGAATTGTTAGCACCCTTGATGGCAAATCCATGTGGCATATCCCAGTCTTGTTCTAAGTTAGTCACGTGGAAATAGACCTCGTCACCCAATTGAATTCCTTCGATAACGTCAGGAGTAAGGTGTGAGCGGATAGTTGTCATATAGACCCGAACGATGTTACCATTACGCTCCACGCGGGCTTCGCTCTCTCCATTGGTTTTGTGGGGATGCTTATTGGCGTTGATGTCATAAATCTGTAGTGAACGCTCTTTGATAAGATCTGCAGGTAAAGCCTGTGCATAGTGTGGTTCGCCAATTGTTGGGAAATCCAATAGTAGCTCCATTTTATCACCACTAATGTCAAATAATTGCGCACTGTGGCAAAGTTCAGGTCCTGTCGGCAAGAAGCGATCTTTCGTAATCTTGTTGTAAGCTACCAGATATTTGCCAAAAGGTTTTTTCGCATTACCTCCGGCAACCATCAAGTGACCAACAGAATAGAAGGTAGGCTGTCTGTCCAAGATTTCCAAAGTGTTGATGTTCCACTTCACGACTTCTGAGGATACAAAGAATGAGGTGTAAGCATTGCCTTTGTCGTCAAATTCGGTATGCAATGGGCCTAAGCCTGGTTTTTGTACTTCGCCGTGTAATGCAGATTCGTATTTAACTACCGGAATGCCGTCATATAGTTCGCTCTCAAAATCTTTAGCGGAGATAGCTTTTTGCAATTTGTCGAAACTGAACACCGGAATCAAGGCCGCCAATTTACCGCTACCTACGATAAATTCGCCTGTAGGACTGACGTCGGTTCCGTGTGGTGATTTAGGGCAAGGTATCAAATAAGCCAAGTCCTCAAATTCTGTTACATCCAATACGGTAACTTCTGTTTTGATTTCGTGTTTTGCGGTGTGCGTATGCTCATCCCACTTGTTATGTGCATAGCGTACGTTGTTTTGTTTCTTGCCTTTTCCGGCTTTGATATATTCCTCTGCTTTTTTCCAGTTGATAGCCAGGATAAAATCCTTGTCGTTTTTTGAAGAGTTGACTTCTAAAAGCGTGTGTGCTTGCTCGGAATTGTAGCAGCTCATGAACAGCCAGCCATTGGATACTCCTTTACCCGCACTGGATAAATCGAAATTCAATCCCGGTGTTTTCAACTGGAAGGAAATGTCAAATTCGCCGGTTTGTTTATCTACGCTCACGAAGCTGATGTGGCCTTTAAAGTTTTCTTTGTACGAGTCAATCGGAACATCACCTTCCCCGTCAGGTGGAACACTGAAACGTGTTGCTGCAATCACATATTCGGAGTTTTCGGTTGTGAAGGGCGAACAGTGATTGCCTCCTGTGTTCGGAATTTCGATAATCTCATCTGTACGGAAAGTTTGCAAGTTGATTCTTGCTAAGCGTGGTGTATTGTTGGAGTTGGCAAACATCCATTTACCGTCTGGCATTCCGTCGGTAAAAGAGGCTTCAATATGGTGAAGATCATCCCAAGGTACAAAGCCGTGTGAGGTCTGCAGCATAGGTTTGGTTTCTTCACTGAATCCCCATCCTTTTTCGGGGTCGACCGAGAAAACAGGAATCACACGGAAGAGACGCCCGCTTGGCAGTCCATAGACACTCATTTGGCCACTAAACCCTCCAGAAACGAAGTTGTAGAACTCGTCATGCTGCCCGGGAGGAATGTAAGTTCTTTGAGCGGCATCGCCAGATACAGCGCTACCAGCTCCTTTTGGCTTACAAGCCTGGAAAGAAGCGGTCATGGTAGCCGCAGCGAGACCGAATAAGAGATAGTTTTTAAGTTTCATAACTTTCAATTTTATTGTGATATTATTTATTTTACTCCGTCTAATTGGCGCATGAATTCCACAATGCTGCGGGCATCTGCATCGCTTAGGTTTTGGTTCGGCATACGCACCAAGCATAGCTCTAATTGAGCCTGTAGTTCCGGATCCTTGTCAATCATTGGATCTGGATTGGTGATGAAGTTCATTAGCCACTCCGGTTTATGCTTTTTGCTTACTCCGGCCCATCCTGGTCCCACTAAGCGCTCATCTGTATATTTATGGCAACTGGCACATTTTAGGTTGGCAATGGTTTCCCCTTCTTTAGCCATCTTGGCATCCAGCTGGTCACTTATTTCTACAGCGTCGAATTTTCCTTCCCCGCGTTTAGGGTCGTATGTGTTTGCATCGGAGGTGCGGGCCTTCTCTTCAGGGAAAGATCGTTTGGTTTGCTGATCGTTGTTGCTATTTGAAGAACAGGCGTATAAAAAGAAGCCTATGATAACGAGTGTGATTAATTTTTTCATAATACTGTGTGTTATATACTTATTTCGATTAATTGTAAATTTTACTTTACAAATGTATTCTGCAACGGGTGTACATTTTATGCGTTGAATCATAAAACGATGACTTTAGGATGTGTTTTTGTGCGTAAGGTTTTGTTAGTCAGTGTTTTTATGTGTTTTATTGATTCTTGTCACTTATTGGTATGATTGGGGTCAATTTAACTTAGGGATATGTCTTTACCTTTGTACAAGATAATATACCCATAAGCCATATTCTTATGATTCCTGTTGAAATACTTTTGGAAAAGGGCGCTACTTATCGGAAATTGGATCCGGGGGAAGTTATTTTTCACGAAGGTACGCATGCTTCTTATTATTATCAGATTGTGTCGGGGCGAGTACGTTGGTGCAATTTATTGGATGACGGGAGGGAAGTGTTACATAAAGTTGTGGAGCCGGGAGATATTTTCGGAGAGTTGCCTTTGTTTGATGGAGAGCCATACGCAAGCAGTGCCATTGCAGATACACCAGCCGTATTATTACGTTTACGAGCAGATACATTTCATGAAATATTAAAGGAAAACTCTGCTATTCATTTTGCTTTTTCTAAATCGATGGTCAGCGATTTGAGGTTTAAATTTATGCTGACGGATATTATTAGCAGAAATTGTCCGGAAGATATCATTACACAGTTGATTCAATACCTTAATCAAGAGAAAAAACTAATTTGTCAGGAATGTAATCGACTAATGTTGACCCGCCAACAGTTAGCGAACATGACGGGATTACGGGTGGAAACTATTATTCGAGCAATTAAGAATATGGAGAAAGAGGAACGGTTGAGCATCGTAAAAGGGAAAGTGTTTGTTCCGGCAGATGGGATTTAGGCATCGTACTTTAGACTTCCCAAGTTTTCAAACGACGAACGCAGTTAACGGCAAAGCCCTCTACGAAGTAAAACTTCGGAAGTATTTGCTAACTGAAACTGTGGCTATCCGGATTATGCGTGCAATCATAAAGTTATTTTCAAAAGACAGCTAACTTCGTAGTATGTGGCAATTCATTCAAAAATGTAGTGTTCGACAATGGTTTGGGATAGCTATTTTCAATTTGTTGATTGTTGGTTGTTTTGGACTATTGATGCGTCTTAAGGTCATCTTTCCTTTAGCTTGGGCCAATCAAAAATTCCTGTTGCATGCGCATTCCCATTTTGCTTTTGGTGGCTGGGTTTCCCATGCACTGATGATTTTTATCGTGATGGCGATATGCGGTCTTAAAGCAAACGATGTGTTGCCGCCACGATATCGATTTATTGTGGTTAGTAATTTGTTGGCATCGTATGGCATGCTTATCAGCTTTACGCTACAAGGATATGGGCTATATGCTATCATCTTTTCTACCTTGACAATTTTGCTGTCCTTTACTTTTGCCTGGTTCTCTTGGCGAGATATCGGACGTTCGGGGTTACCTAAAGTCATCCAATACTGGCTTAAAGCTGCTTTATTTTTTTTGGTGTTTTCCTCGTTGGGTACATTCGCTCTGGTATACTTGATGGTGACCAAACAATTAGCTCCGCTGAATCAATTGGCATCGGTCTATTTTTACCTACACTTTCAATATAATGGCTGGTTTTTGTTCTCCTGTATAGGATTGTTGCTTTATTGGCTCTACCAATCAACAGGCAAGGTTATCTGTTCTAAGCAATTGTTTTGGAGTTTTTTTGCTTGTGTCGTGCCAGCTTATTTCTTGTCGGTATTATGGTGGAAGGCCTTTCCGCAATGGCTATATGTTGTCGTGGTGATTACGGTTCTCGTGCAGTTACTGATCTGGACATCATTAATGCGCAACACACTGCGACTTCGCTCACAATTATTGGAAAAGCTCAATCCTACGATTCGGATAATATGGTATGGCGTGATGCTTGCCGTATTTTTAAAATTTATGCTGCAAGCGGCTTCGGTTGTTCCAGCACTGAGCAAATTGGTCTATGGTTACAGACCTATTGTGATTGCGTATTTGCATCTGGTGCTGTTGGTAATTGTCAGTTTGTTTCTATTGGGCTTAGCTGTGCAGCTGCAGCTGCTGCGTTTTCACAACGGGGTGAAAATATGGCTCTATATAGTAGTTCTCGGTGTTTTATTCAACGAATTGATTTTGACAGTACAGGGAATAGGAGGGTTAGTACGGTCGTATATCCCTGGCGCCAATCAGCTACTCGTTATCGCTTCTGGGATGATTGTCGTAGGTTTGGTAGGGGTTCTTTCAAGGCAACGGGATAAGAAGATTCCTTCTTAACCTCATGAACACATATACACTTATAACGATTTTTTTGTATCTTTAAGTTTAGTACATGACAAAACTGAATAAGTCATAAAAAAACGCGTTCCAGAAAGCATTCGGGACGAGGAAGTATGACGATGACATTATTTTTTGTCATGTACAATAATATTTAAGAAAAAATAAAAACCTCTTATGGAAAGAAGAAATTTTTTAAAATCAGCTGCAATAGCTGGCTTGAGTGGTGTGACTTTGGCTTCCTGTGCCGAGAAAAAAGCACCTGAACATCAAGAAACAGATTCAAGCACACTACAAAGTGGTCTAATTTTTCATTCGGTCTACTTCTGGCTGAAAGAAGATATTACAGCGGAAGAGGAACAAGATTTTTTAAACTTTTTTGAAGAGCTGCGTGCAGTCCCTGGTGTGAGAACCCTACATTTCGGTAAGCCGGCAGCGACAACGCCACGCCCAGTAGTGGATAATTCCTTTCAATACTGCCTCTTGGTAACATTTGATAACTTAGAGGCTATTAATACGTATGAAATTCATCCGCTACATATCACCGCTGCGGAGAAATATAGCAAGTATTGGACGAAGGTCGAGGTAAGAGATACGGTAATCACATAAAAAAGAGGGTTGTCCTGCGCTTTTTCTATTAAAGATATACTGAAGTTATACGGGAGTCCTACCGCAGTCTTACAAAATCATGTATGACAGAATAGCGTTATGACGTAACTTTGGTATCGGATTAGTATCTAGGTAGTATAAGTACAACCAAATTGTAGACGTATTGTGCTATAAGTGAATGCAGGTTAAAGCGGACTTCCACGGACTTGAGGGGACTTTAGCGGACTTAGGGGGATTTGAAAATAGATTTTGGATGCGTTAGGAAAGAAGGGGTAACCCGTATTGAGCTGTTGCCCAAACATATGTAAAGTCTGCGAAATATGCAATAAATAAACCAATTAAACGAAAAAAAATGGATGGACTTTTTGATAAACATATTTTAAAAAAGCTGCGTAAAAAAGGAGAAGATTATCCGCTTCATGAAAATAGCCGATTAACAGCAGAACAATTTGGTGTACTCAACAAGTTTACGTCTAAATGGTATCAGGCGCTGAAGGGTGTCAACAGTTGGCTTACCCAATATCCTACCTACAAGGATTTGTTTACCCGCATAAAAGAAGTGTATACGTATCAGCAGAAGTTGACGGAAAATGAGGCAAAGCAATATACGTATGCACATAGGCTAAAAGGTTTGGAGTTAAACCAACGCCGATCTTGGGGGGCTTTGGTGTGTTGGAACCCGATATTCGAGTGGGAGTGTGAAGGCGATAAAGTGAAAATTAAATTGCCGGCAGACTGGAACTGGAAAGGACAGGCTTTTCCACCAAAGTTTAGCAGACTGGGGATTACTTTCCATGTGCTTGTTGTCAATTACGAAGATGAGACGGAAAGCGTACGTTTGCATTATACAAAAACGATTTCTATTCACCCCGATGATGAGCAGATCAAAAGCTTACGTACTACTGTTCCTGTCCAATTATTTCCGAACAGTTTAGTTGCAATTATGGGCACTGCACAATATTACCTTTTCGATACAGAGCAACCTCAAGAAAGACCGTCATTTCACAATCAGCATCACGCTTGTAAGTTATTGGAGGTATTCCACGTCAAAGATGGGAATCTACTTAAAAACCGAGATATACCATCTGTTATTTCCAAAACGCCATCTCCAGAAACAGATAGCGGGACGGACTGGGAATAAGCGCTTACCTCATCTCCAATACTTGCCAAACGCTCTTGCCGTCCCAAGTATATTTTTCCCGTCGTTTAGTTTCTTTATATTCGAGTTCTTCGGCATCATAATCGATGACTTCGCCTTCGACAATATCCTTAATGATAAGTGTAGGGTCTAAGTGATGTTCCGAAGGGAACAGAATTTTCTCTTCATAATAGTATACCCCAGCATCGCCTACACTGGTTTTGGAAAACATCGTTACGAAATTCTGACCGTTCCAGCCTAAGTAATAATGTGTCGTGGGGATGCCGCAGGCTTCGCCATGAAAGCCTACGCGGTGAATGGATTGTAATCCTTCCAATCCCATGTTAGGAAGCAACTTGCTGTCTGAATAGTTCTGTCCATCACGTGTAACAGGGTAATACTGCCGGGCTATTAGTTCTTGTTGCGGAGTGAGGTATTTGACTTCGCAAAGATATTCATTCCCACCGCCATAGGAAGTTGGTGGCTCAAAGCGAAGGAAACCGTGGATAAACTGATTGCCTTGACCATCGACATGACGTCCTAAAGCTAATAAACCCAACCAAATAAATCCTTTTCTGATTTGTCCGTTCTTAAGGTAGCTTATCTCGTGCCAGGGAGCTGCGAATCCACGGATGATACTTTCATTATAACCATCGCTAATAATAGTAACCATTGTGCCATGGGTAAGGGAATCCAATAAAACACTGCTTGTGCTGGGATAATCCCGCACATAGGCTACATCTGCAAAAACATAGGCTGTATCACCCTTGTTGTTCCCCCAATAATTGTAACCTTCGTATACTTCGTAAGCAGCGGGTCTGTCCTCCTGCGCATAAGTTATTATAGAAGTCAGTATAAAAATCAAACACAAAAGATTCTTTTTCATACAGCAAAGTAAATGAAAAGCCCGGCATGATACAATAGCTGAAAGCAGGGAGATTCGTTTAACTGTTTAATTGGTTAACTGGTTAATCGTCTAATCTGTAATTATCTAACCTTTAATCCTTTAACCTTCTAACCTCTAATCCTCTAACCATAAATAACCTAATACCGCAGTTGTTGTATACGCTTTTTGTTTCGAGCATCCACAAGTGAGGCTACAGCCCAGATTGCTGCTGGTAACCAACCGATGAGTGTGCATTGTAGGATGAGGCATAGAAATCCAATTAATATTCGACCTCGTAGAAAGAATGATAACCATGGAAATAGGACAGCAATAAGTATCATTGTTTGTTATGTTTAATTGTTTATATGTTTAACTGTTTAATCGTTTAGTTTATTTCCTAAACATCTAATCTTTTGACCTCGTCTTTGATCTCACGTTCAATACTTACCGAGAGCAATAGACTACAGATGACCAATCCAACGAGAGACAAAGGAAATACAATCGCGATAATCAAAGCAAAGATAAGTGGGAGATTGATATACTCTGTTCCTTTTTTGGAAGAGATTTTCAATTTCGACTCTTGAATAACGGAGAAAAATTTTTGGAATCCGTTGCTGATAGTTTCGCTGTTCATGGTGAAAGTTGTTTTTGTTGACATGATGTTTTTATTTAAAATGTTTAATGTTTAAGATGTTAAGTACTAAGCTTTTTAAATAGCTAATCTATTAACCGCATTATTAATTAGCCTCTTTTGTATACTCCAAAGATAGAACGGATTTCTACTTCAGAACAGTGGAAGTAGGTCGGGTTTGGAAGTTTCTCGGTAAAAAGTAGATTTTTTTCGGTGAATGGGGGTAACATTTTTAAGAAAGGCTTTATCTCTCTGTACAAGTAAACAAAAGAGTGTTCAATTTTAAAAAGAAAATGTCATGAAAAGAATTTTACTATCGATGTTGTTTTTGACGCTGTCGCTTCTGGGATGGGCGCAGGTCAAAGAATCAGGAGATCTTCAGATCGGTGGATTTGGAGGAGCTTCTTTCCCAATGGGAACGTACAAGTCTACCGGAGGGACCAAAACCGGATATTTCGGAGGATTGTTTGTTGACAAATATTTTAAAGGAAACCGCTTCGGCTTAGGTTTGGATGCGCGTTACCTTACCCACAGTATTCTACCGGATGATTCGGTATTTTTTGCCAATGGATTTATTGCAACGGATTATGTCAATGCACCGAAATTTAAACATTGGGCATTTACATTGGGACCAAGCTATAAAATCCATTCTGGCAATTTTCATGTGGAAGCCTACCTGCGTGGAGGTATACTCATGCAAACATTTCCCCAATACGAAAGAACGTTGTCATTTAGTGATGCCATGGGTGGGATGACCCATATTCCGATTAAACGTACAATAAATGACGCTACGAATAAGGCCAATGCCTGGGTAGGCTTAGGGGGTCTGCGGTTCAACTACAGTATTTCGCCCAATCTGGCGGTATTCCTCCAAGCAGATTATATGCAATCGTTCGGCACTAAGTTTGGCGGCAAACCTTCTGAATTTTATATAGAAGAAAGAGAAAGTGCAGGAATGGGAGCGGTTATAGACGAAAAAACCGAAATAAGAGAATGGTCACAATATTACAGTGATGTATTCGTGCAGAAAAAAACACCGTATAAGAGCTTAAACGTGGGGGCAGGTATTAAATATGTATTTGGCAAGAAGCCTGTCAAAGAACCTGTCTACCAAATGCCTATTGAGCAGGAAGTCCCACAACGCAAGGCCATGCCGAAAGCTATACAGATTGTCGTAAAGGATAAACAAACGGGATTAGCGCTAAGCGGTGTGACAGTTTCGATAGAATCTTCCGTATACAATACTAAGGAAAATTCCAATGCACAAGGCGAAATTACACGGATAACGGATGCACAGGCTGCAGTTTATACCATCGTAGGAGAGAAAAATGGTATCAAGACGGATGTATTGACTTTGACAGAGGCTGATTTTGCAGGCAATGATGCGGTGATCTATAGAGAAATCTTTCACGATGACCCACGCTTTACCTTGATAGGTGAGACTGTGGACTGCGAAACCAATACTGCCGTATCGAATATAGCTACCGTGCTGACCCAAACGGAAAATAAGCAGAATATGAGTCAAACGTCAGACGTAGAAGGTAAGTTTATTTATCAGCTTGATCAAGGGGCAGACTATTCCATTGTGGCGAATCAAGCTGGTCGTTATTCACAGACAGAGTTGGTTTCTACGAAAGGATTGGACCGTAGCAAAACATTGTATGTTACATTAAAACTCGGCGTATGTCATTTGGTTGAAGGTGGGAACTGGGTATTGAAGAATATACACTATGATTTTGACAAATGGAACATTCGTCCGGATGCAGCTATTATTTTGAATAATGTCGTGTCAGTATTGAAACAGAATCCTACTTTGCGTATTGAGTTGTCTTCACATACAGATAGTCGTGGAAATGACAGTTATAACATGCAGTTGTCTCAGCGCAGGGCAGAATCGGCTGTTGAATATTTAGTGAAAAGCGGTATTGACAGATCACGCTTAGTAGCTAAAGGTTATGGTGAGTCGAGATTGTTGAACAATTGCGGAAACGGAATAAATTGTTCTGAGGAGCAACATCAGGAGAACAGACGCACAGAAATTAAAGTATTAAACTATAAATAGACCGAGGATGCAAAAAGAGGAGAGAAAGGAGGCTGTCATGGAACAGACTATGTCAAAAGTCCCTTTATACAAGTTATTGGTTGGATATATTTTATTTCTTCTTTGGATATGTCGCCCGTAATCGTCGCTTATAGAGCGTAAACAATAGCGGGAGTAAGGAAATAGCCATTATCCATAAACCGATTTTTAAAAGTAGACCTGTGCGATTGTGCAGGTCTATTTTTGTGTCTATACCGGTGTAGGCCATGTTCGCCCAATACCAGGGATTGCTTTCGATTTCTGATTCTGTATGGAGATATTGGCGTTTGGCATTTGCCAGAGCCTTTATCGGATTCTTTGTGCAGGCTAATTGTTCGTAGAATTTTTGTGTTAAATCCAGTGTTACCTGGTCATTGGCAAACCAGTGTGTGGCAATAACACCGGGTATGCCTTTACTTAGAAACTCACGGTTTATACTCGCTAGACCCTCGGAAGGAAGCAAACGCCCGGAGGCCGTATTGCATGCCGAAAGAACGACCAATGGAGCCCGAAGATGTTGATAGCGCAGTTGTTCTATGGATATTGGTTGATGTAATAAAAGACGGGCTTCCTGCTGTTCATCAACGGTCGTATGTGCAGCAATGTGGATAATGTCCTGTGTTTTGAAAATATCTTGCATACGCTGTTTATCTAAAGTCGTATAGGGATACACTGTGGTTTTGAATCGGCTTGTTAAATATTGTATCTCCCCATCCACGAAATGCAGATCGGCTAATGGTGGGGTATATTTATCACGGTATATCACTGAAATATTTGGTGGGATTGCAGGCTTATCTTCATAAAAATGGTTCATTAGAAGCGTGTGCATATACTGCACATTATAATCCTGAACGACAAAACGTCCCTCTTGATAGAGCGCATCAAAGGGTAAAACATGAAGCTCATTGTCTAAGGATAATTGAAGTGTGGAAGATGCTGTATGTTGCAATCGAGGTAGCAATTGTTCACCGAAATACTGGGCACGCTGGAAATATGCTTTAGGATTTTGGTTGAATAATGCAGGGGAATCTGTAAAATAGTTGTTTTTGAATTGCGCAATGCTATCCCATAATGCTGTATTATGGTTTTTATGATAAGAAACCAGGTCTCTATCAATGAGGAAGATGGATAAGGTGCTATCGGCGTGAATATAATAGCTGTATGTCGTACTTTCATTTTTTGTTAGGTATATTTTGAACGTATCAAAATCCGGGAGTTTGATATTTCTGCTGAAATACTGTTCTTCCAGTTCAAAATCATTTAGCAGTTTCTTGATCTTTGTATCTATTTCCGCTATTTCGTTAGGGGCACTTAAGTTGTCCCGAAGTGCATAAAGTTGTTGCAGAGCGACCCCCTCCGTCTGTAGAAGAGAGCTATCAGTTTTCCATATTGCCGATCTGTTGATTTCGTTCCAAAGCAATCTGCCTTTTGTCAATTCGGTGAGCCATAATAGCCTAAATAATTTTTCTTGGCTAATATCTTTCTGGGTATCCAGCAGGGAGTAAACCCGTTCTAATATCCTGCGATTGTGCAGGTTCTCCTGTAGATGGCTGTCCCGACTGCGAATGCTTTGCTGGAAGGCAAAGTCGGCTTCAATTGCTTGTTGAAAATACCAAAGAGCCGAATCTGTATGCTGTGCGGAATAAACAACACCTAAGTTCTCCAAAATATTTATCCCGGTATAATTACTACGCTGGACAGATATACTGTCTTGGTCTATATATGATTTGGCTTGTAGAAAATAGTTTTTTGCTGAAGCAAGTTCACCATGGGTGTAATGAAGCTCGCCTAAAAGATTCAAAAGATTAGCTTTCTCGCGGATATGACTTTTAGGGAAAAATTGCTCTTCTAAAGTTAATGCTTCCTTGAGTGATGTCTGTGCCCGCTTGTCTTGTTTATCGATTCGTTGGAATTGGGAGAGCCGCTCTAAGGCAACACTTCTTACAGCCGCTGTGTTTTCATCTAATGGAAGTTTTTTTGCAATATTTAGGGCAAGACTATTGTGTACACGACCTGAATCAGGCAAACCAAGTGTTACATAGGCGGCAGACAGCGTGTTGTGTAATAATGCTGTAAGATAAGTGTTGTCCCCACTTTGTTGTAATCCTGATAAAGCCGCTTTTTTCGATGCCTCATGTTCACCCTTAAACACATATAATAAAGCCAAATTGTTATAAAATGAAGCTTTGGAAGATGCGTCCGTCGTCTCTTGGATAGCTTGAAGCTGTAAATCTTCCGCCTTGTGGTAATCCGCTATGATGGTGTAATTATTAGCCAACGGTTTGTAAATATAGGTTAGACGATCGTCACGGGTCAATAGTCTATGGTGGCGGTCATAACGTAGGGCTTGCTCATAATATTTGATGGAAGCTAGATAACGGCTATGCTCCTGAAAGCTGTATGCCATATTCAATAGAATCCATATAAAGGTTTCTTGCTGTGTTTCGGTGAGTTTTTTGTTCTCCAGAGGTTGCAGAAAGACATCGGGTTGCTTCTCAAATGCC
>Ga0079224_100003112_pt1 | contig 20664 bp, 18 predicted proteins | sample Stecom2015_FD_80414 | JGI IMG/M metagenome (GOLD analysis project Ga0079224, IMG submission 80414) | Agricultural soil microbial communities from Utah to study Nitrogen management - Steer compost 2015 | ecosystem: Environmental > Terrestrial > Soil > Agricultural land | place: USA: Utah...
GAAGTGGCGTTCCGCGGCGCCGATGCCCCGCGGCCCGACGCCGATGATCCTGTCGCGGAGCTGTGGAATACTGCGGCCGAAAAGGACGAGTGGGAAGCGGCGCTTGCGCGCCTGGGATACGCCGAGAGCGTTGAACTGGCGTCTGCCCTGGTCGCCTTCTCCGGGAGCGGCGGCGTCGCCCAGTTGGGGAAAGCCGCACGCAGCCGCCTGCGCCGCTTCATCCCTGCGCTGCTTTCCGCACTCAGGGATCGATCACAACCTGCCGTCGTGCTGAAGAGGGTGCTCGGGGTGGTCGAACACGTAATTCGCCGTAGCGCCTACGTCGCCTTGCTCAACGAGAACCCGGTCGTCCTCGACCGGCTGGTCGATCTTTGCGAAACGAGCGCATGGCTTGCCGAGGAGATCGGGCGGTATCCTCTTCTGCTGGACGAACTGCTCGACCCGCGCCTGTACACGGCGCCTCTGACACGCGAGAACATGCTCGCGGAGCTGCAACGCCGGCTCGACAGCCTTCCCTCACCGGAGAGCGAGCAACAGATCGAAGTGCTTGCGCAGTTCCAGCGCGCTGCCTTGTTCCGCATTGCGGTTGCCGACGTTACCGGCAACCTGCCAATCATGAAAGTCAGTGACCGCCTGACAGAACTTGCTGAAATCGTGCTGAGCCGGACGCTGTCGATAGCGTGGCAGGATCTCGCTTCGCGGCACGGGCGTCCGGTGGTGCGCGGCGAACAGGGACCGCGGCCGGCAGGCTTCGGCGTGATTGCCTACGGCAAGTTTGGCGGGATGGAGTTGTCGTATCGTTCGGACCTCGATCTCGTGTTCCTGCACGACGGCCATGGCTCGGACCAAAACACCGACGGGCCGAAGCCCCTGGAGAACAGCATGTTTTTTGTCCGGCTCGTCAGGCGCGTGGTGCATTTCCTGACGACCCAGACGCACTCCGGCGCGTTGTACGAGGTTGACACGCGCCTGCGTCCCAGCGGTCGCTCAGGTTTGCTCGTTACAAGCGTGGAGGCGTTCGAGCGCTACCAGGAGGAGAATGCCTGGACCTGGGAACACCAGGCGCTGCTGCGAGCGCGTCCTGTTGCCGGCAGCGCCACGGTCGCGCGGGAATTTGAGCGAGTGCGGGCCGAAACGCTAAAGGAGCGCGTGCGCCGCGACCGGCTGCCGAACGACGTGAAGGAGATGCGCGCGAGGATGCGAGACCGGCTGGACAAGAGTGATGGCGAACGCTTTGATCTCAAGCAGGGAGAGGGAGGCATCGGGGATATCGAATTTCTGGTCCAATATCTCGTACTCGAGAATGCCGGTACACATCCCGCGGTAATTCACTACCCGGACAACATTCGCCAGCTCGGCACCCTGGCGGCAGCCGGGTGCCTGGATGGAGAAGTGGTGGCGCGCTTACAGGACATTTACAAGCGTTATCGGCTGCGGCTGCACCGCCTGGCCCTCGATGAGAAGCCGCCGTTTGCAGCCAGCGGCGACTTTGTCGAGGAGCGCGAGTTCGTAGTGTCGGTGTGGAACCGGGTGTTGCTTGCCGCGCCGGAGTAGCCCGGACTATCCATGAATAGTCCGGGCCAGGCCGCGGTGCGCCCTGCCGCGTCACTGAGGCCTCGCCGCTCCGCCTTCGACCCCTCGCCGTTGCTATAATGCGGTATTTCCCGGTATCAACAACGGTGACCCGAAGTGGCGACGACAAAGGCCGGCACGATCGACCAGAACCTCATTCCCGCAAATGCCCAGCACAGGTACGAGGTGAGGTATTCCGACCTTCCTTTGTCATGCCCTATGCCGGGAATGTACCTGTGGAATTCCCATCCGAAGGTCTACCTGCCGATCGAGGAGACCGGAGAGGCAATGTGTCCGTACTGCGGCGCGGCTTACTATCTCCACAAAGGCTCCGAGTAACACCGACGTGCATATAGTGACGGGCGGAGCCGGATTCATCGGCAGCAACCTCGTCCGTCGCCTGATTGAAGAAACCGGGGACGATGTCGTCGTCGTCGACGATCTCACCGACGGGCACAAGTTCCGGAACCTGGCTGCGTTGCCGATAGCAGATTACCTGGACAAGGACGAGTTCCTGGAACGCCTCGATTCGCAGTTTTCCAACGGCGTCGATTCTGTTTTCCACCAGGGCGCGTGTTCCACGACGACAGAGTGGGACGGCCGGTACATGATGAAGAACAACTACGGGTATTCCCGGACGCTCTTGCATCACTGCCTCGGACACAACATCCCGTTTATCTACGCCTCGTCCGCCGCGGTCTATGGCAGTTCTGACAGGTTCAGCGAACGCCACGAAAACGAGTTGCCGCTCAATGTCTACGGCTGGTCGAAGTTGCTGTTCGACCGTTATGCAGAGCGGCTGGCGAAAAAAGCGCCATCGCAGGTGGTTGGGCTGCGCTATTTCAACGTGTACGGGCCAAACGAGCAGCACAAGGGTTCGATGGCCAGCGTAGCGTGGCATTTCAACCAACAGATTCTCTCCGATAACGAAATCCGACTCTTCGAAGGCTCGGGCGGTTTCGCAGACGGCGAACAACGGCGCGATTTCGTTTATGTGGACGACGTCTGCGAGGTCAACCTTTGGTTCCTACAGAACCGCAACGCTTCGGGAGTGTTCAACACGGGAACCGGGCAGTCGCAAAGCTTCAATGAAGTGGCCAACGCGGTGATTGGCTGGCACGGACGTGGCGGAATTCGCTACATACCGTTTCCCGATGAGCTCGCCGGCGCCTACCAGAGCTTCACCGAAGCGGATCTGTCGAAGCTTCGCAGCACAGGCTGTGACGTCACCTTCCGCAACGTTGAAGCCGGTGTTCGCGCCTATCTCGATCGCCTTGCCGGGTAGCCGGGTGTCCTGCTGAGACCGGACGACGACAGAAGTACTACGGTGGACAAGCCGGCCATATTGATCGTCGGCCCGTCCTGGGTTGGCGACATGGTGATGGCGCAATCCCTGTTCAAGCTGCTCAAGGGACGCTTCCCCGAGACCGAGTTGGATGTACTCGCTCCGGCATGGTCACTGCCGATCATCGCCCGCATGCCGGAGGTCCGAAAAGGAATCGTTTCACCCGCGCGGCACCGCGAAATCGGGCTTCCCGCTCGCTGGCGGCTGGCCCGCTCACTCCGCGCCGCCGGGTATCAGCAGGCGATAATCCTGCCGCGGTCGTTGAAGGCCGCATTGGTTCCGTGGATGGCCGGGATACCGCGCCGCACCGGGTTCCGCGGTGAGATGCGCTATCACCTGGTCAATGACATGCACGAGTTCGACGAGCGCAGGCTGGACCAGACGGTGAAGCGGTTCGTGGCGTTAGGCCTCGAGCCTTCCGAATCGATGCCACCAGTGCCGCAGCCTGCGCTCCGGGTCTCGGAGGCGCACCAGCGGGAAATCATTAAAAGGCTGGAGCTCACGACAGACCGTTCGGTTATTGCCATGATGCCGGGCGCGGAGTACGGACCTGCAAAATGCTGGCCGCTCGAATATTTCGCGGCACTCGCAGGAATGCTGGCGAGCGAGGGCTATGCCGTCTGGATTCTCGGCTCGGAGAAGGACCGTGCCGCAGGTGATTCCATAGCGGCGGGAGGGCAGGCGCAGAATTTGTGCGGCCGCACGGAACTCGAAGACGTCATCGACTTGCTGGCGTTTTGCGAACAGGCGGTGAGCAATGATTCCGGGCTGATGCACATCGCTGCTGCAGTCGGCACCCGCGTTGTAGCGCTGTATGGCTCGACCAGCCCTGGATTTACGCCGCCACTGACTGAGAACCGGGTCCTGCACTACCTCGGGATCGAGTGCAGCCCCTGTTTCCAGCGCGAATGTCCATTGGGGCACTTTCGCTGCATGCGCGAGATCCTGCCGGCGGCGGTACTGGAAACCATTTGCACCGGTGCATCCCACTCACGCCGCCTGTGAATGAAACACCTGCGAGCGTGGAACGGAGCGCTGCAGGAGCCCGCCCCACGGGCGACTCTCCTGGACATCGAAGACGCCGAGGCGTTGCTACCCGCTGTCACGCCAACTTCGCGGACCGTGCGGCAGGCCTGTGCTCGAATACCTGGTCGATCTTTTCATTGACCCAGGCGAGCCGGATCAGCCCCATGGCGTGCGGATCACGCACTCGCTGCCCCCAACGCACTTCGTCGACTGGTTTGTCGAGGTATTTGAGTACTGCCTGCGGATACGCGTTGATGGTGTACTCCCGGCTGAAATACGGCCCGGTGCGCTCCGGGTTCGACGTCGCGTAGAGGCCGATCACCGGTGTTCGAACTGTAGTTGCCATGTGCGCGGGTCCTGAATCCGGACAAATGAGCGCGGTGGCAACGTCGAGGATGGCAAGCAGTTGTTTCAGGCTCGTCTTGCCAATCAGGTTGATGAGACTCGGGTCGCACAGCTTGCGTATCGTGTTGCCATACTCCATCTCCGTCTCCGAACGTCCTCCTGTCAATATGACCCGGCAGTTGAATTTCTTTCGGGCATAATTTGCTGCTGCCGCATAGTTCTCGGCGCTCCAGTTGCGAAAGTTGCGGCTGCGCTCGCTGCTGCATGGACTGATGACGAGAATCGGCCGTTCCGATGACTCGTACTGCGCGGCAAATTCGCGGTGCGCGGAGGACAGCGGGATGTCCCAGCGCAACTCCCTGCGCGGCACGCCGATGTGGCGTGCGAATTCCAGCATGCCGTCCTGGACGTGCTGCCTGCCTGTTCCTTCGATCCGGTGGTTCGTGAAAAGCCACTGGAAATCCCTGGCGCGCCCGAAGTCGTAGCCGAGTCGCTTTCGGGTCTTGACCAGGCGGCAGATGAGATTGGCCCGCATCGACGCGTGCATGCACAACGCAACGTCGAAACGTTCGCCGCCCAGTTGCGAGCGGACCTCGGCGTAGGCTCGCGCCCCTTGGGCTTTGTCGAAGATGATAAACTTGATGCCGGGGATATCCGACATCAGCGACGCTTCCGTTTTACCGATAACCCACGTGAGCCGCGTTTCGGGCCACGCATCCTGTATGGCCCTGACGACTGCCAGCGCGTGACAGGTATCGCCTATTGCCGAAAGTCGGATGACACAGATGCTTTCTGGCGGCGCTTTCTGGAGCATTATGAGTCAGGTGAGTAAAGGCCGGTTGCGTCCGAACGGGACCGTCGAGAAGACTAAAACCGGCGCCATCCTATACGATCGGGCAGTCCTCAACCACATTTCCAGCGGGAGTTTCACGCCCGAGGCATGGCAGTGGTCCCAGCCCGTGAGCGGCGCATTACGTTCTGCCGGACGCGGAGCAACCATGTACGTCGGCGACGGAGACAACGAGTTCGTGCTGCGGCATTACCGGCGAGGCGGCCTGTTAGGGCGGGTCAATCGTGACCTTTACTGGTGGCTTTCCGAGGAGCGAACGCGGTCCTTCTCCGAATGGCGGTTGCTTTCGTGGCTGCACTCGAAGGGACTGCCTGTTCCGCGTCCCGCTGCCGCTCGTTACAGTCGCGTTGGCGGGCTCTTGTACAGGGCTGACCTGCTGACCGTGCGTGAACCCGGGATCCGGTCGCTGGCCGACCGCCTCCTCGAGCAGCCCGCCGGCAACGGGTTCTGGCGGTCGCTTGGGGAAGTTATCCGGCGCTTCCACGTCGCCGGCGTCTGTCATGCCGATCTCAATGCCTACAACATCCAGGTGAAAGGAGCCGGCGAAGTCTTCCTGCTGGACTTCGACCGTGGCCGGCTCCTGCCGCCGGGTCCCTGGCAGGAGCGTAACCTGGCCCGGCTATATCGCTCTCTCAGGAAGGTGAGTCACCTGGAACCGCGCATCGTCTTCTCAGAGCCAGACTGGGAGCAACTCATGCACGGCTATTCGAGCGCCGCGAGGTCCGCGTAAGGGTCGGGTAAGGGCTCTGGCCTGTTTTTGAACTTTCGGTGCACCCAGTAGTACTGCTCCGGGCACAGACGTACCTGGTCCTCGAGAATCTTCAGGTATTTCTTCGTGTCTTCGATAGGATCTTCGCTGGGGATGCCTTCAACAGGCGGCAGGATCGAGAGGACGTACCCACCCTTCGGAAGTCGCCTCGGGAAGAAGGGAACGACGACCGCTCTGCCCAGTCTGGCGAGCGTCCCGGTTGCCGTGTTAGTCATTGATGGCACACCGAAGAACGGAAGCAGTGCGGATTGTTTGCGGTTGTAGCTCTGGTCGGGGGCGTACCACACCGGTGTGCCCTCTCGCAGGCTCCGCACCATGCTCTTTATATCGTTTTTTTCGATTGTGCCGCGGGCCGATCGCTCCCGGTTGGTACGCAGGATCTCCGTCATGAATTCGCTGCGGTTCTTGCGGTAGACGGCATCGAACGGGGGGCTGTTGAGGCTCAGCACGCGGCCGCTTATCTCGAGGGTCGTAAAGTGAGCGCTCAGTAAAATTACACCGACGCCGCGGTCGGTGGCATTTCGAATGTGCTCGGCTCCCTCGATGCGAGTCATCGCCAGGAGTTTTTCGTCGGATGCCCAGCGGCCGAGTCCGAGCTCGATGATGGACATCCCCAGCGATTCGAAATGTGCAAGGGCCAGCGCATCGCGCTCGGCCGGCGATAGTTCCGGGAAGCAGAGTTCGATATTGCGGCGGCTGATCGCGCGGCGCTCCCTCGCGAACCGGTGCGCAATTCGGCCCAGCAACTTTCCGATACCGAGCTGCAGGCGATAGGGCAACAGGCACGTTAGCCGAAGCAGCCCGAGACCGAGCCACGTCGGCCAGTACCTGGGAGCGCGGAAATGCGAGAGGGGTTTTCTTTCACTCATGCCGGCACTTTAATTTGAGCGTGCCTTCAGGGCCAAATCGCAAGCGAGGTGCGGCAGAACGTGCAGGGGGCGGACTACTCGGACATCCCGTCTATGTAGTCGTCGTTCGTCACCTCGGAGTCGTGCAGGAGCGCGGTATCATCCGAATCGCTGCCGGCATCGGCGGCACTTGCTTCCGCTGTCTGGATACCTACGTGAAAGGCGGCGAAGCCCGGCATTACGACCTGGTTGCGCGCCATGCCGATGATGCGCCCGGAGAAAGGCGCATAGAGGTTCGTACTGGCATTGTTCATCGGGTCCGTGATCGTTCCCAGGAGGTCGCCGCGCCGGACGGTGCTGCCGAGACCGACATCCGCGAGCAGGATCCCGCCCCGGTCGGCGCGCACCCAGACCGACCTGTAGTAGACAGGTTCAGGGTCGCCCCACAACCGCGACTTCTTGACCATGCCAAGAGTATTCAGGAGCGTGTCGATGCCCTTCACTCCGTGCATCACTTCCTTCAGTTCCAGTTCAGAGGGTCCGCCTGCTTCGAGCGTAACGGTAGGAATGCCGATTCTCGAGGCAGCGTAGCGCAACGTTCCTTCGGCTGGATCACTGTGCAGGATGACGGTTGCGCCGAAGCCGTGCGTCAGCGTTACGACATCCGGATTCCGCAGGTCGGCGCGCAGTTGCGGAAGGTTCGCTCTTTCGAACGAACCGGTGTGCAGGTCGATGAGTGCATCGCAATGGCGAACAACTTCCGTAAAGAAGGACCAGGCGATCCTGGATGCAGCGCTGCCATTCGGGTTGCCGGGGAAGTAGCGGTTCAGGTCGCGCCGGTCGGGAAGATACCTGGACCCGCGGCGAAAACCCTGCAGGTTCACGATAGGCACCCCAATAACCGCACCTGAGAGCTTTTGCGGGTCGAGATCGTGCAGCACGCGGCGCACCATCTCTATGCCGTTCAGCTCGTCGCCGTGCACCGCCGCCGTCAGGCAAAGCGTCGGCCCCGGCAGCTTGCCGTTGACCGCCAGTACCGGGGTCGATACCGGGATGCCTTCGAACAGTTCAGTGGCCGACCAGGAAAGGCGCTGGTAAGTACCTGGCGGAACTTCTCCGTTCAACAGCCTGAGGTTGTGTGCGGCTTCCTTCTCCTCGGCTACCGTCACAGCATCCGCAAGCGGGATGACAGGTGCCGCTTCCTCGAAATCGCCACCCAGCGTATCGATGGCCAGACCGGCGATGAGTTCGCTGTCCACCTGCGCATGCCCGGCCGATTCCTGTTCCAGCGTGCCGTCGACAGCGCCTTGTTCGGGGATGATTTCGCCCGTTTCCTGAACGCGCGCCACCGGGTCTTCTGCCGCGTCATCAGCACCCGCGAGCACCCCGGGTCCGACGGTACGTTCATTGGCGATAACTTCCGTGCCCGGGAACGTGTCATCTGTCGTTCCCACAGGTTGCGAGTCAGGCGGAACCGGGTGCGCGGTGGCTTCCGCGGCGTGAGGCGCTGCCAGCGATGCAGGTTCTGCCTGTTCCTGTCCCGGCGGCGCGGCCGGCCCCGCGGGAAGCTCGTCGGTCGCGTACCCCCGCCCGGCCAGCAGCAAGAGGCTGCCGGCTGCCGCTATCAGGAGTGAGTGTGTCGCGAGTTTATTCATTGGCTTTTTATTGCAGGGAATCGGGCAATTCGGGTTGCGGTTCACAGCGGCAGGGGTAAGAATGCCTTATAAAGAGCTTGGGTTCTGTGAAACTATTCAAGCGTTTAGAATTGACTCCTCGATTGAAACCTGATTCTGCCCAAATGACAAGTACAAATCGCAGGATTTCATTGCTACTGTCCCTCGCGCTCGTCTGCATTGCGTTCGAGGCAAGCGCCGATGAATGGTTCCCGCGCCCCGCCGAGCTCGAACGGGACGTCAATTTCTGGGTCTCTGTCTTCACTGAATACGACAGTAGCCAGGGTGTCCTCCACGATAACCGGAACTTGAGCGTTGTCTATGAACGGGTCGACATTCCCGCCAATGTCTCGAGGACACAGCGGAAGAAAACCGTCGCGGCCCGGCGTGCCCACTACGCAAAGGTCCTGCAGACGCTGGCGAGCGGCAAGAGGGATAACCTGTCGGGCGAAGAACGACGGGTTTTGAGCCTCTGGCCCGATGGTACCTCCGACCGGGAACTGGCGGACGCGGTCGACAATATTCGTTACCAGCAGGGTCTCTCCGACCGGTTCCGGGAAGGACTGAGGCGCGCGGGGCGCTATCGCGCTCATGTCCACCGGGAGTTCGCGAAGCTTGGCGTCCCGGTGGAGCTGGCGGCGCTGCCACACGTTGAGTCCTCCTACAATCCCGATGCGCGTTCCCATGTCGGTGCTTCCGGCATCTGGCAATTTACCCGCAGCACCGGACGCCGCTTCATGCAGGTCGACCACGTGCTCGACGAAAGAAATGACCCGTTTGCAGCGACTGTTGCGGCCGGCCGGCTCCTCGCCTACAACTACTCGATCACCGGCAACTGGCCAATGGCTATCACGGCCTATAATCACGGTCTCTCCGGGGTCCGACGCGCCATGCAGGCGCATGGCGACACCGCTTATGTCGAGATATTGCGGGAGTATCGAGGCAGGGCATTCGGCTTCGCCTCGCGTAACTTCTACGTTGCGTTCCTCGCTGCGTTACAGGTCGACCTGGATGCCGACAAGTATTTTCCCGGTCTCGATCCGTACCCGCCGGTGGAATACGAAACGATCGTCCTGGATTCCTATCTTCCTGCCGATTCCGTCGCCGCGACGCTGGGCCTGAGCCAGGCGGAACTGGCGCGCCACAACCCGGCGTTGCAGCCGACCGTCTGGCAGGGAAGCAAACACCTCCCGCGGCAGTACCAGCTTCGTCTGCCTCGTGGCCTGCTCAAGGCGCCCCTGCCGGAGTTAATGGCGTCGCTGCCGGGTGATGCGCATTACGCGGAGCAGCTTCCGGATCTGTTCCACAGGATCGCACCGGGCGATACGCTCTCGGAGATTGCTCGCGAATACAACACCCGCGTATCCACCCTGGTGGCGCTGAACAACCTGGGCAGCAGTAACCGGATAAGGGCCGGGCAGCAACTGCGCCTGCCTGCCGCCGGCCCGCTCCCGGTCATGGTCGCGAGTACCGAGGAGGCGGCCGCGGTAGCCGCGCCACCGGAACCGGCCGTGGTCGCTGTCGCTTCCATCCCTGACGAAGAACTGCCGGAGGCTGAACCGGCGGGCGGGGCTCTCGCAGATGACCTGCCGGTAAGTGCGGAGGGCGTCGTGCAACTCTCGCTGCTTTCTGATCCGAGCGATTATACGGTCGCCGGGGACCGCACCATCGAAGTCCATCCTCTAGAGACGCTTGGGCACTTTGCGGACTGGCTGGGCATCCGGACACAGCGCTTGCGCGACATCAACGGTCTCGCGTTCCGAACTCCGGTCGAAGTCGGCCAGCGCATCGAACTGGACCTGAGCCGCGTCGATGCCGCCAGCTTCGAGGCCCTGCGTGCCGCCTGGCACAAGGAGCAGCAGGATGCGTTCTTCCGCAACCACCGGATAGCAGGAGTGCATGAGCACGTCGTAGAGAACGGCGAAGCAGTCTGGGTGCTCGCCCTGCAGCGCTACAACGTTCCGGTCTGGCTGTTCCGTCAGTACAACCCCGAGCTGGACCTGCACAAGGTACGGAAAGGTGTGCGACTCAATTTTCCGGTGCTCGCGAGCAACAGCGGCTGAGGTCTGAACATCGCGCGCGTTAAGCCCGGGTGGCCAGCGATCGTGTTCCGTGCGTTGCCGGTAATCATCGCCAGTGCCGTGGCAATGGCGTACGTCGCCTATGTCGAGTGGCCAGGACCGTACATCGCCCTGAACTTCCTTCCGATGCTCTTCGTGATAGTTCTGGCACTGACTTGCCTGTACCGGGGGCATGGCCAGTGGAGTGGTTCGGGGTTCAAGTGGCCGCTGGGTACGCTCGGCTTCGCGTTGTCGGCAATCGGTGTGTCGCTCTACCTGCATTACGGTTACGCCACCGATCGCGGCGGTATGGTGAGCGAGGCAACGAGGCCCGTCGAATTGTTCCGCTACCTGCCTGTATACGCGTTGTTCGCGGGCGCCACAGGATTCTCCATCGGCTGGATTGCCGGGCGCGATAAACGGTGAGGCTCACGCGCCCCGTCAACGCCCGATTCTCAAATTGTGCCGTGTCTGCTAGTCTGATCGGGTGCGCCGGGAGATAGTCAAGCCTATGTCGATCAGCCGTACGTTCATGCAGCGCGCCACTTCCAGAGCCTGGCAGGCGCTCGCCTTCGTGACGTTAATGGCGGCATTCTCCAGCGCCTCGGCCGATAGTGAGGGAGGCGGCAAGAACGGCGGCAGCAGCATATCGACCGTCACTCGCGTGGGCACGCAGTACGACCCCTATGACCAGGGCTTTCCGCTGGCGGACAAGGTTGTCGTCAGGAAGGCAGACCGGAAACTCGAGCTCATGAAAGACGGCGAAGCCTTTCGCACGTTTGACATCGCCCTGGGCGTTGCACCCTATGGCCACAAGGAGGAGGAGGGTGACAACAGGACCCCTGAGGGCACCTACTGGCTGGATATGCGAAACCCGAACAGCGATTACTTCCTGTCGATACGCATATCGTACCCTGATGAATCAGACCGGCGCCTCGCACGGCAGAAGGGTGTAAACCCGGGTGGCCAGATCATGATCCACGGGCAGCCCAACAAGCCGACATACTCGGCGGCCTACTACCGGCAGTCCGACTGGACCAACGGCTGTATTGCTGTATCCAATTCCGACATGATCGATATCTGGCTCATGACCCCGGACCGCGTCCCGATCGAAATCCTGCCGTAGCCTGCAAGTTCAGGAAGAAGTCATTTGCACGAAGCATTGAGTCGACGGAAAGCGGCTATAAGGGCCGAGAGCGACCAGACGGTCGATGCCGAAGTGTGGCCTGAGGGCAGCCTCGAGATCCTTTCCCATTCGGAAGCCGAGCAGCTCAGGAACCAGGGAGAGGGAGGCCTGTACCCGCTCCTTCGGCGCTGCCTGCTGGCGGTACTCAATTCCGGAAACGAGACGGATGACGCTCGCGACGTGTTGCGGCGCCACCAGGATTTCCGTATCGGTTTCGAGCAGCAGGACAGGGGCCTTAAAGTCCTGTTGAAAGGCGCCCCTTCGTCTGCTTTCGTCGACGGCCAGATGATCCGCGGCATCCGGGAACTGGTTTTCGCGGTGCTCCGGGACATCGTCTATACCAATAACGAAATCCGCGAAAGCAACCTCTTTCACCTGAAGACGTCGGAAAACATTACCGACGCGGTTTTTCACATTGCCAGGAATGCGCGGCTGTTGCAGTTGCCGGCTACGCCGAATCTCGTGGTCTGCTGGGGCGGGCACGCTATCAGCCGTGACGAATACGACTACACCAAGCAGGTAGGCTACGAACTGGGGCTGAGGGGCCTCAACATCTGTACCGGTTGTGGTCCCGGTGCCATGAAAGGGCCGATGAAGGGCGCGACAATCGGTCATGCGAAACAGCGGATCCGAAACGGTCGCTACATCGGCATCACCGAGCCGGGAATTATCGCTGCCGAATCGCCGAACCCGATCGTCAATTCGCTCGTCATCATGCCGGATATGGAAAAGCGCCTGGAGGCATTCGTGCGCATCGGGCACGGCATCGTGATCTTTCCGGGCGGCGTCGGGACGGCGGAGGAAATCCTGTACTTGCTGGGCATCCTCCTGCACCCGAACAATGAGCGCCTGCCGTTCCCCGTCATTATGACCGGTCCCCCTGCCAGTGAACCTTACTTCCGGCAGATCGAGGAGTTGATTGCGGCGACGCTGGGAGCCGAGGCTGAACGCCGATACTCGATCATCATAGGCGACCCGGAAGATGTGGCGCGAAAGATGCTCGCCAGCCTCGAGGGCGTCAGGGAGTTTCGCTTCGAACACGGCGACGCCTATTATTTCAATTGGCGGCTCGCAATCGACAATGACTTCCAGAGGCCATTCCGCGCGACACACGAAACGATGGCCTCACTCGACCTGAACGAGGACCTTCCGGTGCACATCCTGGCCGCGAACCTGCGACGCGCGTTTTCGGGAATCGTCTCCGGCAATGTCAGGGAAGATACGATCGCGCAGATCGAGGCACGTGGGCCATTCGACATCCAGGGTTCGCCGCGGATCATGAAACTCCTGGACAAGCTGCTCGCCGCTTTTGTTGCACAGGGGCGCATGAAGCTGGCAGCCGAGAGCTACACTCCCTGCTATCGCGTCCGCGTCGCCGGCGACGCATAGCAGACTGCAGGAGCCCGCCTCGCGGGCGACCTCCTTTCACATTTGCACAGCGAGCTGGCCGCGCGAGCCGGCCTGGGGCCGGCCGCTTGCGGCGAGCACGGATAGCAGACCGGTTGGAGACCGCCTCGCGGGCGACTGCGGTCACTTTGCTCGACCTGGGTCCGCGCCGCATACGGATCCCTGCAACCCTTGACCTGCGGCCTCGGCGACTCAGCCGCATTTTGTCAAAACGAAAGCCGTCCTGCGGGTCCAGCGCATCCCATGAAGTAAAAACCACGCTTGATTTCCCATCTGCAAGGAAAGAGTGCCGGTCACCCCTGTTACACGGTTCCTTTGCAAGCGCACCCCTGCGACATAGCATCTCCGGCGTCGGATACTTGAGCAACTCGTATGCAGGACACCAACGAAATCAACCCGACCAGTGGCAGCGATGCCGAGCCGGATCAAGTTCCGAAGGAACGGGACGCAGGACTCCACTCCGGCGACTCCACAGATGCGGACGGCTGGCAGCAGTATCGCAAGTGGATCTCTACCGCGCCCGCTCCTCGAACCCGTCGCGGCAGCGTCGATCCTTCTCTTTATACCTGGAAGGGTTATCGAAGCTGGACCGAGCAGATCAAGCGCAACTGGTCCGATTCCTGAAGTTTTCCCCAGCGCGATTCTTCAAAAAAGGGGACAGATTTATTTTTCCTGATGAGGAAAAATAAATCTGTCCCCTTTTAACCGTGTAGTTTTTTCGCACACATATCAGGCTGTGAAGTGCCTCACGGCAGTTTCGTAACGACGTGTTTATAGTCGTCGACACGGTATTCAAAACTTTGAAATCGCCTGCTAATGACGGACAAGAATCTCAACAACGATCTGCGATTTGCGAGTCTGAAGAACGAGGCTACGCGGCAGCGATGGGAGATGTTTCACCGGGCCATCGCGCTCGCGAAACAATCCAATGCCCAGGCAATGGAAAAGGAACAATCTCTGAAGGACAGCCTCGACCCCGCATCTGGCACCGTCCGGCAGCGTGCGGAACCGCTCCTTTCAATCGCAAGGTAGATGGCCATGGAATGCCTGCTCCAGTATCTCGATGAACTCGACGATTTCCTCGGAATGTTCGCACTCGCGGCCGAACGCATCCGCCAGTTTGTCAGGGCGCTCGTCCTGGTCTCGGTTACGCTCTGCGTACAGCTCTTCGGCATCTTCCTTGCCCTGACGCAGCCTCCGCTCGGGCTCGCGGCAGTCTCGCTTCTTTCCGCCGGGCTGTTGTACCGTGCCGCGGTAAACCATACCGGTAAGCCTCTCACCGCCAGCTAGGCTGCGATACCGCCTGAGCCAGTCACCCGTTGATGAGTTTCTGGCCGTTGCGTCTGGCCGGTTCACGTCGCACCTGCGGCCATCTCACCCTTGAAAATTCCCCATCCGGCACTATGGTGTCAGACATTTGCAGTGCGGCAAGTGCGCCGGCGAGAGTGAATAACATATGAGTACAGAGAAGGGCCGGGAGACCCTGGGTTTCCAGACCGAAGTGCGGCAATTGCTGCACCTGATGATCCATTCCCTCTACAGCAACAAGGAGATCTTCCTGCGGGAACTGGTTTCCAACGCCTCCGATGCAGCGGACAAGCTTCGCTTCGAGGCGCTGGCTTCCCCCGATTTGCTGGATGGCGATCCCGATCTCGGCATCACCGTGGAGTTCGACCCGGACAATGGCACGATCTCCGTCACCGATAACGGGATCGGCATGTCGCGCGACGAGGTGATCGAGAACCTGGGAACCATAGCCCGGTCCGGAACTGCAGAATTCCTGAAGCAGATGACCGGCGACAGCGGGAAAGATGCCAGCCTCATTGGTCAATTCGGCGTCGGCTTTTACTCCGCCTTCATCGTCGCCGACAAGGTAGTAGTCGAGACGCGGAGGGCGGGCCTGACGGCGAGCGACGGCGTCCGCTGGGAGTCGGACGGACAGGGAGAGTTCACGATCGAGGACATCGACCGCGTCGAGCGGGGCACTCGCGTCACGCTGCACCTGAAGCCCGAGGAAAAGGATTTCTCCGGCGAACTGCGCCTGTCGACCCTCATCAGGAAGTATTCCGACCACATCGGGTTCCCGGTGACTTTACGCAAAGCGGGCGCAAGTGGCGACGAGGTCACGACCGTGAACTCGGCGACTGCGCTGTGGACACGGTCGCGAAGCGAGATCAGCGACGAGGAATACAAGGAGTTCTACAAGCACCTCTCCCACGATTTTGCCGACCCGCTGGCATGGAGCCACAATCACGTGGAAGGCAAGAGGGAGTACACAAGCCTCCTCTACATACCGTCGAAGGCGCCGTTCGACCTGTGGAACAGGGAAGCGCCGAAAGGCCTGAAGCTTTACGTTCAGCGAGTCTTCATCATGGACCAGGCGGAGCAGTTCCTTCCCCTGTACCTGCGCTTCATCAAGGGCGTGATTGACTCCTCCGACCTGCCGCTGAACGTATCCCGCGAAACGCTGCAGCACAGCTCCCAACACGAGGCCATTCGGGGCGCACTGACGCGGCGGGTCCTCGACATGCTCGCAAAAATGGCGGCGGATGAGCCGGACAAGTACGCCACGGTATGGGAAGAGTTCGGGGAAGTGCTGAAAGAAGGCATCGTCGAGGATCCGCAAAACGCGGACAAACTCGTTAAGCTACTTCGCTTTGCGACGACGAACTCGTCCTCGGAGAAACAGGACCAGTCGCTGGCTGACTACGTTTCCCGGGCAGCCGCCGAGCAGGACAAGATTTATTACCTCATCGCCGAAAACCATGCAGCCGCGAAGGCCAGTCCGCACCTCGAGCAGCTGAGGGAAAAGAACATAGAGGTGCTGTTGCTCACGGATCGCATCGACCCATGGATCGTGGATCACCTCCCGGAATACGAAGGTAAGGCGCTGCACGACGTCGGCCGTGGCAATCTGAAGTTGCCCGATGGGGAAGGCGACATCACCCAGCAGGCCAGAAACGACGAGCAAAAGCCGCTTCTGAAGAAAATCAAGAAGACGTTGAAGGACAGGGTAGAGGCGGTGAACGTCAGCATGAGACTGGTCGAATCGCCGGCCTGCGTCGTAGCGCCCGAGCAGGATCTCACGCCGCAGCTGCGGCGAATGCTGGAAACCGCGGGGCAGAAACTGCCGGAATCGAAACCGGTGCTCGAGATCAACCTTGAGCACCCGCTGGTCAGGAAGTTGTCAGCAGAGGCCGACGACGAACGCTTCGCCGCCCTTGCGAATATCATCCTGGACCACGCGCTGCTGGTCGAAGGCGCCCAGCTTGAAAACCCGGCCGCGTACGTGCAGCGCATGAACCAGTTTCTGCTGGACATCGATGCAAAGGCAGAGGCCACCGCCTGAGGCTGTGCTGGAGCCCGCGAGGGCAAGCGCGATCACGCGCGGCCGCCAAGCCGGCTTTTTACAAGCTTCAAAGCCTGGTGCTACTCATCCGCATGTGCGGGGCGACGAGCCAGCGCTCCAGCGCGTTGAACAGCAGTTCCACGAGTATAGCCAGGCACGCCGCCGGTATCGCTCCACGCAATATCAGCGAGCTGTCGTTCAGCGCAAGCCCGGTCACGATCGGATCGCCGAGCCCGCCGGCGCCGATGAAGGCCGCCAAAGTCGCGGTGCCGATGCTGATTATTGCTGCCGTACGGATCCCGGCCAGCACATGGGGCATGGCGAGCGGCATCAGCACGTGGCGAAGCTCCTGCCGACGCGTCATGCCCATGGCGGCGGCAACCTGTCGGTAAGCCTTCGGTATTGTCTGCAGTGCGGTCACCGTATTTCGCGCGATGGGCAGCAGCGAGTAGAGGAACAGCGCAATAATCGCCGGTTTCTGGCCGACCCCGACGAAAGGGATGAGCAGGGCCAGCAGCGCAATGGAAGGAATCGTCTGCATCAATCCCGCAAAGTAGAGGAAGGTGTGGGTAGCTTTCTCGTGACGATGCACCAGTATCGCTACGCCGACGCCAGTGAAGACAGCCAGGGCCAATGCAATGAGAGTGAGTTTCAGGTGGCGCTGCGTGTTGCGCCAGAGTTGTGGCAGGAACGACGGGCCCGCGACGGCATCATCCATCAGGCCTGCGTCGGTCAGCAGCATCGAGGCAACTTCGACGATGCTCGTGTTCCTGTCGAGGGCGGTGCGATTCAGTTCCTGCATTCGCTCGTTGTCGATGCGGCCGCTTAAAGCCGCGAGAATCGAGAGCACGTCCGGGGGCAGGTCGTTACGCGCCAGGAACGCGGCGCGATACTCAGGGAAATAACCGAGGTTGTCCTCGAGAATAACCAGCCCGGCGCGGCTGATTTCGCCGTCGGTCGAATAGACCGCGGTAGCGTCGATCTGTCCTTTTTCCATGGCTTCATAAATCAGGCCATGCTCGATGCCGCGTACCCTCTGCGGCAGCTCGTAGCGCACCCGAAGCCCAGGCCACCCGTCCTGGCGATTCAGGAACTCATGAGGAAAGGCGACGCGCAACTGCGGCAGACTCTTCAGGTCGGAGATTTCCTGCAGCTGGTGCTTGCGCGCCAGCTCGCGGGTAACCGCAATTGCATAGGTATTATCGAAGCCGAGCGGCTCCAGGAGAACCAATTCGCGATCCGCGATTGCAGCCGCGACATCCTGCCATTCCCTCAAGCGAGGATCGCCCAGGATGACCTCGGAGATGGTCCCGGTATATTCCGGGTACAGGTCGATCGCGTCGTTCACCAGCGCCTCGAAGCTGATCTTCGTGCCGTTCAGGCCCAGGCGCCGCTCCACCTCTATGCCGTTGCTCTCCAGGAGCTGGGCGGCGGCTTCCGCGAGGATGTAGTTCTCCGTAAAGTTCTTGCTGCCGATGATCACGGGTTCCGCCGCGGCGCCACCACCGGCGAGCGAACCACCAACGAGGAGTGCCAGGAACAGGGCGCGCATGTCAGCGCGTCGACACCGGAAGGCTTTCAAGCGCAGTACAAAGGTGGCTCACATACTCGTTTACCGGATTGGCGATGACTTCAGCCACCGGTCCCCATTGCTGCACCCGTCCAGACTTCATGATGACGAGGCCATGTGACAGGTTGATTGCTTCCTGCGGGTCGTGAGTTACCAGGACAGTGGATACCGGCGCCTGCCGCTGCATGTCCAGGAATTGCTCATGAATGCTCTTGCGGGTCATTGTATCGAGGCCCGAAAACGGCTCGTCGAGAAGCAACAGCTCAGGACGCAGCATCATTGCACGACAAAGTCCTGCTCTTTGCTGCTGGCCACCGGAGAGTTCGTGCGGGTAACGGTCGAGAACGCCGCGCGGCAGATGCATCAATTGCAACAGTTCATCAAGTCGCGCGCTTTTCCCTGCTTCGCTCCAGCCTGACAAAGTGGCAGGTAGCAAAATGTTCGTGCGCACGTCGAGGTGCGGAAACAGTGATATGTCCTGGATCGCATAGCCGATTCGCTTGCGCATCGGGCGGGGGTTTAGGAAATCTATGGGCTCCCCAAGCGTCCTCACCGTTCCGGCATCCGGTCGCAGCAAGCCGATGATCAGTTGCACGAGCGTCGATTTCCCGCTGCCGCTCGCACCCAGCACCGCGGTGGTCTGCCCGAGCGGCAACGCAAGCGTGACGTGGTCGAGCGCAAGCACGGCGCCACGTCGCAGCGATACGTCCTCGAATTCGGCAGCATTGGCTGCGCGGGTGGTGCTCACGTTAGTGTCTGGTTCCTGTTCCATCCGTGCGCGCTTCTGGTCGCGCTTGCATCGCCACGGCAGCGAAGCAGGGCAACCTTACGGGGCACGTCGCGAAATCTCCAGTTCGAAGCGCCACGGTCGCGCTGCCTGGCAGTTCCAACCTGTTAGACTAGCGTCCTCCCGCTCCGGAACTTGACTACCGGCATCACTCTGGAAAAGAGGAAGTCGACGTATGAAAGCATTGCAATATTCTTGCCTGGTACCTCTCCTTCTCGCGCTGGCCGCTTGCGGTCCGGGCGAAGATGACGGCGGAGCCCAGGAACAGGCGCCACAGCAGGCAGAGCCACAGCAGGCAGAGCCGCGGCAGGCGGAACCTGCAGCCGGGGGCGTAGCCGCAACAGGGGAGCCGGTCGAGCTGGAGCCCGGCCTCCGAATGCGCGTTCTGAAAGAAGGCGACGGGGAGACGGTAGAGCCCGGACAGACGGCGGTGGTGCATTACACCGGCTGGCTGCACGATCCGCAGGCGACCGACAATCGTGGCGAGAAGTTCGACTCCTCCCGGGATCGCGGCCAACATTTCCAGTTCCCTGTGGGCGCTGGCGCAGTCATTGCCGGGTGGGACCGGGGCGTCGCGGGTATGCAGGTGGGGGAAATAAGAGAACTCGAAATAGCGCCAGAACTGGCATACGGCGATCGCGGTGCTGGTGGCGGCACGATCCCCCCAGGCGCTACCCTGATATTCGAGGTTGAACTTGCCGACGTGACAGGCGCGGTGGAGTAGCCTTCGGACTAGACGGGGTCTTCCCGTTGCAGGTCGTTCAGTGTGCGCGCCTGGCCAATCCAGTCCTCGCGGTAGATTCGGCTGCGGAATCCCTTGAGACGCTCGGCAATCCTGTTGATGTCGTACTCGCTGATTCTCGCGATCTGGTCGAAGTTGAAAATGCCGAGGTCGTGCAAGGTTCGTTCGATAGCGGGCCCGACACCCTTTATTTTCTGAAGGTCGTCCTGGTTCACCTGCATCGCCGGGGCGCCGTTTAGCGGCCTCGCGGCCTGATCCCCTGACGTCTGGCGTTGCACAGACGGCTCAGGGTAAGCGGCATAATTGGCGGTATCGTCGAAGGCTCCTGCCGGCACCGGTGAAGCCAGGTCACCTTCGTCGCCGATCTGGTCCTGGAGATCGCTGAGGTCGATCTCCTCCGCGTCATCGAACTGGTCGTTGCACGCGTCAAGGCCCTCGCTAACGGCTGGTTCGATTCGGGTTCGCTCTACCGGCTGCTGATCTTGAAGTTCGGCTATACGTCGTTCGGCCTCGGCGAGCTTCAGCGCCAGTGACTTTGCTTCCTCGTCACGCTCGCGATACTTGGTGATCAGCGGTGGCAATCGATTCTGCCAGCTGGTCAGCTCCCGGCTCAGCTTGAATATCTTGTTGTCTTTCTCGCGCAGTGCGTGGATGCTGGTTTCACCCCGCGCTTCGCGACCCTCTATATCCGCCTGTAACGAGTCGCGCTGCCTGATGGCATCCTCCAGATCGCCGCGAACGTCCTTTATCTGGCGCTGCAGTTCATCGCGGCGGGCAACGGCGCTTTTCAACGCCTGCGACAACTCCTTCGCACGTTGGGCCGTGTCCTTCTGTGCCGCCTTGTGCTGGCTGACGGCCTGCATCAGGTTGGTATTCTGCTCGGCCAGGCGCTTCTGTTCCCTTTCCTGGGTCTCCACCCGTTCCTGCCAGCCCGCATTGACGGCGATCCTTTCCCGCGCGGATCGGTCGCCTCGCATGATCCAGCCAAGCACCGCCCCGACGGTGAAGAGCAGCGCAAATACCGCGAAATGAACCGCTGTAATCTCTGGCATTTCCTGACCCCTTTAGGTTCTGGTCGCGGCCGGAACCAACCTTATAATGCCACGTGCACCTGCTCCATTTTGCCAATTACGTC
>Ga0079224_100003113_pt1 | contig 20664 bp, 21 predicted proteins | sample Stecom2015_FD_80414 | JGI IMG/M metagenome (GOLD analysis project Ga0079224, IMG submission 80414) | Agricultural soil microbial communities from Utah to study Nitrogen management - Steer compost 2015 | ecosystem: Environmental > Terrestrial > Soil > Agricultural land | place: USA: Utah...
ATAGATTGCTTACAAGCGGCAATCTCGCTTCCCTAAGGAGGGACGTGACCGAAGACACCGCTGTACCGACGGCGGACGCCATGAGCGTGAGAGACACGGTGACGGTCCGTATGCCCGCGGACAGCGCCTACCTCTCCGTGCTCCGCACGGCCACAGCAGGGCTCGCCGCCCGTCTCGATTTCACGCTGGACGAGATCGAGGATCTGCGCATCGGTGTGGATGAGGCGTGCGCGATGCTCCTCGCTCAGGCACTGCCCGGTACAGACCTGACCACGGAGTTCGAACTCACCGGGGACGGGATGCGCATCAGCGTTTCGGTGCTGACCACGGACGGTCGGCCGCCGGCGCGCGACACCTTCGCATGGACCGTGCTCTCGGCGTTGGCCGGTGACGTCGACGCTGTCGTCGGCTCTGACGACCGGGTATCCATCGTCCTGCACAAACGCCGCGACCCGGTGGAGTCGGTGTGAGTGAAAGGGGGCCCGCTCTGACGGCGCACACGGAACACTCGACGCCTGACCGGGCCCGTGCGCGGGAGCTGTTCGAACGTCTGGGAGAACTCGACCCGGACTCGCCGGAACGCCAGCGCATCCGGGACGAACTCGTCGAACTGCACCTTCCCCTGGTGGAGTACCTCGCCCGGCGGTTCCGCAACCGGGGCGAGTGGCTCGATGACCTCACCCAGGTGGCCACGATCGGGCTGATCAAGTCCATCGACCGCTTCGACCTGAGCCGCGGGGTGGAGTTCTCCACCTACGCGACCCCGACCATCGTCGGCGAGATCAAGCGGCACTTCCGGGACAAGGGATGGGCGGTGCGGGTCCCGCGCCGTCTCCAGGAGCTCAAGCTCTCGCTGACCAAGGCCGTCAGCGAACTGTCCCAGCGGCAGGGCCGCGCTCCCACGGTCGCCGAACTCGCCGAGTACCTCAAGATGACCGAGGAGGAGGTACTCGAGGGGCTGGAGTCGGCCAACGCCTACTCCACCGTCTCCCTCGACGCCCCCGACAACGGTGACGAGGACGCTCCCGCGGTGGCCGACTCGCTGGGGATCGTGGACGAGTCCCTGGAGGGCGTGGAGTACCGGGAGTCCCTCAAGCCGCTCCTGGAACGGCTGCCTCCCCGGGAGAAGCGCATCCTGCTGCTGCGCTTCTTCGGCAACATGACCCAGTCGCAGATCGCCGCGGAACTCGGCATCTCGCAGATGCACGTGTCCCGGCTGCTGGCGCGCACGCTCGCGCAACTGCGTCAGGCTCTCACCACAGACGACTGACCGACACGTCCCACCCGCGTCACGGTCACCGGCGCCCGTGGCGCGGGTCCGTCATCTCCGGCTCCGGGAGCCGCCCTCCGCCGGGAAGAGGGTGGCCGTCGTCGGCGGGGCCAGCACCAGGGCCAGGGTGAGGAGCGCGAAGGCCCCCAGGCCGAGGCTCATCCGGGGCTGCTCGCTGGTCCACAGGTAGTAGGCGACCACCAGGGCGAAGATCTGGGTCAGCACGACCGGGGTGCGCGCCCAGTCCCTGAGGTTGAACAGGCCCCAGGAGACGTAGCAGAGCACGGCGCCGCCGCCGAAGGCGAACACCGCCAGGGGAAGCGCGAAGCTGATGTCCGTCGCATGGCCCAGCAGCGTGTTGACCAGGACGTAACCGCCGAGGACGAGCAGCAGCAGCCCGAGCAGCGCTTCACACGCCGCGGCGAGGACAAGGGTGATCGGTCGTCGGGACACGGCTTCACTGTAACCCGCTCCCTCCGGCCCCCGTGACGGGACCTTCGGCCCCCCGAGGGGGTCCCCTGCCCGTGCCCCGTGCCCGCGGGCGGTCAATAGACTGGCCGAGTGCGCGCCCTGTTCATCTCCAACCCCCAGGCCACCACGACGACCCCTCGTTCGCGTGAGGTGATCGTCCGTGCGCTCGCCAGCGACATCAAACTCGACACCGCCCTGACCGAGTACCGGGGCCACGCCGTGGAACTGGCCAGGCGGGCCGCCGAGGACGGCTACGACATGGTGATCAGCTTCGGCGGCGACGGGACCGTGAACGAGGTGGCCAACGGCCTGCTCGCCGTTCCCGAGGAGCAGCGGCCGATCTACGCCGCCCTGCCGGGCGGCAGCGCGAACGTGTTCGTCCGCGCCCTGGGGCTGCCCGTCGACCCCGTGGAGGCCACCGGGGCGATGCTGGAGGCGCTGCACACCGGGTCGCGGCGCACGGTGAACCTGGGGCACATCGACGGTCCGGACGGGGGGCGCTACTTCACCTTCTGCGCGGGGTTCGGCTGGGACGCCGACGTGGTGCACGAGGTCGAACGGCAGCGGCGGCGCGGCCGCCGGGCCTCCCCCGCCCTGTACGTGGCCATCGCGCTGAACCTGTTCCTCCGGGGCGGTGTGGGCGGCGACCCGTCGCTGAGCGTGCGGATGCCGGGGCGCCCCCCGGTGCCGGACCTGTACTTCGCGCTGGTGACGAACACGACCCCGTGGACCTACGCGGGGCCGTCCCCGGTGCAGCCGACACCCCGGTCGCGGTTCGAGCTGGGCCTGGACGTGTTCGCGTTGACCAGGGTGGACACGATGACCACCGCCAACGTGCTGCGCATGATGTTCTCGGCGAAGGGGGTGCCGCCCCGGGGGCGCGGCTACCTCACCTGGCACGACCGCGCGGAGTTCACGATCCAGTCGCGGCGGCCCCGGGCGTTCCAGATCGACGGAGAGTACCTCGGACACCGACAACAGGTCAATTTCCGATCGGTTCCGAAGGCGTTACGAATCGTGGCTTAAGGGGACATAAAATCGCAGGTCAGGGCACCTGTGACGTACACGACACCCTATAACGGGCTTTAGTGCGCCATCTCTCTTGAAAGCTTCTCTTAACCCTGCCACGCTCAAAGTATCGCCGCACGTTACGGGCACGTTAACGGCTGGTTCCGGACTCGGCGGTCGCGCACTCATCGGCATCCGCGCGCAGCGACCGTCGCAGACCACCGCGACGACCCGTGTGGGGCGTGCGAAGAAAGGGAGCGGGGACCGTTGGACACACCATCACCGCGGCCCCGAAGCGCCCTGCTTCGTGAACTGTTTCACAAGGTTGACGCCCCGACCGCCTCACCGTGAGGAGTGACCCGCATGGACTGGCGCCATCACGCTGCCTGCCGTGACGAAGACCCCGAACTGTTCTTTCCGATCGGCACCTCCGGTCCGGCTCTGATCCAGATCGAAGAGGCCAAAGAGGTATGCCGCCGTTGCTCTGTCAGCACCGCCTGTCTGCAATGGGCTCTGGAGACCGGCCAGGACGGCGGAGTCTGGGGCGGTATGAGCGAGGACGAGCGCCGCGCCCTGAAGCGCCGCCGCTCCGTCCTTCCCGCCGCCCGACTGCGTACCGCGGTCTGACCAGTCCGTCTCATCTCGTCTCAGTTGTAGTACTGGACCTCGTGGTCCACCGGCAGATCCAGCAGGACCTTGGTGCCGCCGCCCTCCTGTGGGGTCATCTCCAGACGGCCCGCGAGTTCGCCCGTCACCAGGGTCCGAACGATCTGCAGTCCAAGGCTACTACTGGTCTCCAGGTCGAAGTCGGCGGGGAGCCCTGATCCGTTGTCGACGACCTCGATGATCAGCCGCCCCATCCCCCTCCCACCGTCGTCCGTTCCCGGCGCCGGCGCCTGACGGCGCACCCGCACCTCGATGGTGCCGGGACCGTACTCCAGTCCGTGCTCGACCGCGTTCTGCACCAGTTCGGCCAGGACCATGGACAGCGGGGTCGCGACCAGTGCGGACAGCAGGCCGAAGTGCCCCACCCGGCGCGGCTCCACCGCCGCGCCGGTGGAGGACACCTCCGCGGCCATCTCGATGACGCGGTCGGCGATGTCGTCGAAGTCCACCGTCTCGTCCGGGGTGTGGGAGAGCATCTCGTGGACGATCGCGATCGACCCGACCCTGCGCACCGCCTCCTCCAGCGCCGCCCGGCCCTCGGGGTTGTGCAGCCGGCGGGCCTGCAGCCGCAGCAGGGCCGCGACGGTCTGCAGGTTGTTCTTCACCCGGTGGTGGATCTCCCGGATGGTGGCGTCCTTGGTCATCAGCTCGCGTTCCCGGCGGCGCAGCTCGGTGACGTCGCGCACCATGACCAGCGCCCCGATCCGCTCCCCGCTGACGGTCAGGGGGATGGCGCGCAGCTGGACGGTGGTCCCGCGGGCCTCCACCTCCGCCTCCAGCGGCACCCGGCCGCCCGCGGTCCAGCTCAGGGACTCGTCCCGGGGGTCGGGGTCCGCGGACAGCTCCACGGTGGTGCGCGCCAGCGACGTTCCGACCAGGTCCGTGGCCAGCCCCAGACGGCGGTAGGCGGACAGGGCGTTGGGACTGGCGTAGACCACGCGGCCCTCGCGGTCCAACCGGAGCAGGCCGTCCCCGACGCGGGGGGAGCGGACCATCAGCGGCCCCTGCTCGCTGAACGGGAAGCCGCCCTCGGCGATCATCTGCGCCAGGTCACTGGCGCTCTGCAGGTAGGTGAGTTCCAGGCGGCTGGGAGTGCGTGCGGCGCTGAGGTTGGTGCTGCGCTGGATCACCCCCAGCATGATCCCGTCCCGACGCACCGGGATCGTCTCCTCCCGTACCGGGACGCCTCCTGACCAGTCGGGGTCGCCCTCCCGGCAGATCCGGCCCTCCCGCCAGGCGCGGTCGATCAGCGCGCGCTTGGTCCGCATCGGCGGGGGCACGGGGTCCTGCTCCTCCGGGCCCTCGGGCGCGTCGGGCAGGACCGTCTCGACGAGGTCGTCCTGGAAGGCGGTCGGCCCGGTGGTCGGCCGCATCTGGGCGACCGCGATCCACCCGTCGTTCTCGCGCAGCCGCGTCCAGAGCAGCAGATCCGCGAAGGACAGGTCGGCGAGCAGCTGCCAGTCGGAGACCAGGGCGTGCAGCCACTCCAGGTCAGCCGTGGTGAGCGCCGTATACCGTCGGATCAGATCGCTGAGGTGAGGCACTCACAAATCATCCCACGGGGGAAGGCATACTCAAGAGATGCATCTTTCTACCAATGGCCTAGACCAGTCGCCGCCTTCCGGCGTCCCGACTACGCGTCGGACCGCCGGCACTGCGAAGATGCGTCAAACGCCGAACGGGCGGGGAGTGGTGGAGGAAATCGACGTGACGGGTCAGCGAACTGTTGAGGACAGCCCCCGGGTTCCGAAGTACTACCAGGTCAAAAAACAGCTCCTGGAACTGATCGAGACGATGCCCGCCGGCAACCCGGTGCCACCGGAGCGCACGCTGGCGACCCAGTTCGGCACGTCCCGCACGACGGTGCGGCAGGCGCTCACCGAGATGGTGGTGGAGGGACGCCTGCTGCGTATCCAGGGCAAGGGGACCTTCGTCGCCAAACCGAAGGTGACCCAGGTGCTGCAACTGACCAGCTACACCCAGGAGATGCGCTCGCACGGCCTCCATCCGGACACCCGGATCCTCGACGTCAGCTACGTCAACGCGGACGAGGAGCTGGCCGGCCTGCTGGCCATCCGGCTCGGCGGCCGGGTGCTGCGCATCGAGCGGCTGCGGCTGGCCAACGGCGAACCGATGGCCGTGGAGACCGCCCATCTGCCCGCACGGCGGTTCCCGGGGCTGCGCCGCCGCCTGGACCGGCACGCCTCGCTGTACGAGGCACTGGCGACCGTCTACGACGTGCACCTGGCCGAGGCCGAGGCGACGATCGAGACCGTGCTGGCCACCCCCAGCGAGGCCCGGCTGCTCGGGGTGGACGTCGGGCTGCCGCTGGTCCTGCACTGCCAGCACAGCTTCGACGCCGAGGGCCACCCGGTGGAGTGGGTGCGGTCGCTGTACCGCGGCGACCGGTACAAGTTCGTGACCCGCCTGCGCCCCCCGAAGGAACGGGGCTAGGGGACGGCTCCCGCACAGCCGTCCGCAGAGCCGAATCCTGTGAGGCACCTCACCCGCGGGTGCTACTCACTGGTAATTTACTGGTGGGCGGCCCCTCCCCGCCCCCATTCGGCTACCGCACCCAAGGAGCGTGACGGCACATGGGCTCCTCTCCCTTCTCCGGACGTCTCACCGGCCACGGCGGCAAACACGCCGTGGAGGTCGCCCGCCACCACGGCGTGGACACCATCTTCACGCTCTCGGGCGGGCACGTCTTCCCGGTCTACGACGGCGCGGTCACGTCCGACCCCCCGATGCGCCTGCTGGACGTCCGCCACGAGCAGACCGCCGTGTTCGCCGCCGAAGCCGTCGGCAAACTCACCCGGCGGGCCGGCTGGGCGGTGCTCACCGCCGGACCGGGGGTCACCAACGGCGTCAGCGGGGTGGCCACCGCACACTTCAACGGCTCCCCCCTGGTCGTGGTCGGCGGACGGGCGCCGGACAGCCGCTGGGGCCAGGGCCTGCTCCAGGAACTGGACCAGCCGCCGCTGTTCACCCCGATCACCAAGCGCGCGTGGACCGTCCACGACCCCGCGCTGATCGGCTCGGCCCTGGACGAGGCGTTCACCCTCGCCAACACCGCGCACCGGGGCCCGGTGTTCCTGGACATCCCGATGGACCGCCTCTACGACCAGGCCGAGGTCACCCTGGAGGGAGACGGCTCCGCGGCCGACCGCTCCCCCGACCCCGACGCGGTGGCCGCCGTCGCCCGCCTGCTCGGCGAGGCGCGGCGACCGGTGCTGGTGTACGGCTCGGACGTGTGGCTGGACGGCGCCGAACAGGCCGCCCTGGAGGCCGCCGAGGAACTGGGCGTCCCGGTGATCACCAACGGCCAGGGACGCGGCGTGCTCCCCGCCGGACACCCGCTGCTCGCCACCCGCGCCCGGGGGCTGGCCCTGGGGAGTGCCGACCTGGTCGTCGTCGTGGGCACCCCGCTGGACTTCCGGCTCAACCACGGCCTGTTCGGCGGCCGCGACGGCGCCCCGCTGGCGCGCACCGTGCACATCACCGACTCCCCCGCCCAGCTCGCCACGCACCTCACCCTGGCGGGGGCGGTCTGCGGCGACCTGTCCCAGATCCTGCGCGCCCTGGCCGAGCAGGCCAGGCCCCGCCCCGAGGTCGCCCAGTGGCGGACGGAGGTGGCCGAGGCGGCCGCCGCGACCGCGGCCGGCGACCGCGAGGCCCTGGACAGCGACGCCTCCCCCATCCACCCGGCCCGCGTCTACGGCGAACTGAACCGGATCCTGGACGACGACGCGGTGGTGATCGGCGACGGCGGCGACTTCGTCTCCTACGCGGGCAAGTACGTGGAGCCGCGCCGCCCGGGCCACTGGCTGGACCCCGGACCGTTCGGCTGCCTGGGCACCGGGATGGGGTACGCGATCGCCGCCCGCCTGACACACCCCTCCTCCCAGGTGGTGGCCCTGTTCGGGGACGGCGCCCTGGGCTTCTCCCTGGCGGACGTGGACACCCTCGTCCGGCACAACCTGCCGGTGGTCATGGTGTGCGGCAACAACGGCATCTGGGGCCTGGAGAAGGCGCCGATGCAACTGGTCTACGGCTACGACGTGGTCGCCGACCTGGCCTCGCAGACCCGCTACGACCAGGTGGTCACGGCGCTGGGCGGCGGCGGGGAACTCGTCACCGACCCCGCCGAGATCGGTCCGGCGCTGCGCCGCGCCTTCGACTCGGGCGTCCCCTACCTGGTCAACATCGTCACCGACCCGGAGAACGTCTACCCCCGCACGACCATGGGCGTGTGAGCCCCGGGGCCGGGCTCACTCCCCGCGGCGCGTCCCGGCGAGGAAGCGTTCGCGGTGGACGACGACGCGCTCGACGGTTCCCGCGGCCACCTGGCGGCCCTCCTGGGTGACGGCGACCTCGAAGACCAGCCGTCTGCCCTCGACCCGGACCAGGTGCGCCGCGGCCGCCACCCGCGCCCCCACCGGCGTGGGCGCGGTGTGGGCGAGCCGGACCTCCGTGCCCACCGTGGTCCGCTCGGCGTCCAGGCGCCCGGCGAGCGCGGCGACGGTGGCGGCCTCGGCCAGCGCCAGCACCCGCGGGGTGCCCAGGACGGGAACGTCTCCGCTGCCCAGCGCCGCGGCGGTGTCGGCGTCGGTGACCGTCAGTTCCGCGGTACCGGTCAGTCCGGTGTCGATCGGCATGGGGCCGCCTTCCACTCGTGTGCCGTGTTCCCCTACTCGACCACCGCGAGCAGGTCGCCCTCCCGGACGACGTCGCCCTCGGCGACGGCGATGTCGACGATCCTGCCCGGGTCCCCGGCCAGTACCGGGATCTCCATCTTCATGGACTCCAGGATCAGCAGCGTGTCGCCCTCGGCGACCGTGTCGCCCGGCCGCGCCGTGACCTTCCAGACGCTCGCGGCCGTCTCCGCGCGGATCTCGGCCATCGCCCGCTTCCCTCCCGTGTTCTCGGCCAGTCGGTTCCGGGGGGACACCTGTCGTCGGCGGCTTCCCACGGGGGAGGAGGCGGGTGGGCCGCGCCGCGTCGGGCCCAGCATAGCGGCGCGCCCCTCCGCTCCCCGCGCTCCCGCCTCAGTCACCCCGCCAGTGGAAGTCCGGCCGCTGCAACACCGTCGCCAGCGCCTCGACCACCACGGGGTCGTACTCGTGCCCGGTGTCCATGCGCAGCCGCTGCAGCACCGCCTCGACGCGGTCGCGGTCCGCGGAACCGCCGACCAGGTCGTCGAAGGCGTTGGCCACCTTGATGATCCGGCTGCCCAGCGGGGGCGGCCCCGCCTCGCCGTCGCCGGTGTACGGCTCGCACTGGCGGCGGACCAGTTCGGCCACTCCGTCGAGCACCCCGGTCTCGCGGACGATCGCCGAACCGAGTTCGGCGATGCTGCGCTGCTCCGGAGGGGAGGCCAGCACGGTGGCGCCGCTGGGGATGGGATCGCGCAGCGACAGCTGGCCGATGTCGTGCATGAGCGCCGCGTACTCCAGTTCCAGCAGCTCCGACTCCGACATCCCCAGCTCGCGGCCGATCCCCTGGGCCAGCCGGCTGACCCGGTGGGAGTGCCCCGTCTCGACGTAGCCGCCGACCTCGGTGACCCGGGACAGCGCCCGCACCGTCTGCAGGTAGGTGAGCCGGATCTGGGCGTAGCGCCGGAAGGCCACCTGGGTGACCAGCAGCGGCGCGGTGAACACCAGCAGCGTGGTCAGTCCCATGACGTGGACGGACAGCGCCATCAGGATGGCCGAGGCCCCCACCGCCATGCCGATGGCCACCTGGGCGCGCATCTCGTCGCGCACCGTGACCCCGAAACGGGTGCGCAGGCGGTCGGCGCGGATCGCGGCGGCGGCCACCGAGTCGGCCGCCCACACCCCCACCACGATCACCGCCATGAGGAGCAGGGCCATCCACCACAGCGGCCCCTCCAGGTCGATGAGGGCCACCAGGGGCCGGAACAGCAGGGCGATGACCGCGACGTTGAGCAGCCTGCGGGCCAGGTCCCCCCAGTGCGGCGGGCGGCCCACCATGACGTGCGGCAGTTCCCCGAGCGCCATGCCCACCGCGACCACCGCCACGACCTGCACCCCCGAATGGGGGACGGGGTCGCCGGCGATGGTGAAGAGGAAGGCGTACGACATGGCCGAGGCCGAGGCGATGGGGGCGGCCTCGCGTCCGCCGGGCAGCGTGATGCGCGCGAACTCCCCCAGTGCGACCAGGACTCCGAAGGCCAGTGTGACCCGCGGCTGCTCGAAGCCGCTCACGGCGGCCGTCCACAGCAGTGAGCCCGCCGCGCTGACCAGCGCCGCCCCGATGAGCAGCGGGCGGGTCCAGCCGACGGCCCGCCACTGCCTGCCGTGGCGGGCCCCCCGGGATCTGTGCGGTGAGACGGTCGGCGCGCTGTTCATCATGATCCGGCCGTCTCCTCCACGACCCCGACCGCGACGTCGGCTCCCGTCTCGGCCGCGCCCGCCGGCACGACCTCGCCCGGCGCCTCCCCGGCTCCGCCTTCCGCCCCGGTCGGCGGCGTCTTGGCCGCGAGGCGCTCGCACTCGTCCTTCATCGGCTCGACGAGGTCGGGCACCTCCCAGCCCTCCCGTTCGACCGCGCGGACCAGGGCCTCGACCATCCGCGGATCGAACTGGGTGCCCGCGCATCTACGCAGTTCGGCGATGGCGTCCTCGGCGCTCCACGCCGTGCGGTAGGAGCGCGTGGAGGTCAGGCAGTCGAACACGTCGGCCACCGAGACCAGCCGGGCTGCCTCGGGGATGTCCTCGCCCGCCAGTCCCTTCGGGTACCCGCCGCCGTCCATGCGCTCGTGGTGGTGCAGGATGCCGGCCAGCGCCTCGTCGAGGAAGCCGATCTCCCGCACGATCTCGTAGCCCCGCATGGGGTGCAGCTGGATGGCCGCGAACTCCTCCTCGGTGAGTTTCCCGGCCTTCTGCAGGATCTTGGTGGGCACGCCGAGCTTGCCGATGTCGTGGAGCATGCCCGCGTAGCGCATCGTCTGCACCCGCTCGGCGGACATGCCCAGCTCCTCCGCGATCATCGCGGCGGCCTTGGCCACCCGCATGCAGTGGCCCCGGGTGTAGTAGTCCTTGGTCTCCACCGCCTGGCACAGCGTGGCCAGGGTGGCCTCGTGGGCGCGCTGCTGGAAGACGTACTGGTCGAAGGCCCAGCGTGCGATGAACAGCGGAAGCAGGACCAGCAGCACGGCGAACGGGCCGACCGCGCCCCAGATGGCGGCGATGAACAGGCCGAGCATGGCGTAGCCGATGGAGGACAGCTCCAGGGTGGCCAGCGGCCGCCACCGCATGTGGCGGGGGCGTTTCAGCCGCAGCTCCCCCAGGGACCGCATCAGCCCGGTCATCAGCAGTGTGTTGCACAGGGAGAACGTCAGGACCGCTGCGGTGAAGGGGAGGATGATCCACGGGAACATCTCCGGTTCCGGGACCCCCATCCTCCCACCGAGCAGTTGGAACACCGTCCCCGAGGCGTATCCGGCGACCACGAACTGCGCTCCGTTGAAGAGCCGTTTGACGAGGTCCTGTCTCCGGATGACCAGCCCCGAGGCGATACCGACAACGGCGGCGCCCACCGGTCCCACCAGGACGACAGCGGCAAGAGAGGCCGCCGAGGCCGGCGAGATCCCCGTCTTGCCGCTGTCGACCATCGTGGCGATCGATTCGGCGATCACGAACAGGATCGCCAGAAGCAGGAGAGTGCCCAGGTCGACCTCTGCTATGGGGCCGAGGAGCACTCCCAGGAGTATGACGGTGGCGGCACCGAGCGCGACAAGGCCCACGTACAACCGCGCGGCCACGGGTAGGGCACGCAATTCCCGCTCCTTCTCGTCGTCCTGCAGCCGACCATTCCGCCATGCTCCCAGAGATCCGGACCTACCACCAGGTCCATCCGGTGACCGTCGTGACGAACATGGCCACGGCAGCCAAGTGCAGCATGAGGCCGTTGAACAACCAGAACATCCCTATCCCCGCCTTTCTAGCGCCCCCGCGCTTTTCGCCTCGCAAACGAAGGCATGAAATTTCCTTCCTGAAGGGGATGTGGCGGCCAGTTTAACGGCAATCGCGGCGTGCGGCATTCAATCGCCGCGAACTCACTCCGATCGACGGCGAAGAAGCGCGGTTCCGCTTCCAAATTATGGAATTACGAATCTGATTCGTAATGAGCGGAGTGACGCTCCGCAATCAGTCAACTATTTAAAGATAGCTCAATATCGCCCCTCCGGACGCACCCCCCGAGGGGGGCGAAAGGGCCGGCGGACCAACTGATATCACTCTGTGTAGCCGAATGTAACTTTCCAGCCAAGAACCTGCCGGACCCTTTTCCGGCGGGACCCCGCCCGCCCGTCGCACGAAACCGGGGCGACACGCCCATCCCGGAAGGAGGAGTCAGAAAACCAGACACCACCCCTTCCATCCGACAATCACCACAAAACAGTCACCCAACAACAAAAGCCGGGGCGCCGTGCGGATGATCCGCACGGCGCCCCGGCTTCTCCTCCGGCCTCCCGGAGAATCGGCGGGTTACTCGGCCACGCCCTCAGGCTCGCGCATGCCGGACCGGGCCTGCTCCAACTGCGCCAACAGCCTGGTCCGCAGCTGCACCGGAGCCGGATCGCACCCGCAGCACTTGGCCAGAACCTTCTTCACGGCCTCCTCCAGGCCGTACTCCTCCAGACAGGGGGCGCACTCCTCCAGGTGCTGCCGAATGTCGTCGCAGTTGGCCTCCTCCAGTTCGCCGTCGAGGTAGGCGTAGACCTTGTCCAGTACCTCACTGCACGGGGTGGCGTGCGGTTCCTCGCAGCTCATCGCCGGTCCTTCCCACCATTCGCCGCGCCCACGGACTCCCTCTCCGCAGCGGAGAGGAAACCGCGCTCCAACGCGTACTCCTCCAACAGAGAACGCAGCTGACGTCTGCCGCGATGCAGCCGGGACATCACGGTGCCGATCGGAGTGTCCATGATCTCGGCGACCTCCTTGTAGGCGAAACCCTCGACATCGGCGAGATAGACCGCGATGCGGAAGTCCTCCGGCAACTCCTGGAGAGCCCGCTTGACATCGGTGTCCGGAAGGTGCTCCAGCGCCTCGGCCTCGGCGGACTTCAGCCCGCTGGAGGTGTGGGAGGCCGCCTGGGCGAGCTGCCAGTCCTCGACGTCCTCGGTGCCGGCCTGCCTCGGCTCCCGCTGCTTCTTGCGATAGGAGTTGATGAAGGTGTTGGTGAGAATCCGGTAAAGCCACGCCTTGAGGTTCGTTCCCTCCTTGAACTGGTGGAACGACCCGAACGCCTTGGTGAACGTCTCCTGGACGAGGTCCTCGGCGTCCGCCGGGTTGCGCGTCATGCGCAACGCTGCCGAGTACAACTGGTCCAGGAGCGGCATGGCGTCCCGCTCGAACCGAGCCACCCGTTCGTCGGTGGTCTCCTGCCTCTGACTCAACCCCGTCGGCCTCCTAGCACGGTTCTCCCTGGTGGCAACCGCAACCTCACCATATGTGGGGAGCGATTCGAACCGCACATGCGCCGGGCCGGCCGCATCCGCGGACCGCTCCCGTTCCAGGGTTCCCGTGAAGACCGACATCAACCGCTCCCGCGCCGCGCCCCACCGTCCGGATGGGGATGTTTCCCGATGACGTGGATAGGAACAACATCGGAGACGGCCTGATTCCTGGTCCGCCGCGGCCCGTCCGACGTCCCGGCACCGCACGACACCCACAAGATTCTTCCGGCGCCGGCTGTATCCGCCGGTCACATCGTGCGAAAGTGGGGGTGAGACCCCCAGACGGTGACATTCGGCGAGGTCCGACAGGGCGGACCCCGACCCCGTGCGCGGGGTACGGCCGTCTGGGGCGTCGGGCGCCTCGTGCCCACCGGACAGGAGAGGAGTGTGCGTGCGTCTCACCGGTTCCGCACCCCAGCCTGCGACATCACAGCTGTCCGCCGACTCCGCGGCCGACACCACGATCTCCCGCCTCACGGCGAGCCATCCCGCGACGGCCGGCTCCCCATCGGCCTACTGGAGGTTCTACTGGGCGGTGGCCGCCGCCCAACTCACCCGCTGGCTCCCCCGTGAGCCGGGGCGTATCCTCGACCTCTCCGGCCCCGGCTTCCGCGCCTCCTCGCGCGCGGTGGCCGCCGGACACGACGTCGTCGCCCTGCTGCCCTCGGTGGACTCGGCCCCGAAGCGGACGCTGACCCTGGTCAACGGCCACGCCCCCGTCCGCCCCGACCGCCGCCCGGGCCGCCTCCGCTCGGTCGTGGGCGACTCCGCCCTGCTGTCCGGCTTCGCCTCGGAGGTCTTCGACGGCGTCATCGCCGACAACCGGGTGCTCTCCCAGCACCTGGTGGCGGAGGCGAGCCTGGCCGAGATCGCGCGGGTCCTGCGTCCGGGCGGCCGGGTCCTGCTGTGCGTGGACTCGGTGGTGCTCGGCATGGCCGTGCTCGCCGAACAGGACTGCTGGCCCGAACTCAGCTACGCGCCCAACGCCGACGTCCTCCTGGTGCCCTGGCCGGACGGCACCATCACCCGGTGCTTCACCGGTGAGCAGCTCGGCGAACTGCTCACCGAGGCGGGCCTGGAACTGGAGTGGATCAAACCCCGCACCGTCCTGTCGGCGTCCACCGTGGAGAAGGTGCTGAACGACCACCCCAGGGCCCTGAACCGGCTGGTGGAGATGGAACTGAAGGCCGCCGACTCCGGCGAGGACGTCAGCATGCACCTGCTGGCCAGCGCCCGCAAACCCCGGTGAGCCGCCTGCCGTGACCGGCTCCGGTCCACCGCTGAAAGACCGGAGCCGACCACGCGATCCGCCCGGCGCGGCGCTCGAACACCGGTTCCGGACAAGGGAACGGCGACCCTCGGCGCCACTCCTCCGGGCGTGGCCACCCTACTGCGGCCCCCGTCCGGGATTCCACCGCTCCCCCCGCCCCGGCGGCGCCCCGACACGGCGCGGGCCACGGTTTCCGCAGCTCACCCAGGGAAGGGAAAATCCTGGTAAAAAGCTTGCCGGGGTCCTCGTCAGAACAGTGTCCCCGAACCGCCTTCGGATTCCGTGGCAGCCGGGGCGAGCAGGTGCGGGCCGTTGTTGCGCACCGTGTTCACCTCGGGGCCCACCTCGTAGACGGTGAAGTCCGCCACCGGCGTGGCGTCCAGGACCGGCAGCAGGTCGTCGGGGGTCGCCTCGGGGTCCAGCCAGACGTCCCAGTCGCGCTCCCCCACGACCACCGGCATGCGCTCGTGGATGTGCGCGAGTTCGGGCGCGGCCTGGGTGGTGACGACCGCGAAACTCCACAGCCAGGCGGCGGGGTCCTCCTCGGGGAGGCCCGGATCGCGCCACCGCTCGAAGATCCCCGCCAGAGCCAGCGGCGCGTCGTCGGCGTAGCGGACCGCGAACGGGCGCTTGCGCGTCTTCGCCTTGCGCGACCGGTGCTGGGGGTCGGTGGCCGGGGAGGTGCCCGGCTGCGCCTCACCGGAGGAGTGCAGCAGCTGCCATTCGTAGTAGGCGTCGGCGGGCAGCAGGCAGCGGCGGCGCGCGAACGCCGCCCGGAAGGCCGGCCGCTCCATGACGGTCTCGGCCCGGGCGTTGATCATCCGGTAGCCCACGTTGGCGTCCTTGGCCCACGACGGCACCAGCCCCCAGCGGAGCGTGGCCAGGTGCCGCGGCCCGGGCCGCCCGGCGTCCGGCTCGCCCGGAGCCCGTCCCAGCACCGCGTAGGCGTGCTTGCCGGGGGCGACGTTGTAGTCGGGCGCGAGTTCCTCCCGGGGCGGCCAGGCCCTGGGCGCGTCCGCACCGGGCACCGGGGCCTCCGGCTCCGTGAAGCCGAAGGCGAGCTGGATCTCGTCCCTGCCCCGTGCCAGGGCGTACCTACCGCACATGCTCCCAGCTTAGGACCGGCCGACGACATTCGGGCAAAACCCCGGCAACCTCTGCCGCGACACACCCGGCGGACGCGGATGTTCTCGGCGGAGGCGGGTAGAGCGGTGTCCATCACCCCGGTGCGCACCGGGGTCCCCGTCCTGCCCGCGTCAAGGAGAGAGACACCGTGGGAGTACTACGCACCCAGGCCCGGCGCCTGCTCGCCGTCCCGTTCGTCCTGGAGGGGATCACGGTCCTGCGCGACCCCATCCCGCGCGCCAAGCAGCTCGCGCCGGTCGTCCGCGGCCTCGCCGCCCGCTACCCGAGCGTGCCGGACGCCCCCGAGACCCTGGTCCGGATCCAGGGCGCGCTGGGCGTCGCCGGCGGGGCGCTGCTGCTGGCCGGCCGCGCGCCCCGCACCGCCTGCGTCCTGCTGGCGGTGCAGTCGGTGCCGACCGTGCTGGCCGAGCTGCGTGAGGCCCGCGAGGGAGACCCCGACGACCGCGGCCGGCGCCGCTCGACCGCGGTCAAGGACCTCAGCCTGTTCGGCGCGCTCGTGCTGTCGGCCACCGAGCCGAAGCGGCGCCCCTCCCGGCTGCGCCGCCAGGCCGCCGAGGCGGTCGGGCAGCTCCGCACCGGGCCCGCCCGCTCCCGCCGCCGGGCCCGGCACCGCGCCCGCCCGGTCCCCGTGCGGGTCCCGCGGCCGCGGCGGTGACGTCCGGCTCCGCGCCGGAGCGGCACTCCGGCGCGGAGCCGTGTCCGCCCGGCCGCGGCTCACCCCGCCGCGCGGACCGTCGGCTCGTGGTGGACCGGGAAGTCCAGCGACCTCGCGACGAAGCAGAGCTCGCTGGCCCGGTCGTGCAGCCCGCGCGCCGTCTCGACCATGTCCGGGGAGGCCACCGTCACCGCCGGACGCAGGGTGGCCGAGGTGAACTCCCCCGACCCGTCCGGATGGGTGACCATCTCGGCGGTCGCGGTGTCGGCGTAGTCGACCACGACCACCTCGGACGCCGCGGCCACCGCCAGATAGGACAGCATCTGGCACTGCGACAGCGACGCCACCAGCAGCTCCTCCGGGTTCCACCGGGCGGGGTCGCCGCGGAACCCCGGGTCCGCCGACCCCGGAATCGTCGGCTTCCCGTCGGCCGCGACGTCGTGGGAGCGCTCGTATCCCCGATAGCTGCCGGTCCCCTCCCCGGTGTTGCCGGTCCAGCGGACCCTGACCTCGTAGTGGTGCTGCTTGGCTCTGCCGATCACCACGGCGGCCCCCTTCCCTGTCCGAACGGGCTGGCTTCCGCACCCCGACTACCACCCGCCGGCCCTCCCTATCCACAGCTCCCCGTCCGCTTTCCCCGCCGCGCCGCGTTCCCGGATAACCTTCAGGCATGGCTGAAACCGCGTCGCACTGGCCCGCCCCGACCGTGTCCCGTCCCGTGGACGCCACGGTCAGCCTGCCCGGCTCCAAGTCGATGACCAACCGAGCGATGATCCTGGCCGCGCTGTCGGAGACCCCCAGCGTGGTCCGCCGCCCCCTGCACAGCCGCGACACCATCCTGATGGCGGGGGCGCTGCGCGCGCTCGGCATCGCGGTGGACGAGGTGGACGGGGACTGGGCGGTCACCCCCGCGCCGCCGGCCGGCCCCGCCACCGTGGACGTCGGCAACGCCGGGACGGTGATGCGGTTCGTGCCGCCGGTGGCCGCGCTGGCCCGCGGCGACGTGTCCTTCGACGGTGACCCGCGGGCCCGGGAGCGGCCCGTCGGCCCCCTGCTCGCGGCGCTGCGCGCGCTGGGCGCCGACATCGACGACGGCGGGCGCGGCGCGCTGCCGATGGTCATCCGCGGCCGGGGCGAGCTGCCCGGCGGCACGGTCACCCTGGACGCCTCCGGCTCCTCCCAGTTCGTCTCCGCCCTGCTGCTCAGCGGCGCGCGGTTCGCCAAGGGCGTGGAGGTGCGGCACGTGGGGCCGCCGGTCCCCTCCCAGCCCCACCTGGACATGACCGTGGAGATGCTGCGCGACGCCGGGGTCGAGGTGGACACCGACACCCCCGACGTGTGGCGGGTCGCCCCGGGAGCGGTCCGGGTCACCGAGATCGCGGTCGAACCCGACCTGTCCAACGCCGCCCCGTTCCTGGCCGCCGCCCTGGTCACCGGCGGACGGGTGACGGTCCGCGACTGGCCGCAGCGCACCACCCAGCCGGGGGACGCGCTGCGCTCCCTGTTCACCGAGATGGGCGGCCGTGTGGAACGCACCGCCGAGGGGCTGACCCTGCACGGCACCGGCGAGGTCCGCGGGATCACCGTCGACCTGCACGACGTCGGCGAACTCACCCCGACGATCGCGGCCGTGGCCGCGCTGGCGTCCACCCCCTCGCGCATCACCGGTATCGCGCACCTGCGCCGGCACGAGACCGACCGGATCGCCGCGCTGGTCCGTGAGATCAACCGGCTCGGCGGCGACGCCGAAGAACTCCCCGACGGCCTGGTCATCCGCCCCCGGCCCCTCCACGGCGGCGTGTTCCACTCCTACGACGACCACCGGATGGCCACCTCCGGCGCCGTCATCGGACTCGTGGTGCCCGGGGTGGAGGTGGAGAACATCGCGACCACCGGAAAGACCCTGCCGGACTTCCCCGGCCTGTGGAGCGGAGTCGCCTCTTGAGGGACGGCCGCCACCTCGACGAGGACGACGTCCGGGTGCGTGCCCGGGGAGGCTCCCGGCCGCGCACCCGCAGGCGTCCCAAGCACGAGAACGCCCAGCCGGCGTTCGTGACCGGCGTGGACCGCGGACGGTACCGCTGTCTGGTGGACGACCGGTCCGTGGTGGCCATGAAGGCCCGGGAGCTCGGCCGGGGCAGCATCGTCGTGGGCGACATCGTCGCCCTGGTCGGCGACCTCTCGGGACGGCCGGGCACCCTGGCGCGGGTGGTGCGGGTCGAGGAGCGCTCCTCGGTGCTGCGCCGCACCGCCGACGACACCGACCCGGTGGAACGGGTCATCGTCGCCAACGCCGACCAACTGGTCATCGTGGTGGCCCTGGCCGACCCGGACCCGCAGCCGCGGTTCATCGACCGCTGCCTGGTAGCAGCCTACGAGGCGGGACTGGACCCGCTGCTGTGCCTGACCAAGTCCGACCTGGCCCCGCCCGATCCCCTGGTGGAGACCTACGCCCCCCTGGGGCTGCGCTGGGTGGTGACCCGCCGGGACGGCGACCTCTCCGCGCTGCGCGCCCACCTGACCGGCCGGATCAGCGTGTTCGTCGGCCCCTCCGGGGTGGGCAAGTCGACCCTGGTGAACCTGCTGGTGCCCGAGGCGCGGCGGGCCGTCGGCGACGTCAACGCGGTGACCGGACGGGGACGGCACACCTCGACCTCGGCGGTGGCGCTGCCCATCGGCGCCCCTCCCAGCGCCGAGAGCCTGGAACAGCTGCGCGCGGCCCGCGAGGGCACCGTCGGCTGGGAGGAACTCGACCACGGCTGGATCATCGACACCCCGGGGGTGCGCAGCTTCGGGCTGGCCCACGTCTCCCCCGACGACCTGGTGGCGGCCTTCCCCGACCTGGTGGACGCGGTGACCGAGTGCCCGCACCACTGCTCCCACCTGGACGGCGGCTGCGCCCTGGACCACTGGCTGGCCGACAGCAGGCTCAACCCGGACCGCGTCGCCTCCTTCCGCCGCCTGCTCGCCAGCCGGGAGGGCGACCTCCAGCGCTGATTCCGTGTCCGCGCCACGCGGGGCGGACCTGGCCGCCGTCCGGAGAAGGGCGGTAGCGTTACCGGGCATGGCGGCCTTTGATGATGACCTGCGTCTCGCCCACGTCCTCGCCGACGCGGCGGACGACCTCTCGCTCCGGCACTTCCGCTCCCTCGACCTGAAGGTCGACACCAAACCCGACCTGACCCCGGTGACCGAAGCCGACCGGGCCGTCGAGGAGACCCTGCGTTCGGTTCTCTCCCGGGCCCGTCCCCGGGACGCGGTGGTCGGCGAGGAGTACGGCAGGACCGGACACAGCGCCCGCTGCTGGGTGCTGGACCCGATCGACGGCACCAAGAACTACGTGCGCGGGGTCCCCGTGTGGGCGACGCTGATCGCGCTGCTGGAGGGCAACCAGCCCGTGGTGGGCGTGGTGTCGGCGCCCGCCCTGAACCGCCGCTGGTGGGCCTCGAAGGGCGGCGGCGCCTGGACCGGCCGCAGCCTCACCAAGGCCACCCGCTGCCAGGTGTCCGCGGTCTCGCGCCTGGAGGACGCGTCGCTGTCGTTCTCCTCGCTGACCGGCTGGGAGGAGCAGGGACGCCTGGACTACTTCCTGGACCTGACCCGGTCGGTGTGGCGCACCCGCGCCTACGGCGACTTCTGGTCGCACGTGATGGTCGCCGAGGGCGCCGTGGACCTGTCCATGGAGCCGGAGCTGTCGCTGTGGGACGCCGCTCCCCTCCCGCTCATCCTGGAGGAGGCGGGCGGCCGGGCGACGGACCTGCGCGGCGGTCCGTTCACCGACGGAGGGCCACTGGTGTGCAGCAACGGAATGCTGCACGACGCCGTGCTGACCCAGCTCAACGGCGGCCCCACCCCGCTGCGGCCGGTCTGAGCCCCGCGGCCGGGCCGGTTGTCGGGGACACGCACCGCGCACGTTCCACTACTCTGATTCGTGCTCGGGACTGCCGTGCCCACGCAGCCCCGGCAGCGTGCCCCCTGGGGTCCCATGCCTCCTGCGCCCCGGCCGAGAAAGGGCTTCCTCGACGTGCTGCGCTCCATCACCGCCGGGCTGGTACTGGCTTTCGCCGGCTCCCGCGCCAACGTGGCCCGCACGATCCTGTCCTGCGCCGGGATCGTCATCGGCATCGGCGCCCTGATCACCGTGGTGACGGTCGGCGACGTCGGCGAACGCTACGCGCGGGCCTACAGCGAAGCCGTCGCCGGCCGGGCCGCCACGCTCCAGGTGGATCTCATGGTCCGCCCCGGGAACCTGGAGGCGTTCGAGGCGGACCTGCTGCGCGCCGGGGGCAGCGCGGTGTCGCTGAACACCTGGCTGGGCGGTCCACTGATCCGCAGCGCCGGCACGACCCTGCCGGAGGCCTCGATCACCGCCGTCGACGCCTCGCTGAGCGACATCCGCAGGCTGGAGATGGTACGGGGGCGCTGGTTCGCCGAGCAGGACCGGGCGTCCCTGGTCCCGATGCTGGTGGTCAACGAGGAGCTGGCCGACATCCTGGGGGACGGGACCGACGTGCAGATCGGCTCCCGGCGCTGGCTGGACGCCCGCGTGGTCGGGGTGGTGAAGTCGAACGCCTTCTCCTCCTACCCCCAGGCCTACCTGCGGCGCGCGCCCGCCTCCGCGGAGCTGCTGTCCTCCTCCGAGGAGGACATGCAGTCCTACAGCGTCCTGCTCCCGCCGGACGACGCCGACCCCGAGG
>Ga0079224_100003115_pt1 | contig 20661 bp, 16 predicted proteins | sample Stecom2015_FD_80414 | JGI IMG/M metagenome (GOLD analysis project Ga0079224, IMG submission 80414) | Agricultural soil microbial communities from Utah to study Nitrogen management - Steer compost 2015 | ecosystem: Environmental > Terrestrial > Soil > Agricultural land | place: USA: Utah...
CCCGCCTCGCCCGCGAGCTCGCCTTCCCGCTGCGCACGGCGCGCCCCGCCCTCCCGCGGCAGCGCGTGCCCGAGGGGCACACCCCCATGTCGTACCTGCGCGAGCTCGTGTGGAGCGCCGTGCCCGCCCGCTACCCGAACCTGTCGCAGGAGGATCGCGCGCGCATCGCCCACGAGCTCGACGTCATCGAGCGGAAGGACTTCCCCGGCTACTTCCTCATCGTGCGCGAGATCGTCGAGGAGGCGAAGCGGCGCGGGATCCTCTGCCAGGGGCGCGGATCCGCCGCCAACAGCGCCGTCTGCTATCTGCTCGGGATCACGGCCGTCGACGCGATCTTCTACCGCCTGCCGTTCGAGCGCTTCCTCTCGGCCATGCGCGACGAGGAGCCGGACATCGACGTCGACTTCGACAGCGACCGGCGCGAGGAGATCATCCAGTGGGTGTTCGACACGTACGGGCGCGACCGCGCGGCGCAGGTCGCGAACGTCATCCAGTACCGCCCCAAGAACGCCGTGCGCGACGTCGCGCGCGCCCTCGGCTTCTCCCCGGGCCAGCAGGACGCCTGGTCGAAGCAGGTCGAGCGCTGGGGCGCCTCGCTCGAGTCGGGCGCGGGGCACGACATCCCCGACCAGGTGATCGCGTACGCCACGCAGATCATGGGCGCGCCGCGGCACCTCGGGATCCACTCGGGCGGCATGGTGCTCACCGACCGTCCCGTCGGCGAGGTCGTGCCGATCGAGCACGCCCGCATGCCGGGCCGCACCGTCATCCAGTGGGACAAGGACGACGCGGCGTGGATGGGGCTCGTGAAGTTCGACCTGCTCGGCCTCGGCATGCTCGCGGCCCTGCAGCACTGCTTCGACCTCATCCGCGAGTCCACGGGCGAGGAGTTCGCGCTGCGCGACCTGCCGCGCGAGGAGCCCGCCGTGTACGACATGCTGTGCCGCGCCGACTCGATCGGCGTGTTCCAGGTCGAGTCCCGCGCGCAGATGGGCCTGCTGCCGAGGCTGCGGCCGCGCGAGTTCTACGACCTCGTCATCCAGATCGCCCTCATCCGCCCCGGCCCCATCCAGGGCGGCGCGGTGCACCCGTTCGTGCGCCGCAAGATGGGCGCCGAACCCGTCACGTATCCGCACCCGAAGCTCGAGCCCGTGCTCGAGCGCACGCTCGGCATCCCCGTGTTCCAGGAGCAGCTCATGCAGATGGCGATGGCCGTCGGCGACTGCACGGGCGAGGACGCCGACCTGCTGCGCAGGGCGATGGGATCCAAGCGCGGTACCGAGCGCATCGAGAGCCTGCGCGCGAAGCTCTTCGAGGGCATGGCCGGCAACGGCATCGTGGGCGAGGACGCCGAGCGGCTCTACGCCCAGATCCAGGCGTTCGCGAACTTCGGCTTCGCCGAGTCGCACTCGCTCTCGTTCGCGCTGCTCGTCTACGCCAGCTCGTGGATCAAACTGCACTACCCGGCGGCCTTCCTCGCGGGGCTCCTGCGGGCGCAGCCCATGGGGTTCTATTCGCCCGCGACCCTCACGGCCGACGCCAGGCGCCACGGCGTCGAGGTGCGCCGCCCCGACATCCTGCGCTCCGGCGTCGCCGAGACGCTCGAGCCGGTCGCGCCCGGGCGCACGGGCCCGACGGGGCGCGATGCGTGCCTCGACGACCACGAGGGCGGCCCCGTGCCCTTCGACCCGCAGGGGCCGGATCGCTCCGCCGCGCATCGGCGCGACGGCGCCTTCGCGGTGCGCCTGGGCCTCGCGGGCGTCACGGGCATCGGCGAGAAGACGGCGCAGCGCATCGTCGCCGAGCGCGAGCGCGGCGGCCCTTTCTCCTCCATGGCGGACCTCGTGCGCCGCACGGGCGTCACGGAGGCGCAGCTCGAGGCGCTCGCGACGGCCGGCGCCTTCGCGCCCTTCGGGCACGGCACGCGGGAGGCCATCTGGATCGCGGGCGCCGCGGCCGACGACCGTCCCGAGTTCCTCGAGGGCACGGCGGTGTCGGTGCAGCCGCCGCTGTTCGCGGATCCGACGAGCTACGAGCGGCTCGCGAGCGACCTCTGGGCGACGGGCGTGTCGACCGACGACCACCCGCTGGCGCACTTCCGCGCGCCGCTCGACGCGCGCGGCGTGCTCACGACGACCGAGCTGCGCACGCACGAGACGGGGAGGCGCATCGAGGTGGCGGGCCTCGTGACCCACCGGCAGCGCCCCGCGACGGCGTCGGGGGTTACGTTCCTGAACCTCGAGGACGAGCACGGGCTCGTGAACGTCGTCTGCTCAGTCGGCGTGTGGGATCGCTTCCGACCGATCGTGCGCGACTCGCCCGCGCTCATCGCGCGCGGCATCCTCGAGCGCTCGCCGGAGGGGGTGATCAACCTGGTCGCCGACCGCTTCGAAGACCTGCGCGTCGGCGTCGGCCACCGCTCGCGCGACTTCCGATGAGGCCTACTCCCCCAACGGGTCGATGCCGAGGAGGTCCTGCACGAACAGCTGCGGCAGGCCGACGAACGGAATCGCCGCGCGGGTGATGCCGACCTCGCGCACGGTGTAGGGCTCGCGGTCGACGCCGTCGTTCGCGTCGCCCTTCAGCGTGAGGATCGTCTCGCCGCCCGAGCCCGCGACCGAGTCGACGACGCGGTGCGTCACGGTGCCGGGACCGTTGAACCGGTCGGTCGTCACGACGTCGCCCGGCGCGACGAGCTCGGCGGGCACCTGCTGCGAGAACACGACCGTGCCGACGGGGTACCCCGGCTCCATCGAGCCCGACACGATCACGAGGGGCGTGAGGCCGAAGACCGACAGCAGCACGGATCCGCCGAGACCGAGGGCCGCGAGCCCGCCCGCGACGATCCCCGAGACGCGGGCGATCGCCCGCACACGAAGACGCGACAGCGAACGCGACGCCATTCCGACCGACATGATTCCCCCTCGTGCGCTTCGGCGCGTGCGCGCCACGGCCATGCGCAAGACACCTGCCGTTCACTCTTCGTTCACCATTATCCTCGGCAGGCGCCCGCCCGCGAGGGGCACGGCCCGACGCGCAGGCACTCCGCGGGCGTCGTGCCGCGAACGCCCAGCGAGGGCATACGCTCGAGGCATGTGCGGACGATTCGTCGTGGCCCGTGTCGGCAGCGAGCTCGTGGGCGAGCTGCGCGCCGACCTCATCAGCGACCGCCTCCCCGAGCCGTCGTTCAACATCGCGCCGACGCAGCAGGCGACGATCGTGCTCGACTCTGCGAAGACGGATCCGCCGACGCGCCGCGTCGAGTCCGCGCGCTGGGGCCTCGTGCCCGGCTGGGCGAAGGACCTCTCGATCGGCTCGCGCGCGTTCAATGCCCGCGCCGAGGAGCTCGAGGGCAAGCGCATGTTCGCCCCCGCCCTCGCGCGACGCCGCGCCGTGATCCCCGCGACCGGCTACTACGAGTGGAAGCGCGACGAACACGGCAAGGTGCCGCTCTTCATCCACCCCGAGGGCGGCGAGCCGCTGCTGTTCGCGGGCCTCTACGAGTGGTGGAAGGATCCGTCGCTCGCGGACGACGACCCGACCCGCTGGGTGCTGAGCTTCACGATCCTCACGCGCGGCGCCGTGGGCGCCCTCGGCTCGGTGCACGACCGCATGCCCGTGTTCCTCGACGTCGACCACGCCGACGCGTGGCTCGACACCGACCTCGACGAGCCGCGCGACGTGCTCGACGCGGCCCTCGACGACGCCCCTCGCGTCGCCGAGTCGTTCGCGTGGCACGAGGTCGGCGCTGCCGTCGGCAACGTGCGCAACGACGGGGCGCACCTCATCGACCCGGTCTGAGCCGCCGTCCGGCGCCGTGCGAGACAATGGCGTCGTGACCTCCGACATCCCCGCAGACGCCCGCCGCCACATCGACGACCTCGCCGCCTTCGTGCAGGCCTCGCCGTCGTCCTACCACGCCGCGCGCGAGGCCGCTCGGCGCCTGGAGGAGGCGGGGTTCGCGCCGCTCGACGAGCGCGAGCGATGGGATCTCGCCCCCGGCGGCCGCTACGTCGTCGTGCGCGAGGGATCCGTCATCGCCTTCGCGCTGCCCGCCGACGTCACCGCGACGACGCCGTTCGCGATCGTCGGCGCGCACACCGACTCTCCGAGTTTCAAGCTCAAACCGCGCCCCACGACGTCGGGCGCGGGCGGCTGGCGCCAGCTGGGCTGGGAGGTCTACGGCGGCCCGCTCCTCAACTCGTGGCTCGACCGCGAGCTCGAGCTCGCGGGCCGCATCGTCACGGTCTCGGGCGACGAGCACCTCGTGCGCACGGGCCCGATCGCGCGGATCCCGCAGCTCGCGATCCACCTCGACCGCCAGGTCAACGACGGCCTCACCCTCGACAAGCAGCGCCACACGGCGCCCGTCTGGGGGCTCGGCGAGCCCGAGTCGGCCGACATCCTCGCGGTCCTCGCGCGCGAGGCGGGCGTGGATGCGGCCGAGATCGGCGGCTTCGACATCGTCGCCGCCGACACGCAGCCCCCGCGCACGTTCGGCGCCGACGAGGCGCTCTTCGCGAGCGGCCGCCTCGACAACCTGCTCTCGACGCACGCGGGGCTCACGGCGATTCAGCGCGCCGAGCCGCGCGGCTCGATCGCCATGTTCGCGGCCTTCGACCACGAGGAGATCGGATCCTCGTCGCGCACGGGCGCGGCCGGGCCGTACCACGAGGAGGTGCTCACGCGGATCCTCGCTGCGTTCGGCGCGCAGGCGGAGGAGCGCGCGCGGAGCTTCGCGGCGTCGCTGCACATCTCGAGCGACGTCGGGCACGCCGTACACCCGAACTACCCCGAGCGCCACGACCCCGCGAACCACCCGGTCGCGGGCGGCGGCCCGATCCTCAAGATCAACGCGAACCAGCGCTACGCGACCGACGCGCACGGCGCCGCCGCCTGGAACGCCGCGTGCTCGGCGGCGGGCGTACCCGCGCAGGAGTTCGTCTCGAACAACCAGGTGCCGTGCGGCTCGACCATCGGGCCCATCTCGGCGACGCGCCTCGGCATCCGCACGGTCGACGTGGGCGTGCCCATCCTGTCGATGCACTCGGCCCGCGAGCTCACCGCGGTCGTCGACCCGTGGTTCCTCTCGCGGGCCATGGCCGAGGTGCTCGCCCGCTGACATGACGAGGCTCGACCGGCAGACGTGGCGCGAGCGCGAGCGGGCGCACGTCGCGCGCGCCGAGGCGCTCACCGCAGCGCACCGCGACAGGCGCCGGCGCGGCGAGAAGCACCCCGTCTGGGACTTCCTGTTCACGTACTACCCGTTCTCCCCCACGCGCCTCGCGACCTGGCACCCCGGCGCGGGCGTCGTGCTCGAGGACGCCGCGGGCGAGGAGCGCGCGACGTGGCGCGGCTACCGCGCGCACGACGACGGTTCCGTGTCGGTCGACGCCCGCGCGCTCGCAGCCGAGAAGCCGGGCGTCGTGCGCCTCGCGGAGATCATGCTGCGCCGCACGGCGGGCCGCCCGGGGCAGTTCGACTGCTTCGGCCTGCACGAGTGGGCCATGGTCTATCGCCAGGGCGAGCACCGGCATCCCCAGCCGCTGCGGCTCGGCCAGGCGGCGACCGATGCGGTCGTCGAGTCGCATGACCTGCGCTGCACGCACATCGACGCGTTCCGGTTCTTCACGCCGGACGCCGTGCCGCGCAACCGCACGCGCCCGACGCGCGAGGCGCAGCCCGACCTCGAGCAGCCCGGCTGCCTGCACGCGGGGATGGACGTCTACAAGTGGGCGTCGAAGCTCGGCCCCATCGTGCCGGGCGAGCTGCTGCTCGACGCGTTCGAGCTCGCGCGCGACATCCGCCAGCTCGACATGGAGGCGGCGCCCTACGATCTCGCGGCGTTCGGCGTGCTCCCCGTGCGCATCGAGACGCCGGAGGGCAAGGCCGAGTACGTGCGCCGGCAGCGGGCCTTCGCCGAGCGCGGGAACGACCTCCGTCGCCGGATCCTCGACGCGTGGCGACCCGCGGAGGAACCGAGCGATTTCGCCGCCTGACGTCGCCAGAATGAGCATTCTGCTCAACTCCGACGGCCGTTGAATGCTCGTTCAATTCGAGACTGACCGTTCGCTGTGTGAAGATTGCAAGACCCCTGTTCCCGGAACACCGGTGAGCACACAGCACTGTCATCTCGAAAGAGGTCTCCCATGACCCCCACGAAGCGCGCGCGGAAGCGCGCTCTCCTCGTCGCAGTCCCCGCCGTCGGCGCGCTCGCACTCGCGGGCTGCGCGACCGACGCGGGCGGCGGCGAGGCCGCCCTGTCGGGCGACTCGATCCTCGTCGGCACGACCGACGCCGTGACGCACCTCGACCCCGCCGGCTCGTACGACAACGGATCCCTGACGCTGCAGACGCAGGTCTTCCCGTACCTCGTCAACACGGCGCCCGGCAGTACCGAGGTCGTGCCCGACCTCGCCGAGTCGGCCGAGTTCACGGGCCCGTCCGAGTACACCGTCACGCTGCCTGAGGGCCTCGAGTGGGCCAACGGCAACCCGCTGACCGCGAGCGACGTGAAGTTCACGTTCGACCGCCAGCTCGCGATCGCCGACCCGAACGGCCCGTCGTCGCTGCTGTTCAACCTCGACTCGGTCGAGGCGCCCGACGACACGACCGTCGTGTTCCACCTGAAGAGCGAGAACGACCAGACGTTCCCGCACGTGCTCACGAGCTTCCCCGGCGCGATCGTCGACGAGGACACCTTCTCGGCCGACTCGGTCACGCCCGACGACGAGATCGTCGACGCAAACGCCTTCGGCGGGCCGTACTCGATCTCGAGCTACACGTTCAACGAGATCGTCGAGCTCACGCCCAACGAGAGCTACCAGGGCCTCATCGACGCCGCCGCCAACGAGGGCGTCGTCATCAACTACTACGCCGAGTCGTCGAACCTGAAGCTCGCGGTGCAGGAGGGCGAGGTCGACCTCGCCTACCGCAGCCTCTCGCCGAGCGACGTCGAGGACCTCTCGGGCGACGACTCGCTCGCCGTGCACGAGGGCCCCGGCGGCGAGATCCGCTACATCGTGTTCAACTTCCACACGCAGCCGCACGGGTCCGAGACCGACGACGCCGACCCGGAGAAGGCCCTCGCGGTGCGCCAGGCCGTCGCCGACCTCATCGACCGCGACGCCCTGAGCGAGGACGTCTACGACGGCACCTACACGCCGCTCTTCTCTCACATCCCCGAGGGCTTCGCGGGCGCGACCGAGCCACTCAAGGAGCTCTACGGCGACGGCGACGGCGGCCCCTCGGCCGACAAGGCCGCGCAGCGCCTCGAGGACGCCGGCGTCGAGACGCCCGTCGCGCTCTCGCTGCAGTACAGCCCCGACCACTACGGCCCGAACTCGGCCGACGAGTACGCCGCGATCGAGCAGCAGCTCGAGGCCGACGGCCTCTTCGACGTGACCCTCGCGGGCACGGAGTGGGTGCAGTACTCGGACGACCGCGTCAACGACGTCTACCCCGCGTACCAGCTCGGCTGGTTCCCGGACTACTCCGACGCCGACAACTACCTCACGCCGTTCTTCCTCACGGAGAACTTCCTCGTGAACCACTACGAGAACCAGGAGGTCAACGACCTCATCCTGCAGCAGGCGTCGACGCCCGACGCCGCCGAGCGCGAGGAGCTGATCGGCCAGATCCAGCAGCTCGTGGCCGAGGACCTCTCGACCGTGCCCTACCTGCAGGGCGCGCAGGTCGCCGTCGCGGCCTCCGACGTGTCGGGCATCGAGCTCGACGCCTCGTTCAAGCTGCGCATGTCGCTGCTCAGCCGCTAACGCTCTCCGGGGCGGCCCGTCCACAAGACGGGCCGCCCCTTCTCACGCTCTCCCAAGGATTCCCGTGGCAGACATCGCCCTCGCGCCGGAGACCCCGGCGCTTCCCCCGACGCAGAAGGGACGATCGCGCGGCGGCACGACGCTGTGGCGCTACGTGCTCGTCCGCTTCCTGCTGATCTTCCCGACCATCTTCATCCTCGTCACGACCGTCTTCCTCATGATGCGCGTGACGGGGGATCCCATCACGGCCGCGCTCGGCGGCCAGCTCACGCCCGCGCAGCTCGCCGAGCGCATCAGCGCCGCGGGCTACGACCGCCCGCTGTTCGTGCAATACGTCGAGTACCTCGGCTCGGTGCTGCGCGGCGACTTCGGCACGACGATCGACGGCCAGCCCGTCACGGGCGTGCTGCTGCGCTACGGCGGCGCGACGCTCGAGCTCGCGTTCTACGCGCTCATCGTCGCCTTCGTCGTCGGCATCCCGCTCGGCATGCTCGCGGCCGCGCTGCGCGACCGCTGGGGCGACGCCGTGCTGCGTATCTTCGCGATCCTCTGCTACGCCACGCCCGTGTTCTTCGCGGGCCTGCTGCTGAAGCTCGTCTTCTCGTCGTGGCTCGGGATCCTGCCGAGCTCGGGCCGCGCCTCGCCGCGCGTCGAGCTCGCGCTCAACCGCATCGACGGCGCGACGGGCATCTACACGATCGACGCGATCCGCACGGGCAACCCGTTCATCATCGGCGACGTGCTCCAGCACGCCCTCCTGCCGGGCCTCGCGCTCGGCCTGCTCACGGCCGGCGTGTTCCTCCGCCTCGTGCGCACGAACGTCATCGGCACGCTGCAGATGCCCTACATCGACGCGGCTCGCTCGCGCGGCGTGAGCGAGTTCCGCCTCGTGCGCACGCACGCCTACCGCCCCGCGCTCATCCCGATCATCACCGTCATCGGCCTGCAGATCGCGATGCTCCTCGGCGGCGCCGTGCTGACCGAGACGACCTTCGAGTGGATGGGGCTCGGCTTCCAGCTCAGCGAGTTCCTCAAGGCGCGCGACTTCGTCGCCGTGCAGGGAATCGTCGCGCTGCTCGCCGTCATCGTCGCGCTCACGAACTTCGTCGTCGACATCATCGCGGCGTTCATCGACCCGAGGGTGAGGTACTGACATGGCCGACAAGCCCTTCCTCGACCGCCTGCCGATCGTCGCGCAGTACCGCCAGTCGGTGGGCCTGCAGCGCGGCATGCTCACGGCCGGTCTCGTCATCTGCGGCGTGTTCCTGCTCGTCGCGCTGTTCGCCCCGCTCATCGCGCCGTACGGCTTCTCGCAGCTGTCCGACGACGACGGATCCTTCGGGCCCCGCCAGGCGCCGAGCGGCGCCCACCCGTGGGGCACCACGATCGCGGGCTACGACGTGCTCTCGCGCGTCGTCTGGGGCGCGCAGACCGCGCTCGTCGTGATCGTCGTCTCGGTCGTCATGAGCCTCTTCATCGGCGTGCTGCTCGGGCTCGTCTCGGGCTACGTCAAGGGCTGGCTCGACCGGATCCTCGTCGTCGTGTGCGACGCGATCTACGCCTTCCCGTCGCTGCTGCTGGCGATCGTCGCGGCGATCGTCATCTCGGGGGGCCAGTCGAGCCTGTTCGGCGGGATCATGGCGACCGCGCTCTCGATCACGGTCGTCTTCATCCCGCAGTACTTCCGCGTCGTGCGCGCCGAGACCGTGCGCATCACGTCGGAGGCGTACGTCGAATCGGCGCGCGTCGTCGGCGCCTCAACGTGGCGCATCATGATCCGCCACGTGCTGCGCAACGCGACCCGCAGCCTGCCGCTCATCTTCACGCTCAACGCGTCGGAGGCGATCCTCACGATCGCGGGCCTCGGCTTCCTCGGCTTCGGCATCGAGCCGTCGGCCGCCGCCGAGTGGGGCTACGACCTCAACCGCGCGGTCGAGGACGTCACGGCCGGCCGCTGGTGGACCGCGGTCTTCCCCGGCCTCGCCATCGTGCTCGTCGTGCTCGGCATCACCCTCGTGGGCGAGAGCCTCAACGACCTCGCCGACCCGCGCCTGCGCACCAGGCGACGGGCCGGCTCGCGAAAGAAGAAGGAGGTCGTCTCGTGACAGACGCACCCCTCGCGGTGGAGATCCGCGACCTCGACGTCACGTTCGCGACCGACGGCGGCGACGTGCACGCCGTGCACGGCATCGACCTCGACGTGCGCGACCGCGAGATCCTCGCGATCGTCGGCGAGTCGGGATCCGGCAAGACCGTCACGGCGCGCACGCTGCTGGGGCTGCTGCCGGAGACCGCGACCGCGACGGGCGCCGTCGTCGTGAGCGGCACGGACGTCGTCTCACTCTCCCCCGCCCGCCTGCGCCAGCTGCGCGGCCGCGACGCCGCCATGATCTTCCAGGAGCCCATGACGGCGCTCAACCCCGTGTTCCCCGTGGGGTGGCAGATCGCGGAGGGCATCCGCGCGCACGAGCGCGTCTCGAAGCGCGACGCCCGCCGCCGCGCGATCGAGATCCTCGGCACGGTGGGGATCCCCGATCCCGAGCGGCGCGTCGACGACTACCCGCACCAGTTCTCGGGCGGCCAGAAGCAGCGCATCGTCATCGCGCAGGCGCTCGCGATGGGCCCGAAGGTGCTCATCGCCGACGAGCCGACGACGGCGCTCGATGTGACGGTGCAGGCCGAGATCCTCGACCTGCTGCGCGGCATCCGCGACGAGTTCGGCACCGCGATCCTGCTCATCACGCACAACATGGGCGTCGTCGCCGACCTCGCCGATCGCGTCACGGTCATGTACCAGGGCGACATCGTCGAGACCGCGCCCGTCGACGAGCTGTTCGCGGCGCCGAAGGCCGAGTACACGCGCGACCTGCTCGCCGCCGTGCCGCGCCTCGACATCGCGGATCGCACGTGGGCGGGCGACGCAGAGGTCGCGCCGGTCGTGCGGGCCGACGACCTCGAGATCCGCTACCCCGGCCGCTTCGGCCGGAAGGGCTTCCTCGCGGTGTCGGGCGTCTCGTTCGACATCCGCCCCGGCGAGGTGCTGGGGCTCGTCGGCGAGTCGGGATCCGGGAAGTCGACGATCGCGCGGGCGATCGCGGGCCTCACGGAGGTCACGGGCGGTTCGCTCGAGGTGCTGGGCGTCGAGATGCGCGGCGTGACCGAGCGCCAGCTGCGCCCGCACCGGCGCGACCTCGGGTTCGTGTTCCAGGATCCGGCGTCGAGCTTCAATCCGCTGCTCACGATCGGCGCCGCGATCGCCGAGCCGCTCGTCGTGCACGGCGTGCACCGCTCGCTCGAGGACGCCCGCGCGCGGGTCGCCGAGCTGCTCGAGGCCGTGCGCCTGCCCGCCGCGTTCCAGGATCGGTTCCCGCACGAGCTCTCGGGCGGGCAGCGGCAGCGCGCCTCGCTCGCTCGCGCCCTCGCGCTCGAGCCGAAGCTGCTCATCGCCGACGAGCCCACGAGCGCGCTCGACGTGTCGGTGCAGAAGACCGTGCTCGAGCTGTTCACCGACCTGCAGGAGCGGTTCGGCTTCGCCTGCCTGTTCGTGACGCACGACCTCGCGGTCGTCGACATGCTCGCGCACCGCGTCGCCGTGCTGCACCGCGGCGAGGTCGTCGAGCAGGGCCGCACAGCAGACGTGCTGGGCGCCCCGAAGGAGGAGTACACGCAGCGCCTCATCGCGTCGCTGCCCGTGCCGGATCCGGCCGAGCAGGCCGCGCGACGACAGCTGCGCCGCTCGCTCTGACGCACGCCCGACAGCCCCTCCGCGACCCGCTCGCAGGAGGGGCTGTCGCGCGACGCCCGGGGTAGATATGTTCAGGTCGTCCCCTGTTTCTTCCTTCCCCCTTCGGAGCCCCCGATGAAGTTCCTGCAGAACCTGGGCAAGTCGCTCATGCTGCCCATCGCCGTCATGCCCGTGGCGGCGATCCTCATGGGCATCGGCAGCTGGATCTCGCGGACCGCGGGCGACAACGTCGTCTCGGTCTTCCTCTCGGCCGCGGGCGGCGCGATCATCGACAACCTCGCGATCCTCTTCGCCGTCGGCGTCTCGATCGGCATGGCGCGCAGAACCGACGGCACGTCGGCGCTCGCGGGCCTCGTCTCGTGGCTCGTCGTGACCGTTCTCCTCGCGCCGAAGACCGTCGCGGGCTTCCTCGGCGGCATCGAGGTCGGCGACGTCGATCCCGCCTTCGAGAACATCGAGAACGCGTTCACCGGCATCCTGTGCGGCCTCGTCGGCGCCTTCGCGTACAACCGATTCAAGGACGTCAAGCTGCCCGACTGGCTCGCGTTCTTCTCGGGCAAGCGCGCCGTCGCGATCGTCTCGGCCGGCATGTCGCTCGTGCTGGGCCTCGTGCTGCTGTTCGTCTGGCCCTTCATCTATCAGGGCCTCGTCGCCTTCGGCGAGTCGATCCTGGGCCTCGGCCCGATCGGCGCCGGCATCTACGGCTTCTTCAACCGCCTCCTCATCCCGACCGGCCTGCACCACGCTCTGAACTCGGTGTTCTGGTTCGACGTCGCGGGCATCAACGACCTGCCGACGTTCCTCAGCGGCGTCGGCGAGTACGGCGTCACGGGGCAGTACATGACGGGCTTCTTCCCGATCATGATGTTCGGCCTGCCCGGCGCGGCGCTCGCGATGTACGTCACGGCGAAGACGGCCCGCAAGAAGCTCGCCGCGGGCATCCTGCTCTCGGCCGCGATCTCGTCGTTCTTCGTGGGCATCACCGAGCCGCTCGAGTTCTCGTTCATGTTCCTCGCGCCCGTGCTCTACGTCATCCACGCGGTGTTCATGGGCATCTCGATGTTCATCGCGGCGCTGCTGCCCGTGCGCATGGGCTTCGGCTTCTCCGGCGGCGCGCTCGACCTCGCCCTCGGCTGGTCGAACCCGCTCGCGCAGAACCCGTGGATCATCCTCGTCATGGGCGTCGCCTGGTTCATCATCTACTTCCTCGTCTTCTCGTTCGTCATCTCGAAGTGGCAGCTCAAGACGATCGGCCGGGAGGACGACGACGAGCTGCCGGACGAGGGCGACCAGGCCGTCGGCGACTCGAAGTACGCGGCGACTGCCGCGCGATTCCTCGACGCGCTGGGCGGCGGCGAGAACATCACGAGCCTCGACAACTGCGCCACGCGCCTGCGCATGGAGATCGCCGACGTCTCGCGCGTCGACGAGACGGCCCTGAAGCGCGCGGGCGCCGCGGGCACGATGAAGCCCGGCGGCCACTCCGTCCAGGTGATCTACGGCCTCAACGTGCAGTTCGTGAAGGACGCGATGGAGGCGATCATGCAGGGGCGGATCCAGCCGCCCGCGCGCGACGTCGCCCCCGCGATCCCCGCGACCGACACGGTGAAGACCGTCGCGCCGGCGGTGCCCGCCGTGCTGACGCTCACGCAGCCCATCGCGGGCCGCGTCGTGCCCCTCAGCGAGGTGCCGGATCCGACCTTCGCGGAGCAGATCATGGGGCCCGGCCTCGCGATCGAGCCGACGGGCGACACGGTCGTGGCGCCCGCACCAGGTCGCGTCGGGCACGTGTTCGAGACGGGCCACGCCGTCGCGGTCGTGACGGACGAGGGCACCGAGATCCTCGTGCACGTCGGCCTCGACACCGTCGACATGGGCGGCGACGGATTCGAGACCCTCGTCTCCACGGGGGATATCGTGGACGAGGGCACGCCCCTCCTCCGCGTCGATCTCGACAAGATCCGGGCGGCGGGCCACCCGACGATCACGCCCGTGGTCGTCCTGAACGACGCCGACGCCACCGTGGAGTTCCGCTGAGCACGACCGCCTACGCGCAGCTGCGCGACCTCGTCCGGCGCTCGGCGGACGCGCCCCTCTGGCCGTCGGCCGACGCCGTCGACGACGGCGCGCGCCCTGCCGCCGTGCTCATCCTCTTCGGCGTGCTCGACGGCGTCCCCGCGGCGCACGACGCCGAGGCCCGCGCCGTCTCGCGCGACCTCGACGTCCTCCTGCTGACGCGCGCCGAGACGCTGCGCTCGCACCCCGGCCAGGTCGCCTTCCCCGGCGGCCGGATCGACCCCGGCGACGCCGACGCGGTCGACGCGGCGCTCCGCGAGGCCTGGGAGGAGACGGGCCTCGACACGGCCGGTGTCGAGGTGCTCGGCACGCTGCCCGAGCTCGTCATCCCCCACTCGCGCCACCGCGTGACGCCCGTCGTCGGCTGGTGGCGCGATCCGTCGCCCGTCGGCGTCGTCGACGTCGCGGAGTCGCAGGCCGTCTTCCGCGCGCCCGTCGCAGACCTCGCGGATCCCGCGAACCGGCTCACGTGGGTCGTGCGCGACGGCTCGGTCGTGCGCCGCGGCCCCGCGTGGAATCTCGAGGTCGCGGGCGAGACCTTCTTCGTGTGGGGGTTCACGGCGGGCATCCTCGACCGGCTGCTCTCGGCGCTCGGCTGGGACGAGCCGTGGGACGAGCGCCGAGAGATGACCCTCGTCTGAGATGGGAGAGGATGGAGGTGTGACCTCCTCTTCGCCCCTGGGCCTGCTGCTCGACGTCGACGGACCGCTCTCAAGCACCCGCACCCGCACGATGCGCGTGCCGACGCTCGCGCCCGACCTCACGGCCCTCGCGCAGGCCGGCTGCCCCGTCGTGTTCAACACGGGGCGCTCGGCCGACTTCCTCGCCGAGCGGATCATCCCCGAGCTCGTCGCGCAGGGCCTCCGCGCGAGCGACCCCGTCTGGGGCGTCGGCGAGAAGGGCGCGACGTGGTTCTCGCTCGAGGAGCGCGAGGGCGAGGTCGTCGTGGGCGAGGTGCGCACCGATCCCGCCGTCACGCCCGCGCCTGCGCTCATCGCGGCGGGGCGCGAGATCGCCGATCGCCACGCCGACGTCGTCTTCTTCGACGAAACGAAGCGCAGCATGATCTCGCTCGAGCAGCACGTCGACGTGCCGAGCGAGGTCTTCCTCGCGCGCCGGCCGCAGATCGAACAGGACGCGGCGACGCTCCTGCGGCGGTTCGGCGCGGCGGACGAGATGAGCGTGTACCCCACATTCATCTCGGTCGACGTCGAGCACGTCGACGGCGGCAAGGCGCTCGGCGCGCGCAGGGCGCTCGAGCTGATCGCCGAGCGCATGCCGGTGCCGCACCGCTGGTTCACGGCGGGTGACTCGGGCCAGGACTACGACATGGCCAGACAGCTGCACGAGCTCGGCTACGACGCGACGCACCTCGACGTGCGCATCTCGGGCGACGACGTCGCGGCGCCATTCCGCGTCATCCGCGAGCGGCCCACGCTCGAGCCCGGCCACGCCGAGGACGACATCACGGCGCGCCACATCCGCGCGCTGCGCGACGAGCTCGGCGCCTGATCCGGCCCCGCGGGCGGCGCCTGCCTGGCAGACTCGACGGCATGAAGATCGTCATCGCGGGAGGATCCGGATCGCTCGGCCGCGCCCTGTCGGCCGACCTCGTCGCCTCGGGCCACGAGGTCGTCGTGCTCACGCGCTCGCCCGGGCGCGGCGAGGGCCCCGTCGAGGGCGTGCGCGAGGTCGGCTGGGATCCGGCCGACGTCGCGAGCTGGGCCCACGCGCTCGACGCGGACGGCGAGCTCGGCGTCGTGAACCTCGCGGGCAAGCTCGTGGACTGCCGGCCGACCGAGGAGAACGTGCGCGCACTGCGCGACTCGCGCGTCGAGGCGACGCGGGCGCTCGTCGAGGCCGCCCGGCGCCGCGACCGGCCCGTCGACCGCTGGGTGCAGGCGTCCACGACGGCGCTCTACGGCGACGCGGGCGAGGCGCGCATCACGGAGGCGAGCCCCGAGCCCGCGGTCGGCCCGCCGCAGATGACGGGCGTCGTGCGCCCGTGGGAGGCCGCTGCCGCCGACGCGCCCGCGACCCACAGCGTCACGGTGCGCATCTCGATCGTGCTGCAGCAGGGCTCGCCCGCGCTCGGCCGCCTGCTGCTGCCCGTGCGCCTCGGCTTCGGCGGCCCCATCGGCACGGGCGAGCAGTGGTTCAGCTGGATCCACATCGACGACTGGATCCGCGTCGTGCGCGCGGCGCTCGGCCTCGACGACGCCGTCTCGCTGCCTGACGCGCCCGTCATCGCGGCCTCGCCGAACCCCGTGCGCAACGCCGACCTCATGCGCGCGCTGCGGGAGCGCGTCGGACAGAAGCTCGCACTGCCGACGCCCGAGGTGCTGCTCCGCATCGCGTCGCTCGGGCTGCAGACCGATCCCCTGCTCGCGCTCACGGGCCGCCACACGACGTCCGACGTGCTGTCAGCGGCGGGCTTCGAGTTCCGCTTCCCGCGCCTCGACGCCGCTCTCGCCGACCTCATCCCGCGCTGACGGCCGGGGCGCCGGCACGACACGCGAGCGGATCGCGCGCGCCGCGCGCACGACCTGCCGCGCGGGGATCCCGACGGCCGTCGCCGCGAGGCCCGCGAGGCTGCGGTCGCGGGAGCCGAGCGCGAGCCGCCGCTCCCACGCCTCGCGCGCCGCGCCGCCCACGAGCTTCGGCTCGGGACGCGCCTCGAGCAGTCCCGACCGCCGCGCGTCCGCGAGCCGCGTGAGCGCTGCGAGCCACGTGTCGTCCTCGGGCTCGTGGAAGTAGTTGTCGGCGAGCCAGGCGGGATCTGCGCGGCGGAAGCGCCTCGCGACGACGTCGCCTGCGCCGGCGAGCAGGCCGCTGCCGCGGAAGACCGTGTTGATGAGGGTCTCGTCGACGCCGAACGCGTCGAGCGCGATGACGGGCACGCCGCGGGCCGCGGCCTCGATCGCCGCCGTCGAGCTGACCGTCACGAGCCCCTCGGCCGTGCTGAGCGCGTCGTGCATCGACTCGTACGAGACGACGAGGTTCTCGGGCACGTCGACGAACCGCGCGAGCAGGTCGGGGTAGCTGTCGAACTCGCGGTGGGTCTGCTGCTCCCCCGCCCGCCCGCGCAGCTTCACGACGACGCGGCGCGACGGATCCGCGCGCGCCGCCTCGACGAGGATCCGCGCCACGCGCAGCCGGTCGGCCCGCTCCCGCGGCACGATCGCCTGCGCCGCGAACACGAGGTCGGTGCCGCCTGCGCCCTGCGGCTCCACGGCGCGCGCGGCGAACGGCAGGGTCGCGAGCGCGAAGCGCTGGTCGATGCCGCGCTCGGCCGCGAGGCGCGTGAACGCCCGCACCTCGCGGTGCGAGTGCAGCAGGAACACGTCGCACTGGCGCCGGAAGTGCAGCGCGAGCCACGTCGCCGGGTACGAGATGCCGGGCAGCCCCGTAGCGATGACCGGCCGCGGATCCTGCCGCGCCGCCACGCGTGCGATGACGCGCGCGAGCGGCCCGCGAGCCGCCGCGAGCACGACGTCCGCGCCGCCCAGCAGCGCGGGCAGTTCCGCGTACGTCGCGCGACGCGCGCTCGCGAGCCCCGTGCCCGCGAGCGCCGCAGACAGCTGCGCGTCGCTCACGACGAGCTGCGTGTCGAGCACGATGAGGCGGCCGTCGATGCGGGGATCCGCGACGAGCGCCGCGGCCCACTTCACGTACGAGTCGGTGTCGGCGACCGCGACGACGCGCAGCCGGTCCCGCCCCGTGCTCACGCGCCGACGCGGCGCAGCTTGGCCTTCGGCGCTTCCTCGCCCGGGAAGACGCGCTTCACGCCGTCTCCGCGGGCCGCCTCGATGATGCGGATGTCGCGCACGAGCGTCGCAAGCCCGCCCGGCTCGAGCGAGGCGGCGTGGTCGGACCCCCACATCGTGCGGTCGAGCGTGATGTGCCGCTCGACCGCGACGGCGCCGACCGCGACGGCAGCGAGCGAGATCTGCAGGCCGCGCTCGTGCCCCGAGTAGCCGACGGGCACGCCCGGGAAGCGGTCGCGCAGCACGGGGATCATGCGCAGGTTCGCCTCCTCGGGCTCCATGGGGTAGGTCGAGGTGGCGTGCAGGAGCACGAGGTTGTCGGTGCCGAGCGTCTCGACCGCGCGGTCGATCTCCTCCATCGTCGACATGCCGGTCGAGAGGATCACGGGCTTGCCCGTCGCGCGCAGCGCCTCGAGCAGCTCAATGTCGGTGACGCTCGCGGAGGCGACCTTGTGCGCGACGACGCTCAGATCCTCGAGGAATTCGACGCTCGGCACGTCCCAGGGCGACGCGAACCACTCGAGGCCCCGCAGCACGGCGTGGTCGCCGATCTCGACGTACTCGTCGCGACCGAACTCGACGCGGTGGCGGTACTCGAGGTAGGTCATGGTGCCCCACGGCGTGTCGCGAGGAGTGTCGCGCATGTGCTCGGGCGTGGCGATCTCGGGCGTGCGCTTCTGGAACTTCACGGCGTCGGCGCCCGCGTCGGCGGCGACGTCGATGAGCTGCTTGGCCAGCTCGACCGAGCCGTTGTGGTTGAGGCCGATCTCGGCGATGACGAAGGCGGGTGCCTTCCCGCCGACCTGCCGCGATCCGATGGTGACGCTCATGCGCGTGTCCCTTCTCGTGGTGAAATCCGTGCGGCGCGCGCCGCGAGCACGCGCTCGGCGACCTCCCGCACCGCGCCCGCGCCGCCGGGGCGTGCGAGCACGACGCGCGCGGCGGCCGTCGCGAGCTGGTGGGCGCCGGGGACGACGACGGGCCACCCCACCGCCTCCAGCGCGCCGAGGTCGTTCACGTCGTTGCCGACGTAGGCGATGCGCGACAGCGGGATCCCTGCGGCCGCGGCCCATGCGACAAGTGCCGCTCGCTTGTCGCGCGAGGCCTGCACGACCTCGACGCCGAGCTTGCGGGCACGGGCCGTGACGACGGGGTTCTCCTCGGTCGAGAGGATGAGCACGGGCACGCCCGCCTCGCGCAGCAGCCGCACGCCCATGCCGTCCGAGCGGCTCACGCGCACGGCCTCGAAACCGTCCTCGTCGACCGTCGCGGTGTCGTCCGTGTGCACGCCGTCGAAGTCGGTCACGACGGCGTCGACGTCGATCGCCTCGTCGTCGGCCTCGAGAAGCGGCGCGAGGGCGCGCGCCGTGCGGAGCTCGCCCGGCGCGTCGATCTCGATCGCCGTCTCCGCGGGCACCTCGACGACCTCGGTGCGGCCGAAGAAGCGGTGCGCATGCACGCGGAAGCCGTCGGCGCGAAAGACGTAGAAGGCGCCCGTCTCGACGAACAGCGGCTCCCGGTCCTGCCGGCGCGGCCGGTGCGCGGCGTCGTGCCCGACCGCCTCGGCGCGCCCGTCGCGGCTGGCCCACGAGAACTCGAACGACGCGCGCGCTGAGAACGCGCTGTCCGCGCCGCCGCTCGCAACCCGCCGGATCGCCGTCGCGAGCGCCTCGTGCGGGATGAACGGGCTCGTCGCCTGCAGGAAGGCGATCGTCTCGGGCACGGGTCCGCGGGCGCCGAGCGCGTCGAGCGCGTGCAGGATCGCCGCCTCCGACGGCGCCGTGTCGCCCGCGATGTCGGCGGGGCGGCGCACGACCTCCGCGCCCCACTCCTCCGCGACGGCGGCGATCTCGTCGTCGTCGGTCGAGACCGCGACGCGCGAGACGGCTCCCGAGCGCTGCGCCGCGCGGATCGCCCGCGCCACCAGCGGGATCCCCCCGACCCGCTCGAGGTTCTTTCGCGGAACGCCCTTGGATCCGCCGCGCGCGGGGATGATCGCGAGCGCGCCGTCCGTCATCGCGCGAGCTCCCGGCCCGACGCGCCCTCGAGGCTCGCCTCGCGCACCTCGCTGCCCGTGCCGTCCAGCACGAGCCGCAGCGTGACGGCAGCGCTCGACCGCAGCGTCGCGATGTCGAGCGGTCGAGGCGTCCCCGCGAGGGTGAGCTCGACCGGCAGCCCCGTGCGCACGACCCGCACGCCCGCCAGGCGCGCGACGTCGCCCAGCACCTCCTCGGGCTCGCGCCGGTGCGGCAGGTAGCAGGCGGGCTTGCCTCGCGCCTCGCGCCGCACCCACGCGACGTAGTCCGAGCGCGCGACGAGTCCGTCCGCCACGCGCGCGCTGCCGAGGATCACGCGCTCGTCCTCGCGCGGGCCCGCAAGGGACCCGCGGGTGCCGCGCAGCCATTCGAACGCGTGCCGCGTCGTCGTCGCCCCGAGGTCGCGAAGCCGCGACGCGCGGCGGTCCCCGAGGGGGAACGCCGTGAACAGGTCGACAGCGCCCGCGGCGGCGCGCAGCCGCACGGCGTCGAGGGCGAAGGGCGCGATCCGCGCCGCGAGGCCGCGCTCGGCGACGCCGGGGCGTGCGAAGGCGCGCTCGCCCGTCAGGGCGTCCGCGAAGGCGACGGCGTTCAGGCCGTCGTCGAGGAACGTGATGCGCCGCGGGCGCAGGAGCGCCGCGGCGAGCCGGAACTGGCCCGAGAAGCCGTCGCCGACGAGCCAGTGGTCGTGCGAGCGCAGCATGCGCCACGGGATGCCGTAGTAGCCCGCCTGCGCCCCGAACAGCGCGCCGCGGGCCGTGAGCTCGGCGGCCGTCTCCTCGACCTGCGCCACGAGGCGCCCCGCGAGGTCGACGCGCGCGCCGTGCGCAGCCGCCCACTCGGCGGCGCCGATCATCTGCAGCGGCGACTCGACCCACGCGAGCGGGATGTCGGCGCGCGGCATGGATCCTCCTGGGGGTCGTCGGGACGGACGCGGGGTCCGTTCCGCACACTGTCCGCCGCGATGATGAATCGCCGGGCGCCTCTCGGTGACCGGTGCGTGACGTGTTCGTGAACCGTTGGGTCGGCCGTCAGCGCGCCGTGCGCTCGGCCGCGAGCGACGCGTCCGCCCGCTCGAGGATCCCCGCGAGCGCCGCCGCGTCGACCCCGCGAGGCAGCGCGCGGCCGAGGGCGTCGGCCCAGACTCCCGCGAGGCGCTCGAGGTTCTCGCGCGCGAGCGGCGTCGCGCGCACGTGCGCCGCGCGCCGATCCGCAGCGTCGCCCGTGCGCTCGACGAGGCCCTTCTCGACGAGCCCGCGCAG
>Ga0079224_100003116_pt1 | contig 20660 bp, 13 predicted proteins | sample Stecom2015_FD_80414 | JGI IMG/M metagenome (GOLD analysis project Ga0079224, IMG submission 80414) | Agricultural soil microbial communities from Utah to study Nitrogen management - Steer compost 2015 | ecosystem: Environmental > Terrestrial > Soil > Agricultural land | place: USA: Utah...
CGCGCTCGGCGTGATCGCCTTCGAGCTGGTCGCGCGGCGGCTGCCGCACCCGAAGCTTTCCACCAGCACGCTGTTCGAGGCGCTCGACATCGTCCGCCGGGAAACACCGCCGCGCGTCTCCAGCATCGAGCCGCGCGCCCGCGGCGACCTCGACTGGGTGGTGGCCAAGGCGCTGGCCAGTGAGCCGCAGCGGCGCTACGCCACGGTGGCGGAATTCGCCGCCGACCTGGAACGCGTGCTCGACCACCGGCCGGTGGACGCCAGGCCGCCGTCGGCGGCCTACCTCGCCGGCCGCTTCGTGCGCCGCCATCGCGCGCTCAGCATGGCCGCCGCGCTGGTGCTCGTGGCGCTGGCCGGCGCCGCCGTCGTCTCGCTGCGCTTCGCCTGGAGCGAAGCCACCGCGCGGCGCGGCGCCGAGGCCGCCGCCAGCGAAGCCGCGGCAGTGAACGCCTTCCTCGAGCGCATGTTGACCGCCGCCGATCCGGCGGCCGCACAGGGGCGCGACGTCAGCGTCGCCCAGGTGCTGGACCAGGCCGAGTCCGAACTGGCCACGGCCGAGATGCCGGACGGCGTGCGCCGAACCGTGCTGGCGACCCTGGCGGACACGCGGGCGGCGCTGGGGCAGTACCCGCGCGCACTCGCGCTCGCCGACCAGGCGCTGGAGGCTGGCGACGCACTGGAACCGGCGCAGCGGGCGCGCCTGCTCCGACGCCGCGGCACGCTGCTGACCGAGCTCGGCCGCTTCGACGAGGCGCGCGCCGCGCTCGCCGCCGCGCGCGCGGCGTTGCCGTCCGACGCCGACGCAGCAGAGCGGCTCGGCCTGGCGCTCAGCACCGCGCGGCTCGACAACGAAGCCGGCGCGATGCAGCAGGCGGAAGCAGGCTACCGCGCCATCCTTGCCGACGCGGCAGCGCTGGAAGGGCCCCACGAGGCCGGACTGGCGGAAGTGCTGCTCACCACCCGCAGCAATCTCTCGGGGCTGCTGCGCGACCGCGGCGCCCTGGGCGAGTCGCTGGCACTCACGCGCGAGGTGCTGCAGGAGCGGCTGGCGCGTTACGGCGAGCGCGACCCGCGCACGCTTGCCTCCCGCCACAAGCTGGCGCTGGCACTGGCCGCGGCCGGCGAGCACGGGACGGCGGCGGAAGAAGCACGCGCCACGGTGGCGCTGCAGGGCGAGGTACTCGGTGCGGACCACCTGGCAACGCTGACGACCGTCCAGTCGCTCGCCAACATGCTGCTGGCCGGGCAGCAACTCGACGAGGCCGAGCAGCTGACACGACGCGCCCTGGCGGGGCTCGAGGCCCAGCTCGGCCCCAGCCACGCCCAGACGCTGGCGTCGCTGAATGCGCTCGCCTACCTGCTGGAGGCACGGGGACAGCTGGACCCCGCGGAAGCGATCTACCGCGACATCCTCGGCCGGCTCGAGGGCGACGGCGACGCCCACCCGGAAACCCTCGCCCCGCGCAACAACCTGGCCATGCTGCTGATGGACGCCGGCCGCCACGATGCCGCCCGGCGCGAGTTCGAACTGCTGCTCGCGGCGACCGAGGCGCTGCTCGGCACGTCGCATCCCTACCACGCGATCTTCTCCAGCAACTACGGCCTTTGCCTGCACCGTGCCGGCGCACCGGCGCGCGCCGCCGAGGTCCTCGCCTCCGCCCACGCCCGCCTCGCCGCGACCCTGGGCGAGGACCACGAACGCACCCGCACCGCCGCCGCGCGGCTGGCGGCGGCACGCGCCAGCGACGGCAGCGGGGGCGCGTGACGCCACCGCGCGCCGCCACGGCCGCCGCGGGCTGCTACGCTCTGCCCGTCGGCGGGGAGCGGGGCAAACCATGGCCGAAGTGCGGGAGATCCGCCTGAACCCGTCCGGGACCGGGGCGGCGCAAAGCGACGATCCACTGACGTCGCTCGTCAGCTGGCAGCCGATGGTGCCGGGCGGATCCAACTTCCGCACCCAGCGGCTGCACGCCACGCCTGGCTGCCTGGTGCTGCGGCGCAGCCTGGGCGGCATCCTGTTCGCCTGCGTGTTCGCCGTGCCCGGCACCCTCGCCGTGCTCGCCGCCGTCCCGCTCGCACTCGCCATCGACGGCGACGGCTGGATGTTCGGCGGCTTCATGCTGGTCTGGGGCGCGCTGTTCGGCGGTGCCGGCTGGTACATGCTGCTTTCGCACAAGCCGCTGTGCTTCGACGCGCGCGCCGGCGTGTACTTCCGCGGCAAGGCCTACGTGCACGGCGGCGGCCAGCCGAAGGAGCGGCAGGGCGCGCTCGCCAGCATCCAGGCGCTGCAGCTGCTCGCCGAACGCGTCCGCGGTTCAGGCCGCGGCAGCCGGTCCTTCACCAGCCACGAACTCAACCTGGTACTGGACGACGGCTTCCGCGTGAACGTGATGGACCACGGCGGCGACATCGAGGAATGCGCCCGCCAGCTCGCCGACCTGCTCGACGTGCCGGTCTGGAAAGGCACGCGCTGAGCGAAACGCGAAGCGGGCCGGGTGGCCCGCTCCGCGCCGAACCACGGGTGCTCAGGGAACCTGCGGCTCGAAACCGTCGCTGAAGAGTGGATCCGGCAGCTTGATATTCCCGAGCGAGAACTGCAGGGCGTTGGCTCCCATCCGCGCCTCGGCCTGGTAGCTGCCGCCGACGTCGTTGGCGACCACCGGCGGCGAGCTGGCGCGGCCGTCCGGCCCCGTCAGCACCGAAGCGGTGCTGCCGCCGCCGGCGAAGCGCGCGCCGGCGCCATCCGCCGGCAGGGTGAACACCACCTCGTAGCCCGCCTGCGGCGCGCCGCCCGGCGCGTCCACCTGCACGGTGAGCGGCAACGGGAAGGTCGCCCCCGTGCGGACCTGCTGCCCGTCGCCGGAGACCATGGAGAAGCCGTGGCAGAGCGCCTGGTCGCCGACGCGGTCCTGGAACGGCGTGCCCTCGATCCCGGAACTGACGACCAGCGCGTCGATGTCCCAGCCGTGGTCGCCGACGGCGAGGTCGGTGGCCACGCCGAAGCGCAGCTGCACGTTTTGGCCGGCGAACTGCGTGCCCAGGTCGATCCGCAGTGCGGTGAAGCCGGGGAAGCCATCGCTGGCACCGACGAGGGCGTCGCGGCCGCCCGCCGGATTGCTGGCCTCGGTGCTCAGGGTGCCGTTGTAACCGGCAAAGCCGAGATCGGCGATGTCCTGCCAGCTGGCGCCGCCGTCACTGGACAGCTCGATGACGCCACCGTCCCAGGATGTGGTGGCGTCGCTCTCGAAGCGGAAACGGTGGCCGAGCTCGATCACCAGCGGCGCGTTGCCCACTGCCAGCACCGGCGTGAACAGCCAGCTGATGCCGACGGTGTCGCCGTCGTCGGCATGGGCGACGTGGCGGGTCGGCGACAGCGCCTCGACGGCCCAGGCCAGCTCGGGAGGCCCGCCGGCGTCCACCATGGTGGCCCATCCGGTGGCGCCCGCTTCGAAGCGCTCGGCCGCGGAGGCGACGATGTCGTAGCCGCCCAGCACCGCGAAGGAACCCGCGTGGCTGGTGCCGTCGCCTTCGGTGTCCACCAGCAGCTCGATCGCCTGCTGCTGGCCGGCCGACGAGGCGATGCCGAGGGCCACCGCGTCGAGCTCGAAGCGGGCGATCCCCGGGAAGCCCACGCTGTCGCCATCGGGAAAGTCCACCGCCTGCGTCGAGGCGACGCGCACCTGGCCGCCCGCGCTGGTGGCGAAGCCGGCATTGCGCAGATCGATGCGCAGCACGCCGCGCTCGCCGGCGTCCAGCACCCCGTCGCCGTCGCAGGAGAGCACGCTGTCGTCCACCGACACCGCGGTCGACTGCACCGCGCCGCCGGTGCCATAGCTTTCCACCACGCCGATGTTCTGCGCGTGCAGGCGGGGCGGAGCGATGGCGCCGGCGCCGGCACCACGCTTTGCAAAGCCGTTCGCGCAGCGGATGAAGTCCGCGGGATCGTTTGCCAACGCCACCGTCAGCAGCGCGTCGCGGGCCTCGACGAAGGTCGGTGCCACCGGGGTCAGCTTGTAGGCGTTGACCAGGTAGCGTTTCATCCGGTCATGCGCCTCCGCGAACGGATGCGCATTGAGCAGGCTGGCGTAGCACTCCCACAACATGCTGCCCCAGACCTCGCCGGTGTTGTGCACCTGCGAGTTGGGATTCTGGGCGCCATACGGCGGCGGCACCGACGGCGGCGGCTGGCTGTCGTCGATGTGGCGGAAGCTCAGCGGGTTCTTCAACAGGTTGGTGCTGTACGGATAGCGGCGGAAGCCGTAGTAGCTGGCATAGTCGACCGCTCCCGGCAGCGCCGGCCCGCCGAGCGCGTAGCCGCCGACGGCGTAGGTGCCCTGGAACAGGTTGTTGCCGGGGACGTTGCGGTCGAAATCCGTCACCATCATCAGCAGGGCGTGGAAATCGCCCCAGCCCTCGCCCATGCCACGCGACTGCTGGGTGACGAGGCCGTTGCTGTTGCCGACCAGCCGGTTGCTGATGTAGTGGCCCCACTCGTGCGCCACGATGGTGCTGTCGATGGTGCCGTCGCGGCCCATGCCCTGGATGCGGCGGAGCCGCGCACCGACGCTGCCTTCGGCAAGGCCGCCGAGCAGCGCCAGGCCGTCGTCCTGGGAGATGCGGAGCGACGGGATGACGACCGGGTCCGTGCCGCCCATGCCCACCGGCGCGCCGGGCTGGTTGTCGAACACGATGACGCCGACGGCGCCGGCCGACTGCGCAGCCGCCATCTTGACGGTGAAGTTGCAATCGCCGCGCTCCACCACGGCGATGCGGCCGGCGACCTCGGCCATGTTGGTGATCGGCGTGCACGCGCGCAGCGGATCCGCCAGCGCCACTTGGCCGGTGATGTCGAAGGCCTGCGGACCGAACTCCGCGCCTGCCGCGGGCAGGTTGCCCGAGACCTGCCCGGTGAGGCTGACGGTCGCTGCGTCGGCGCCCTCGAAGAGGTACATCTGCATGCGCGGCGAGGCGCCGTCGGCGGGCGTCTGCATGTTGGCGTTGTTGAGCCCGCCGTAGTCCTGCGCCTCGGCGCGGATGGCGTCGCCGGCCAGGCCACCGCGGCCGAAGTTGTCCTGCTGGGCGTTGCCGGCGGCCTCGTCGAAGCCGGCATCGTAGAAGCCGTCGTGCAGCCAGTTGACGGTGTAGAACAGCTGGGTGGTGGCCGCGGCGATTTGCCCGGCGCTGGCGTTGGGCGGCAGCCCGGTGTCGTAGCTGTGGTCGAACCAGTCCGGGAACGAGACCGTCGGCCGCAGGTCGCCGGGGGTGTACCCGTCAGGCGGCACCAGGTCGGCATAGGCATCCACGTTGTTGCCGCTGGTCACGGTGGCGCCGTCGGGCAGCCACGGATCGCCGCGCGAAAACGGGGCGCTCTCCAGGGCGATCAGCTCCTGGGGCATGAAGGGCGCGGCATCGTCGGTGGGATCGCCGACCGGGTGTGGCGTGAAGCTGCGCCCGTACGGACTTGGATAGGGCGCGTACGGCGGGAACACGGACACCCAGGCGCGGTACATGAACGCGGCATCCTCCTGCAGACGGTGGCGGAACAGCACCGCGCCGGACTTGGCCGAGACCACGTAGGAATGCAGCACCGGGGCGCCGTCGCCCTCATCCAGCGCCACCTCGAGATAGTGCGCGGGAACCAGGCCATGGGCGTCGCGGTAGAACACCGGCTTGCTGCGCACCGGCTCCGCCAGGGTGCCGCCTGCCTTGCCGGCGGCACCGATGTACAGCCACTCGCCCTGCTGGCGCAGCACGCGCAAGTCACCGGCGTCGGCCGCCTTGCCGGCGGTGGCCAGCACCCGCGACAGCGCCTCGCGCGCATCGAGGCGGAAGGCGCCGGCGGCCTTGCCGCGCTGGCCTTCGACGCCGAGCAGGTAGCCACCGATCGCCTCCAGCCCGCCATCGGCACCGAGCAGTACCGTGGCCTGCTCGCGGAATACTTCGATGCCGTCCAGCTGCTGGGTGAAGCGCACCAGGCTGCCGCCGTTCGGCAGCGTGCGGGCTTCGCGCACCACCAGCGCGTCGAGGTCCGCGTCCCGCAGGCGGTAGAGCGCAGCGTGCGTCGCGAGGTGGGCGCGCGCCAGCGACTCGGGATCGTCCTTCACCCGCGCCTTGGCCAGGCCGCGGGTGCGCGCCTCGCCTTCGGCCCGGAGGAAGCTCGGCACGCCCAGCTGCTCCTGCATGTGCAACTGCAAGGACCGGGAGCCGGCTGGAGCCGCGCTCTTCGACCCGGCGGCCTGCAGCGGCTGCACCGCTGGCGGCGCCGCGGCGGCAAGGCCGGACAGGGCAAGCAGGACCGCGCCGGACAGGCGCGACAGGACGGCAAGGCGCGCGCAGACGGCGCGCTTGGCAGGACGGACCGGCATGGATGGCATTCCCCCTCTGGAAGCGCCGCGAGCGGCGGCGCGCCGGCGCCACCGCCGGCCTGGGAAGCGTACGCAATCCGCCGGGGCGGCCGCTGTTAACCAGGGTTAGCAGTCGGGGCCCGGAGTGTCAGTTGCCGGGGCGCAATTGCGAATGGGTGGGCAACTGGACGGGAGGACCCGATCATGCGCATGCCCAGGCTGTTCCTGCTGCTGCTGGCGACGCTGGCCCTGCCGGCGGCTGCCCAGACCATCCGGTTCCCGAGCACCACTGCCCACCCCGGCGACATCGTCACCCTCGAGGTGTGGTTCGAGGCCGGCGGCGGCACGGTCGCCTGGGACTTCAGCGGTCGCTTCGAACCGGACCTCGACATCGTCGGCTTCGAGCAGGGCAGCCACCCGGATGCCGTCTGCAACGTCATCCCGCCGAACGACGAACTGCGCATCATCGGCATTGGTGCTGGCGGGGACGCGCTCGGGGACCAGCACGCGTGCACCGTGCAGGTCCACGTCTCGCCCTCCACCGCACCGGGGTGGCACGGCCTGCGGTTCACCGCCACGGAGCCCGCGTTCGACATGCGCGATGCCGACGGCAATTCCGTCCCCGGCGCGCTGCACGGCGGCGGCATCTACGTCATCCGCCCGCCCGAACGCGGGGCCTGCACGCTACTGCGCAGCGACGTCCCGGACCCGCAGGGAGTTCCCGCCGGAACGCCGTTCTGCGCTTGCCTGCGCAGCGCCGATTTTTCCCTGCACCGCTGCGGCATCCGAGTCCCGGGCTGGTTCGAGCTGTGGCGCGAGTTCCCGCCCTCCCCCGACCCCTGGAAGTGGGAGGAAGCGGTATGGACCCTCATTCCGCTGCGCGAAGGCCTGCCGGAGCTGGCGATCGATTCCTGGTCGGAAGCCGGTGGGCTGTGGACCAAGCCGGTCGTCTTCGACAAGGGCCTGGAGCCGCTCCGCCCCTACACGGTGGCGGTGCCGTTCAAGTCCGACGGCAGCAAGCCGCTGGAACGGCTGCAGGTGACGCTCAAGGCCGACGGCAACGCCTGGCACTTCGAACAGCACTGGTCGGGCGTGCCGGAAGAGTGAGCGTCGGCCTAGGGGCAACCGGACGTGGCGCAGATGTACATGCCGAGGTCGCCGTTCAACTCGTCGTAGTAGGCGACGACCGGGCGGTCGTCGGCGCGTACGGCGACGGCGACAGCCGTCCCGGCGCGGCGGTACGGCAACAGGCGGCGGCTGGAGCCGTTGCTGCAGGAGGTGCTCCAGCAGTCGTGGAAGTCCAGTGCGTATTCGCCGCCGGATCGCCATGTGGAGCAGGCCACGACGGCGCTCCCGTCCGGACGGATGGCCAGGTCACCGGTGCTGGCCGCCGGGCAGGCACCGATGGTGGTTGCGGACGCACTGCTGCAATCGGCGTCGCTGCACGCCAGCACCTGCACCGCCCCGCCTTCGCTCAAGGCCAGCAGCAGCGGGCGTCCATCGGGGCGCTGCCGGATGGCATGGACCTGGTGGTAGAACGCCACGTTCAGCTGCCGCAGCGTGCCGCTGCTGCACTCGGCGTCGGCGCAATCCCAGACCCGGGGCGCGTCGGCGGCGCCGCCGTTGCCGCCGGCCGCCAGCAATGGTCGCCCGTCGGGGCGGATGACGACGCCCAGGCCGGTGGGCCCCGTGGCGTGGCTGCGGATGGTGCCCGAGGTGCAGTCCACGTTGGCGCAGTGGAAGCTCCGGAGCTCGCCTGAACCCGTCGCGGACCGGTACGCGATTACCGCGCGGCCGTCGGCGCGCAGGGCCATGTCGACGTTATGCACCTTGTAGGCCGCGAAGAGGGAAACCGGTCCATCGAGCTGGGTGATGGTCCCGCTGCTGCAGCTGGCATCGTTGCAGGAGTAGACGGACAGCGTGTCGGTGCCATCGGACAGGTAGGCGATCAGCGGCCGGCCATCCGGGCGCAGCACCATGGCGATTCCCTCGCCGGCGTCGCCGCTTGCGACCAGGTTGCGGGAGATGCCGGCGCTGCAGGTGGGGTCGGCGCAGTCGCGCAGCCGCAGTCGGCCGAAGCCTTCCTCGTGGTAGGCCAGCAAGGGGCGTCCGTCCGGGCGCAGCACCATGCGCACGAAGCGGCCGTAGTCGAGGGAACCCTCGACGGTGCGGTCGAAGGCGACGGGCAGCAGCGCGCATCGCGGCGTGCCAGTGACGTCGATGCCGCGGATGTACTCGCCTTCGGGGCACTGGCCGGCGATGCGCAGCTGCACCTCGGTCCGGTCCACCTGCCCGGCACCGACGGCGCCGGGGGCCAGCATCGCCGACGACACGCCACCCGGCGCGATCGCCAGCGTGCCGGTGCCGGTGATGGTGCCACCGCTCAGGCCGGCGCCGGCGGTGACCTGGGTAACGCCGGCATCGTCGCCGTCGAGCAGTGACGGTGGTATGCCATCCAGGCCGGAAAACGGCGCCCGCGCGGCGTACTGCGCCCAGGGCGCCGCGCGCAGCGCCTGGCGCGGCTGCAGCGGCAGGTGCGGCGTCGTCTCATGGCCCTCGCGCACCCGCAGCTCCAGGTAGCGCTCGCCGCCGTCGAACACGTCGCCCGCGTCCAGCACCACGGTGAAGCGGCCATCACTGACCGGCAGGTCCTCGATCGGGTCCGAACAGCCGAGCGGCACGCCGCCGCCCGGCACCGCGTACACGCAGGCCTCGAGGTCGAACTCGCCGACCGCGGGTGCGCCGTCCATCCGCAGCTCGCCCTGGTAGGTGAAGCGGGTGTCGAGCTGGGCGAGCGCCAGTGCCGGCAGGCCGGCGAGCAACGCAGCGAGGAAGCGCATGGGCATTATGGCTCGAATCCGTCCCTGAAAAGTGCAGTGGTGTCGGGTGGGTCGACGCTGCCGGGAACCCAGAAGCCGCCGATGACCTGGAAGCGCGGCGCCGCGCAGGCGAGGCCGCCATCGGCCGAGCACAGCGGCACTTCCTCGGCCTCGTGCTGCGCGGCGGTGCCGCGGATGGCGAAGCGCCCCGCGGCCGATTCACCGCCGCCGCCGGCGACGACGTGCCAGTCCGCGCGCGGTTCGGCGGCGCCGGCGGCGCCGACGGGCGCGGCGAGCAGCGGCAGTGTGATCAGCAGGCGGTGCATCGGCGGCAGCGTGGTGGGCTTGCCACCGTTTACGGGGAAGGCTGCGGGCCGGGGCCATGGACGCGTGCCGCCGGCCCGAGCGCCGCCCGGATGGGGGGTGCGCGGTCGCGGCCGGCGCGGCTGTGCCCAGGTCGCCGAATCCACCGGCCGGCGTGGCCCGGTCCGGCCCCGGCTTGCGTATCGTTGGCATCGCGACGGGAATCGGGGCGTGGGCGATGGGGCGATGGCTGCTGGCGGGACTGCTGGTTCTGGGCGCGGGCGGCGCGGCAGCGCAGGCGCTGCCGAACCCGGTGCTGTTCGTGGCCCAGGTGCCGACGGCGGATGACTTCGGCAACGCCTTCTCGACCTTCGGCAGCCACCTGGCCGGCCCGGAGGAGGCGCCGCGCGGCGGCGGGCTGATGCTGCTCTTGCCGGACGGCACGCTGCGCGACCTGACCGCGGAGGCCGGCTACGGCAGTGCCGGCACGCTGCAGGGCACGGACGCGATCGCGGTGCGCGACCCGCACGTGCACTGGTCCGGCACCCGCGCCGTGTTCTCGATGGTGGTGGGAGCGCCGGCGCAGCAGTACCAACAGGGCAGCTACCGCTGGCAGTTGTACGAAGTCAGCGGGCTGTCGCCGGGCCAGGCCGCCGTCATCACCATGCTGCCCAACCAGCCGACGGCGTACAACAACGTCAATCCCGCCTATGCCTCGGACGGCTCGATCATCTTCGCCTCCGACCGCCCGCGCAATGGCGCGCCGCACCTCTACCCGCAACAGGACGAGTACGAGTCCTCGCCCACCGTCACCGGCCTGTGGCGACTCGATCCCGCCACCGGGGAGCTCTTCCTGTTGCAGCACTCGCCGTCCGGTTCCTTCGATCCGTTCGTGGACAGCTTCGGCCGCGTGGTGTTCACGCGCTGGGACCACCTGCAGACCGACCAGCAGGCGGAAGCCGACGCCGAATCCGAGGCTGGCGGCGGCACCAGCATCTTCGGCACCTTCGACTTCGCCTCGGAGGCCGCCGGCGCGGCCCAGCTGCCGCGGGCGCCGGAGGTGTTCCCCGAGCCGCTCACCGCCATCCCGGGCTCCAACCTGTCCGGCCACCGCTTCAACTTCTTCTTCCCATGGACCGTGCACCAGGATGGCAGCGAAGAGGAAACACTGAACCACATTGGCCGCCACGAACTGCACGGCTACTTCCCGCGCAGCTTCCAGGACGACCCCGCGCTCGCCGACCACAATGCCGCCCGGCCGCGCGCCAATCCGAACCCGATCGAGAACACCATGCAGCTGGCCGAGGATCCCCTGGTGCCCGGCCGCTACTACGCGATCGACGCACCGGAGTTCGCCACCCACGCCTCCGGCCAGTTGCTGCGCTTCGACGCCGCGCCGGGCGTGAATCCCGACAGCGTGGTGGTGGAGTACCTGACCCCGCGCAGCACCTTCTACACCGGGCCCGGCCCCGGCCAGAGCGGCCGCTACCGCAATCCGCTGCCGCTGTCGGACGGGCGGCTGGTGGTCGCGCACACCACTGCCACCGGCGAGGACGAGAACCAGGGCACCGCCACTTCGCCCGATCCGGCCTACGACTTCCGCCTGCGCTTCGTCGCCGACGACGGCAGCGGCACCTGGCTGCCGGGCGAGGCCCTGACGCCGGGCATCGTCCGCACCGTCAGCTATTGGAGCCCGGACGTGCTGGTGACCTACAGCGGCCCGCTGTGGGAGCTGTCGCCGGTGGAAGTGCGGGCACGGCCGGTTCCGCCTGCCGCCAGCTGGGCCCTGCAGGCGCCTGAGGCCACGCGCCTCGCGGAAGCCGAGGTGCTGCTGCAGCAGCTGGTGGCCTACATGGCCGAGCGCGAGCTCGGCCTCATCGTGGTGCGCGACAGCACTCGCCGCGACGGCAACGACGCCCAGCAGCCCTACAACCTGCGCGTGCCGGGTGGCGTGGAAAGCATCGCCGACCCCGCGGAGCGCGCCTACGACATCGCCTTCATGCAGTTCGTGCAGGCCGACCAGGTGCGCGGACTCACCCTTGGCGGCGCCACGCCGCGGCCGGGCCGCCGCCCGCTGGCACGCTGGCTCAACGACGCCGCGGCACTGGCGGCCAACCCGCCGCCCGAGCCCGGTACGCCACCCGGTGCGGTGCCGATCGCCGCCGACGGCTCGGTGGCGCTGTTCGTGCCGGCGCGGCGGGCGCTGTCGTGGCAGTCGCTGACGCCCGCGGGCGAGCCGGTGGTGCGCGAGCGGTTCTGGATCACGCTGCAGCCGGGCGAGGTGCGTGCCTGCGACGGCTGCCATGGCGTCAATACCGGCAGCCATGACGGCCAGCCGGCGGCGACGCACCCGCCGCAGGCCCTGGCGGAGTTGCTGGAACACTGGAAGCAGGAGGCGGGGGTGTTGTTCCGGGATGGGTTCGAGCTGGACTGAGGCCGGGGCAATCGCGCGCATCATGGGCTGAGGGATTCCGGTCCCATTCTGCGAATTCCGGGGGAGTGGATCGCGGAGGGACGCGTATGTCGCACCGTCGGACGGGGCCCCTGGGGGGGCTCGGGGTGGCCGCGCTGCCCCGTCCGGCAGCGACACCCTGCCGCAGGTCTTCCAGCTGGTCGCAGACACCCACGTGGTGATCGACGCATCCGTCCGCGTGGACGCGCTGGAGCCGGTGGTGCTGGAGGGCTTCCTGTCGGTACCCGGCTTCAGCCAGGATCCGGACGAGGCCAACAACGCGGACGTGCTGGTCATCGACGTGCTGCCGTCGGAAAACCGGGTGTTCGGGGACGGCTTCGAGCCCTTGCCCTGACGCGATGCGTTGCGGGTGCGCTTCACGGATCGCTTCGGGTCCTGGCGCCCGACATCGCAACCAGCTGCGATCGTGAGGGAATTCCCCGCGCCATTGCGATACCCCCGCTGAGCCACGAAGCAACTCACGGGAGGACGCGATGCTCGGTCGCACTCTGCTGGTTTCCGGAATGCTGCTCCTTTCCCCGGCGGCCTCGGCGCAAGCCGTCGGGCCGCTGCTGTACGACGACCACGACACCCTCATGGGCGTGTCCGTCGACCCCGGCGTCATCATCACCCACAAGGGCTTCCGGGTGAAGTTCGACCGCTTCGGCTACCCGGCGATGGAAGGCACGGAGGACGCCATCGGCACCGGGTACTCGGGGCACCTCTACTTCGCCAATGGGGGCTGCAGCGGCGATCCGTACTTCGTGGTGTCCACCATCGGCTACACCTCCGGCGGCGTGGTCATCGGTTCGGACCATCCGCAGCGGGGAAGCTACTACGTCGAGAAGTCGGTGTTGCCGGAAAGCCGGCTGCTGGCGTCCCGGGCCGTCGGTCCCTTCGTCTGCGAGCCGATGGAGGCGTTCGAGTCGCCGACGCTCCCGGCGATCCCCAACGATCCCGGCGTGACCGGCGTGCCCAACGAGCCCTACTGGCCGCCCTTCCGCATCGAGATGGAACCGCTCGGCATGCTGTTCGAGCTGATGCGGGACGGGTTCGAATCGTCCATGCACTCGGCCAGGGACGCGGCGACCGAACCACTGGCCTGAAGCGCCGCGGCGCACCGGGACCGGGCGCGACGGTGTGAAATCCACCCGGGTGGTCCGGCAGACTATCCGCCGGTCCCACCCCATACCGGGCCCCGTCCCGGACAAGGACGCGCCCGATGCGCACGATCGAGCACCGCCTGCCGCTGCTCCTGCTTGTAGCGTCCGTGATCGCTGGCATGCCGGTTTCGGACCCGGCCCGCGCCGTGCAGCCGGCCGGCGCCGGGATCAGTTGCCCCGCGCCATTCGCCGGCATCGGCACCGCCACCACCTATCCCGGCGGTACCAACCACTGCGGCCTGGATGATGGCGACGGCATGGCCGCAGCGATCAGCGGCGTGCAGTGGGAAGGATCGATCCATTGCGGCGAGTGCCTGGAGGTGGCGGGGCCGGGCGGCGTCGCCGTGGTGCGGGTGGTGGAGGTGTGCAACGAGTGCCCGGTCAACACGCTGGACCTGCAGCCTGCCGCGTGGGACGCGATCGCCGGGCAGGAGCCCGGCATGGTCGAGGTGGCCTGGCAGCGCGTGCCCTGCCCGGTGACCGGACCGATCGCGATCCGGCTGCAGGCCTCCAATCCGTTCTACCTGAAGCTCCAGGTGCGCAACCACCGCTACGGCATCGCCGGGGTGACGCTGCTGCACCCGGATGGCCCGATCGTCCTGCCCCGAGCCCCCGACAACCACTTCGAGGCGAGCGGCTTTTCCCCAGCCCTGGTGGAGCCGGTCGAGGTCATGGTCACCGCAACCACCGGCGAACGCCGGGTCGAAGCGATCCAGCTGCTCAACGACACCGACATGCCCGGCAGCGGGCAGTTCGTCCACTGCACCACCAGGGTGTTCGAAGACGGCTTCGAGACGCCGCCGGCACCCTGAGCTGCCCTCCTGCCTGGTGCCGTCCACGGTCAATCCTCGAAGCCGTTCTTGAAGAGTGCCTCGGGAAGGGGAGCAGCGAAGAACGGCACGGCGGCGGAGAACTCCGAGGTATTGCCCAGCGCGTCGGAGGCGGTGGCGAGGATGCCCCCTTCGTCCACGCCCGCGGGCAGGGCGATGAAGCGCGTGACCGACGCTCCCGGCGTACCGTAGCTTTGCAGCGACAGCGACTGGCTGCCCTGCAGGATCCCCGGCCCGGACAGGTAGAACTCGACCTGCAAGGGGTAGCTGGCCGCGGCCGCGCCGGCGTCCACGTGGAAGGTGACGGCCAGTTCGCCCCCCAACCCGATGGCCGAGGTGATCACCGGCGCGTTCATCAGCCGGTTGGGCCCGGCGTCGGCGTCGCCGGCGTCGTTGGGCGTGGGGCCATCGTCCAGCAGGTCGATGCCCTGGCCGCCGTTGCTGCCGAAACTGTTGCCCTCGAGGGCGTTGCCGGTGCCCGCGCTGGCGGTGAGCCGCACGCCATCGCTGCCGTTGTACCAGAGCACGTTGCCCACCAGCAGGTTGCCGGTGGCGCCGGCACCGTGCAGGACGATGCCGCCGCGGTCGTTCCCGAGCGGCAGGCCGGGAACGCCGCCGATCCGGTTGCTGGCGATGATGTTGTCGGCGCCCCAGACCTCGATGCCGTCCGAGCCGTTGTCGCCGATCACGTTGCCGGCGCAGCTGCCGTCCTCGCTGCCGACCACATTGCCGTCGCCGAGCAGCCAGAGGCCCTCCGTGGTGTTGCCGGCAAGCTGGTCGCCGAGGCCCACGCCGATCCTGTTGTTGCATACCAGCGTGTCGGTAGCCTCCACGATCATGCCGTTGTCGTTGAATCCGACGGTATTGCCCTGCAGCAGGGCATTCGGCGCCGCGGCGCGAACGCGGATGCCGGCGTTGGCGTTGCCCCAGTCGAGACCGGTGTGGCTGCTGCCGACCTGGTTGCCGGTGACCTGGATGCCGAAACCGGAGAACAGGTCGATGCCGTCGTCGTCCATCCCGGCGATGCGGTTGCCGATCACCCGTACGTCATTCGCCGCGACCACCACGCCGTTCGCCGCATTGCCCAGCACCAGGCTGGCAAGGAAGCCGAGGTGGTTGCCGGAGACCTCGTTGTCGGCGCTGTCCACGCGCACGGCGTCGTTGGCATTGAGGAAGACCTCATTGGCGGAGACGGTGTTGCCGCTGCCACTGGCCACCTGCACGCCACGCCCGCCGTTGGCTCCGATGCGATTGTTCCGCACCACGTTGGAGCTGGACGCGAACTGGGCACCGACGACGATGCCGTGGCCGCCGTTTTCCCCGACGAAGTTGCCCGACTGGGGGTCGACCCCGCCGATCGCGCTGGCCGAGCCGTTAACCGCGATGCCATGGCCCTGGTTGCCGTTCACGGTGTTGCCGTTCAGGCGATGGCCACCCGTCTCCGTGCGGATGCCGTCGGAACCGTTGTTGCGGACGATGTTGGGCGTGAGGAGGAAGCCAGTGGCGGTGCCGCGGAAGTCGCCGACGATGCTGGCGGGGCCGACCAGGTGGATGCCGACGGCGCCGTTGCCGAAGTCGGCGTTCCCCAGCGGGTCCACGCCGACGTGGTTGCCGGCAATGACGTTGCCATCCCCCAGCAGCGTGTAGATGCCCGCCCCGGCGTTGTTGGATACCAGGTTGCCGATGCCGACGACCCGTGCCGGCGAGCCATCGATCTCCTGCCCCACGACGCAGCGGTCGCAGCCGGCGAGGCGGATCCCGTCGCCGCCGTTGCCGCCGATCGCGCCGGAGCGTGTGACGCCGATCCAGTTGCCGTCTAGGATGGCCACCGTGCCATCCACCAGCTCGATGCCGTTGTCGGGGAAGTTGATGATGCCGATGGCGTGGATCTCGACGATCCGGGCGCCGTTGGCGTCGATGCGGAAGCCGTCGGCGCTGGTACCGCCCAGGTTGAGCCCGTTGATGTAGACCGATGGCGGGGCATCCAGCACGGAGGTCGCCGCAGCGTCGTACAGGGGCGCCGTCCGGCCATCGATCACCAGGTGGTCGGTGATGGTCGGCAATGGCCCCTCGGTGACCGGGAAGACGACCTGCCCGAGGTCGAACTCGATGCGGTCGGGGCCCGCGTGGGCATTGGCCTCCTCGATGGCGGCCCGCAAGGTGCAGCGCGGTGGTCCGCCGGCGGGCGTGTCGCAGACGTTGTCGCCCGGGGTCTGGTCGCTGTCGTCCAGCAGGGTGTCCACGCGGTAGGTCGTGGCAGACGCGGAGGCGGCCAGCAGCAAGCCGGGCAGCAGCAGGAGCGTGGCACGGCCGGTGGCCGGCTGCCGCTGCGGGCAGCGGGCGGAATCGGGTCTGGCGTGCATGGGCGGGTCTCCGGGCTGGAGCGAAACCGGTCTGGCATCGCGATCACCGGGGTACTCGCCGAATCGCCGCGAACCCTGACAGCGGGTGGGCGCCAGGTGGCGTCAGAACACCACGCCTTCCTGCTGGGCGCAGCCTTGGCACCAGCTGCCCGGCTGCGAGTCCATCATGTGGCCGAGCGCGTGGCGCTTCCCGCAGCGCGGACAGTGGCGGAAGAAGCGGCGATCGTCCAATGCCTGCCGGCGCGCGCGCAGCGCCTGGGCGGCGGAAGGCCGCCGCGGCCAGCGCCGGACCGTGCGCCAGCGCATGAGCGGCTGCTGCCCGTCCCAGTGGATGCTCGCTATCTGCAGGCCCGCGCCGGCGCGGCCGTGGCACACGCGCGTGCAGGTCCGCAGCAAGTCATCGTCGTGCCCGTTGCTGGTCATGCTGCCGGTCTCCGGATAACGTGCCCTGGCTCCATTCTCGCCGCGCGTGCGGGATTTGCGCATGGTGCGATCTTCGCGGGCGTGGACCGTCCTGGCTACACTGGCCGCACTCCGGGAACCGCGAGCCCAGGCCCATGGTCGAGCGAAACGCGCCTGCCGAGGGCCCGCCACGCACGGCGCTGGTGGTGGGCGGCGGCGGGTTCATTGGCGGCTTCATTGTCGCCGCCTTGCGCTCGGCCGGCTGGCGCGTGCGCCCGCTGCTGCGCCGCGGCACGCAGGACGCCGATGCCATCGTCCGCGACCTCGGCGCCTTGCGCGCGCCGGCCGACTGGGAGCCGCTGCTCGAGGGCGTCGACGTGGTGGTCAACGCCGCCGGGATCCTGCGCGAAACCCGCGCCGACCGCTTCGAAGCCATCCACCTGCAGCTGCCGCTGGCGCTGGCGCAGGCCTGCGTCCGGTGCGGGGTGCGGCGCTTCGTGCAGGTATCCGCGGTGGGTCACGTGGAGGACGGCGCTTTCATCGGCTCCAAGCATGCGGCCGACCGGGCGCTGCAGCAGCTGGACGGCTTGTCGGTCGTGGTGCTGCGTCCGTCGGTGGTGTATTCGCCGGCCGGTTCCTACGGCGGCACCTCGCTGTTGCGGACGCTGGCGTCGATGCCGGGCTGCGTGCCGGTGCCGGGCCATGGGCGCTGGCCGATCCAGCCGGTGGACGCCTCCGACCTGGCACGGGTGGTGGCGCGCGCGGCGGCATCGGACCTCACCGGCGTGTTCGAGGTCGGCGGGCCCGAGCCGATGGCACTGCGCGATTACCTGCTGGCCTGGCGGCGCTGGCTGCGGCTGCCGCGCGCGCCGGTCGTGCCCGTACCGCAATGGATCATCGGCCTGGTGGTCGGCGTATCGGAACGCATCGGCCGCGGCCCGCTGGCGCGCAGCACCTGGCGCATGCTGCTCAGCGGCAACGTCACCGCACCGGACGCATGGTCGCGACTGCAGGCGAGCTTCGGCGTCGCGCCGCGAGCACTCGCTGCCGTGCTGGACGCCACGCCCAGCCAGGTGCAGGACCGCTGGCACGCGCGGCTGTCGCTGCTGGAACCGCCGCTGCGCCTGGGCATGGTGCTGCTGTTCCTGCTGTCGGCGGTGGCCGGGTTCGCCACGCCGGCGACGGCGATCGAAGCGCTGGCGCAGGGCACCCCGCTCGCCAAGGCTGCACCGGTGGCACTGGCGCGCGCCGGTGGCGCCGCCGACCTGCTGCTTGGCCTGCTCCTGCTGTTGCGCTGGCAGCCGCGCCTGGTGCTCGCTGCGGCCCTGGTGCTGGTGCTCGCCTACACGCTGGTGTTCGGCATCGCCACGCCCACGCTGTGGCTGGACCCGCTGGGCGGCCTGGCCAAGAACCTGGTCGTGCTGCCCGCGCTGGCGGTGCTGTGGGTGCTGGCGGAGCGGCGTTGATGCTCTACTTCTGGCTCAAGTGGGTGCACATCCTGTCGGCGACGCTGCTGTTCGGCACCGGCCTGGGCATCGCCTTCTTCCTGTGGATGGCGCACCGGCGCGGCGAGCCGGCGCACATCGCCGCCACCGCGCGCACGGTGGTGATCGCCGACGCCTGCTTCACCGCGCCGGCGGTGGTGGTGCAGCTCGCCACCGGCATCTGGCTCGCCCGCCTGCTGGGCCTGCCGCTGAGCCATGGCTGGATCGCCGCTGCGCTGGTGCTGTTCGTGCTGGTCGGCGCCTGCTGGATCCCGGTGCTGTTCCTGCAGGCGCGCGCCCGCGACCTCGCCGCGCAGGCCGCGACCGCCGGCACGCCGCTGCCACCCGCCTACCACCGCGTCATGCGCTGGTGGTTCTGGCTGGGCTGGCCGGCCTTCACCAGCGTGCTGCTGATCTTCTGGCTGATGGTGGCGAAGCCCGTAGTGGGCTAGGCGGCGCGAGCTGGCATCGGCGGCTATGCGCCGCAATCCAGCCCGCGCACCGTGGTCAGGCGGTTGAGGCCCAGTTGTCCGCTGCCGTAACCGGCCTGGGTCGCGCTCCACTCGATGTGGGCGGCGTCGTTGCCCTGCACGGTGAAGCGCAGCGTGCCCCAGGCGTGCTGCTCGAGGGCGGCAGGATCGAAGGCCGGCGGGAACTGTCCGCCCTCGTACACCACCATGGCCAGCTCCGCGCTGTCGCCATCGACCGGTCCGCTGCCGATCAGCCAGCGCTGCTCGCCGTCCAGGAACGCATACCAGACGGCCACCAGGTTGCGCCCACCGGGCGGACCCAGTACCTCGACCATCAGGCCGTGGCCGGACTGCGCCGGCTGGTACCACGAGCCGCTGTGGCAGGGGCGGATGCCGGCTTCGTCGCCGCCGGCTGGGGCAAGGGCGGTCAGGCGCTGCAGCGGCATGCTGCCGTTGCCGAATCCGGGCGCGTCGGAGGTCCAGGTGGCGGTTCCCGCATCGGCGCTGTCGAAGCGCAGTTCGACGCTGCCCCAGTCACTGCGCTCCAGAGTGGCCGGGTCGAAGTCCGGCGGGAAATCGCCGCCAGCGTAGGTCGACAACGGAATGGTGGCGGTGTTCCTGTCCACCGGGCCAATACCGATCAGCCAGCGTGGCTCCCCGTCCAGCCAGGTGTACCAGGCCGCGACCAGCTGCAGCACGCCATCGCTCTCGATCGCCTCCAGCAGCCAACCGTGGCCGGGCTGCGCCGGATCATAGAAGGATCCGGAGATGCGCTCGTCGATGCGGTACTCCGGCACGCCGTCGAGCCCCGCCAGCGGCACGCGCCAGGCGCCGCGGCCGTAGGTGAAGGCATAGAGGTGCGGCGTGACGCCGTCGGGGCCGGGCGCGACGCGCAGCGCCTCGACGATCACGTTGGGGAAGCCGGCGTTCTCCACCGCCCAGTGCGCGCCGCCGTCGTTGGTCACGAACACGCCCATGTCGGTGCCGACGTACAGGCGCTGGCGATCGGTGGGATCGATCGCCAGGGTGTGCACCGGCAGGTCCGGCAGGCGCGCAGCGCCGCTGCCGTCGATTGGCGTCCAGCTCACCCCGCCGTCGGCGCTTCGCCATACGTGGTCGCCGCCGAAGCTCGAATAGGTGGCGTAGGCGATGTCGTCGTCCACCGGGTCGAAGCCCAGCGACGACACCCAGCCCTTGCGTGGCGCCACCTCGCTCCAGTGGGTGGTGCCAGCGGCCGAGAGCGCGGAGTGGTTGTAGCGGATGGCCTTGCGGGTGCCGGCCAGCACGCGGTTGGAATTGGTCGGCGCGACGGCGATGGCCGAGATCCGGTCGTCGAAGGTGAATCCCGGCGTGTCGCTCACCGGCTGCCAGCTGGCTCCGCGGTTGTCGGTGCGCCAGATGCGCGTGGCGCCGGCCCACAGGCGGTCCGGCGCCGCCGTGTCCAGCGCGTAGGGCATGACGAAGATCGGCGTGTCGGAGATCCCGGCGGTCGCGGGCGTGAAGTTTGCCCCGCCGTCGTCGCTGCGATGCAGCGAGATGTACTGCGCGCTGACGTACAGCCTGTCGGCCGTTCGCGGATCGACCGCGGCGAAGGCGCCGTCGCCACCGAACACATGCTCCCACTGGTTGGTGGCGGAGCCCGCGCGATTGAGCTGCGTGCCGTTGTCCTGCGAGCCGCCGAGCCACAGGCTGCCGTCGGCCGCGACCGCGCCGGTGTAGAACTGCAGCGTGCCCATGCCGGCGACCAGCGGACGCCAGGTGACGGCGCTGCCCGCCGGCACGCAGGCAGCGGTGTCGCCTCGGGTGGTCGGCGCAGTGGCATCGTCGGTGACCGCCAGGCCACCGTCGTTGGCCGAGTACAGCTGCCGGTTGCCGATGCCGTCGTACTGCGGGTGGAACCGCAGCAGGTGCTGGTCGGCATGGACGCCGCGCGGATCGAAGCCGTCGTACCACCAGTACGAGGCCTTGCCGAAGCTCTGTCCGCCATCGTCGGAGCGGTAGTGCTCCATGCCGGCGACCCAGAGGCGTTC
>Ga0079224_100003118_pt1 | contig 20658 bp, 15 predicted proteins | sample Stecom2015_FD_80414 | JGI IMG/M metagenome (GOLD analysis project Ga0079224, IMG submission 80414) | Agricultural soil microbial communities from Utah to study Nitrogen management - Steer compost 2015 | ecosystem: Environmental > Terrestrial > Soil > Agricultural land | place: USA: Utah...
CCGCGCAGCACCTCGACGCGTTCTAGATTCAAGAGCTCCTGGTTGATTGCGGGAGACTGGCCGACGTAGACGCCGTCGATGTATACGCCGACGCGGGAATCGAAGCCGATGTTCCGGCTTGTCGCGCCGACGCCGCGGATGGTGACGGTCGAACGGAAGTCGTTGCCTTCCGATATCTGCATGTTGGGGATGTAGCCGGAGATCTCCTTCAGTTCGCGCACGCCCGTCTGCTCGATCGAGGTAGCACTGAATACGGAGATCGCGACCGGCACGTCTACGAGACGCTCCGTGCGCTTCTGCGCGGTAACGGTGATCTCCTCGATAACGAAGCCGGGATCCTGCTGGGCCAAAGCGCACAAAGGCGCCACAAGAAGAGCCGCCATGACGGTGGCGCCGCTCGACCGCGAGCAAAGCCGCTCGCTGTCTTTCCCTGACCGAAGTTCCCTGTTGTTGCACCTTAAGAGCGACATTGCCGGACTCCCATTTCATCGCTAGAATGGCAAAATGGTATGACCACTTGACCGGGGTGTCAATCGGCTCCTGCCAGGACCTTAAAGATGAAACGAAAAGACCTGGAAATCGCACCGGTAAGGAAGCGCGACGCGCTGCCGGAGCAGATCGTCCGGCAGCTTGTGGGCCTCGTGAGGAGCGGACAGCTGAAACCCGGCGACCGCCTGCCAGCGGAGCGCGCCCTTGCGGAAGAATTCGGAGTGGGGCGTCCGACCTTACGTGAAGCACTGCGGGCGCTGCAGCTCCTCGGCATCCTGGACATACGTCACGGCGGCGGTGTCTTCGTCGCGGAACTCGAGCCGGACACCCTGCTCGGACCGTTGCATCTTTTCCTGAGCCTGGACCGCCACAACCTCGGCACCATCCTCGAGGCACGCAAGGTGATCGAAGGCGCCCTGCTCGCGTTCGTGGCGAAAACGATCGACGCCAGCGTCATCGGGAAGCTCGAGGCCAATCTCGCACGCCTCCAGCGCGTGGTGGACGAATCGCAGGACGGCAAGGTCGACGCAGCGCGCTTCAACAAGCTTGCGCAGGAGTTCCGCGCAACCCTGGAGGAGGCGGTTGTGAATCCGATCCTCATCCGCGCCGTCAAGAGCCTCGACCTGCTGAGCGCAGCGACGCGCGATCGTCTTTCGAAGGCGGGATCCCTGCAGCAACTGCTGGAGAATCACCGGCGAATGCTCGAGGCTTTGATCGGGCACGACGCCTCCGCTGCGCAGAACGCTCTCGAAGCCCACATCGATTACCTCGCGGACCTTTGCGATGTGAATCTCCGCGGTCGTGCGCATGTATAAGATGAGTCGGCGCGCCGCGCTGGCCGGCGGCATTGCGAGCGCGGTTGCCGTCGCAGCCGGCGGAACATGGTGGTGGGCGCGCAGCCGCAAGCCGCCGCTCGGGATGGAGATACCCGGGAGATTCCTGGAACGCGGCGCAATTCTGATGGCTGAGAATCCATCGGTCGACGTTCACAGCCATGCCGGGCGCTCGTTCCTGGTCGGAGCGGAGCCCGACAGCCTCCTTGTTCGCATGATGCGCGAGGGCTTCGAAGCCGAGCGGGCCGAAGACATGGAAAAGGCGCAGGTGACGGCCAGCCTGTTTGCCGTCGTAGCCGACCTGCCGCTGCTGGGGCTTGCGGATGGCGGCCTGACAGTGGTGCGCGATTTCACTCCAGGCGAGGCGTATGAAGACTTCAATCGCCAACTGGACCGGCTCCTTGCGACGGTCGATAGCGGCGTCATCTCTCTCGCGTTATCACCCGGGGATGTCCTGGCGGCGCATGCGGCCGGCAGGCCCGCGATGATCCTGTCTTCCGAGGGGGCAGACTTCCTGGAGGATCGCCTGGAGCGGGTCCACGAGGCATATGCAAAGGGTTTGCGGTCAATCACGCTCATCCACTACAACACCAATCGCCTTGGAGATAACCAGACCAACTCACCTGTGCACAACGGCCTGACGGCGTTCGGGCGCGACGTGGTGAGGGAAATGAACCGCGCCGGCATGATCATTGATGTCGCCCATGCCAGCGCCGATACCTGCGCAGACGTCGTCACCGAGTCGAGTTCGCCGGTGATGCTCTCGCACAGCAACCTCGATACCGGCACCGTCGCGTCGCCACGATTCATTTCCATCGACCATGCACGGATGGTAGCCGGAACCGGGGGTGTAATCGGCGCGTGGCCGGCCGGCATCGGCAGCGAAACGCTTGCGGATTTCGTGCAACAGATCCTGGCGCTCGTCGACGCTGTCGGCGCGGACCACGTCGCCGTCGGCACCGACATGGACGGCAACTACAAGCCGGTGCTCACCGACTACTCGGATTTTCCACTGCTCGCCGCCGCACTGCTGTTTCGGGGCTTGAGCGAAGCCGAAGTCGTAAACATCCTGGGCGGAAACTTCCTGCGGCTGTTCAACGCTGTAGTCGCCGCCCGCTCCTGAAGCACTATCCGGAGCACGGCAAAGGCGAGAACGGTGTCGGTCGTGCGGCGGACTCCTCTACATAGCCGGCAAGTAGATTGGTCCGGTATGGTTTGTAAGGCCGGCGCTGCGCACCCTTCACCGTGACTACGCCTGGTGCATGCAGTTTTTCTCGCGGCGGAGATTGGGGATACCGGTGCGGTCGCCGGGTAGACGATTTGCAGCAGCGTGGAAGTATTTGCACGAGCACCGCCCTCTGCGGGCTTCAGCACGACCATAGTTGTAAGAATTACGCGTTGATGTACGCGGCAAAATCGAGACCAGCGGCACGCGATTACCGCCGCTCCACGGGCTTGATAATCTTCTCGGCTATACCTTATAAGAGTAAGCAACTGGTGATTGGCTCGGGCAGGATTCGGGGGACCTGACCGCCGGATAGAGGCAAGTCGAGAAAGATGAGGATCGCGCAGGTTTCCCCGCTCATTGAGTCGGTACCCCCCATGTTGTACGGCGGCACGGAGCGGGTTGTTTCGAGTCTTACTGAACAGCTGGTGGCCGTCGGCCACGACGTTACGCTGTTCGCTTCCGCGGATTCACAGACGAACGCGCACCTAGTGGCCTGCGCGCCGTCGGCGCTGCGCCTGGAGCCGCGTTCCGTCGACCCCTGGCCGCATTACATGATGATGCTGGAGCAGATCCGCAGGCGGGCGAAGGATTTCGATCTCATCCACTTCCACATCGACTACCTTCACTTTCCACTCATGCGCGAACTGGCGATTCCGCACCTTACGACGCGCCATGGGCGCCAGGACCTGTGGGACCTGGAGCCGCTGTTCGCCGCCTATCCGGACATGCCGCTGGTATCCATTTCCGACAGCCAGCGGCAGGCACAGCCCCAGGGTAACTGGGTGGCGACGGTTTATCACGGCCTGCCACGCCAGAGATTCACGTGGTCGCGCACGGGCGGCGACTACCTCGTGTTTCTCGGACGAATATCTCCGGAAAAACGCGTCGATCGTGCCATTGAAATAGCCGAGCGCGCGGGACGAGAGCTGGTCATTGCCGCCAAAGTGGACAAGGCGGACCATGAATACTTCGAGACGTGCATCAAGCCGTTGCTGGATCGGCCCTTTGTCCGCTTCGTCGGAGAGGTGGGCGACACCGGCAAGGCGGAGTTGCTCGCCGGTGCAGCCGCGCTGCTGTTCCCCATCGACTGGCCGGAACCGTTCGGCCTTGCCATGATCGAGTCCATGGCCTGCGGCACACCGGTCATCGCCTGGCGCTGCGGTTCCGTGCCCGAGGTAGTGGACGACGGCGTGACGGGGCATGTCGTGGGCAGCCTCGAGGATGCCGTGGCTGCAGTAGACAAGGTTGCCTGCTTCGATCGCACCCAGGTTCGCAGGCGATTCGAAGAACGCTTCAGTGCGGAGCGCATGGTAGAGGATTACCTGGCCGTTTATGAGCAGACCATCGATGCCGCTTCCACGTCCATAAGTTCGGCGGCCTGAGAGCACGCCGGGACGATGTTGCAGCAGGCTGCCGACAGTGGAGACCCGCGCAGCGTAGAAGAAAGCGGTGCTTATTACATAGCCGCCCCTTCAGATCCCTGGCCCTATGCGCTGAAGCACGGCGAAAGCTTCGCCCTGTTCGACGATCGCGGCGACATCGTGCAGGGCCCCGGGCGCGCGGATGGTTTGTACTTCCGCGACACCCGGGTACTGTCGCGCTGGCGGCTGCTGCTCGACGGCCGGCGCCCGGTCCTCCTGAGTTCGGCTCTCCGGGACAATAACGCGGCGCTCATCGTGGATATGACGAACCGGGAAGTTCGCATAGGCGAGCATCTCATCCAGATGGGTGAAACGCAGCACATCGTACGCACGGTCTTCCTGTGGGACAGTGCCTGCCACCAGCGCATCGCTTTCTACAATTATGGCAAGCGGCCGCTGCGCAACACCGTGCGCCTCGAGTACAGCGCCGACTTCGTGGATCTCTTCGAAGTGCGCGGACACCGGCCGCTGCACCGCGGCACCACCAGCACGCGCGTCGATTCTCCCTCGCAGGCCGGGCTCTGTTACACCGCAAGCGACGGAATGAAGCAGTGCACCGTCATTCAGTTCGATCCGGCACCGTATCGCATCACCGAAGATGCCGCGGAATGGGAGATGGAACTGCAGCCGGGGGAGCGGCAGACATTTTTCGCGCGCATCGACCCGAGTGGTGATGCATCCGGCGAGCGGCATACTTCCGGCGGCACGTTTCTTTCCGCGATGCGGCATTCCCGCACGGCGTTGAGCCGCGCGTCGAGCCGGGCAACGTCCGTCGAAAGCTCCAACGAAATTTTCAACGAGATCATGCGCCGCACGATCGCCGACCTTTATATGCTGATCACCGAAACCGAGGATGGCTCATACCCGTACGCGGGCGTGCCCTGGTACAGCACGCCGTTCGGCCGCGACGGAATCATCACCGCCATGGAAATGCTGTGGGTGGACCCGCAGGTGGCTCGCGGCGTGTTGTTCTTCCTTGCCCGTACCCAGGCTACGGAATACGACAGCGAGGCCGACGCGGAGCCGGGCAAGATCCTGCACGAAATGCGTCACGGCGAACTGGCCCGCACCGGAGAGGTCCCGTTCCAGCGTTACTACGGCACAGTCGACGCGACGCCATTGTTCGTGCTGCTGGCGGCGCAGTACTTCAAGCGTACCGGCGACACGGAAACGCTCAAGCGCTTGTGGCCGAACATCGCGGCCGCGCTCGCATGGATCGACGGCCCCGGCGACGCCGACAACGATGGCTTTGTTGAATACCAGTCGAAGCGGGCCGACGGACTGACCAACCAAGGATGGAAGGACTCCGCCGACGCGATCTTCCATGCCGACGGGGCGCTCGCCGAGGGGCCCATCGCTCTCGTGGAAGTGCAGGCGTACGTGTATGCAGCGAAGCAGGAAATCGCCGACGTCGCGCGCGCTCTGGGCCAGCATGCCGAGGCCGCCAAGCTCACCGCCGAGGCGGAAGCGATGCGCCTGCGTTTCGAGGAAAGGTTCTGGTCCGATAAGCTCGGAAACTATGTTCTTGCACTCGATGGTGAAAAGCGGCCTTGTGAAGTTCGCAGTTCGAACGTCGGGCATGTGCTGTTTGCCGGGATCGCATCACCCGAACGAGCGACGCGAGTAGCAAACGACCTGCTGAGCCAGAGCTTTTTTTGCGGCTGGGGCGTGCGCACCATTCCGTCCGGCGAGCCGCGCTATAACCCTATGTCCTACCACAACGGGTCGGTGTGGCCGCACGACAACGCGCTGATCGCTCTCGGCCTTGCTCGCTATGGCGACACGAACTCTGTGCAGACCATCTTCGATGGACTTTTCAATGCGGCGAGCTTCATGAAGTTGCGGCGCCTGCCGGAACTGTTCTGCGGCTTCCGGAGACGTCCGGGCCGTGGCCCCACAAACTACCCCGTTGCATGCTCGCCGCAGGCCTGGGCTGCGGCATCGCCGCTGGCGCTGTTGCAGGCGAGCCTGGGGCTGCGCTTCGACACCGTTAATCATGCCATCGTGATGCACCACCCTCGCCTGCCTGACTTTCTGGACGAGGTGCTGCTGCGCAATCTCAAGCTGCAAAAATCTTCGGTCGACCTGCTGCTGCGCCGCCATGGCAACGACGTCGCCATCAACGTGCTGCGCCGCAGCGGCGAGGTCGCCGTGGATATTCGAGCATAGAGTATCGGCCGCGTTGGCCGCGCAACTCACGATTCAAGCCTCACGGGATCTTCGTGACCGACAAGCAGGAACCAAGCAACCTGGAGGAACTCCTCAAGAGGATCGGGGAGGCCCCGGACGACGAGGGGCAGGTGTCCCTCGATGCCATCCTGGATGTCGTGGGGCGTCGTTCCTTCGGGCCGGTATTGCTGGTCGCCGGCCTGATAACCTTGGCGCCGATCATCGGCGATATCCCGGGGGTCCCGGGCATCATGGGAATCCTCATCGTACTGGTTGCCGTGCAGGTGTTGTTTCGGCATGAGCATTTCTGGCTGCCGGGCTGGGTGCTGCGGCGGTCGGTCTCGCGCGACAAGCTGAACAAGGCATTGGGATGGCTGCAGCGGCCGGCGCGCTTCATCGACCGCCTGCTGCGCCCGCGCCTGACGGTGCTTACGCGGTCGTTCGGTGCGTACGTGATCGCGTTCTTCTGCCTGCAGATAGCGCTCATCATGCCTTTCATGGAAGTCGTGCCCTTCAGCGCCAATGCCGCAGGACTGGTCCTGACCGCCTTCGGACTGGCGCTGATCGCCTGCGACGGCGTGTTTGCGCTGATCGCATACGCGACGATGGCACTGGCACTCGGAATCGCCGCCTACGCGCTCTTGTGAGCGGCGCCCTGATATAGATCGATTCGTTATATAGAGCCGGCATACCAGCTGCGCCTCTCGCAACGTATTGAGTATGCGTAGCCGTTCCTTCCCCACGGCGTCCTCAACAGGCAGAGCTGCCGGCGCTCCAAATATTCTTCGACTAAGCTTTGTAACTGAACCGGTGAAAAGCTGAGCGCCTTGGAAATGCTGACTTTGGGGGAGGATCAACGCTTGAACCCAGCCGCTGGAGGACAGATTATGAGCACCAAATTAACATCGAAAATCCTGAAGCACCTGCTTCTCTTCCCGGCTCTTGTCGTAGCCGGAATCGCGCAGGCCGACGAGCACGAGTTCAGCGCTGCACTGTCCGGCGCCCAGGAAGTCGTGCTCGATGAGCAGGAAAACCTCATGACGGGTGGAACCGACACCTCTGCGTCGGGGCGGATACATGCCCGCTTTGACGATGCGTTTACCCGGTTGCGGGTGAACCTCAAGATAGGCACCCTGACGGGAAACTTCACCGCCGCGCACTTCCATTGTGGCCGGCCCGGCGAGAACGGCCCGGTGGCTTTCGGCATGGTCGGGCCCGGCCCCCTGGCATTCGACGGGATGGGCATCGAAGGCACCCTGACCAATCTCGACTACACGGGAGCCGACTGCCTCGAGATCGTCGGCAGGCCCGTCAACAACCTGGTGTCGCTGGCGTTCGCCATGCGTGATGGCCTGGTCTACGCGAACGTGCACAGCGATGTGTTCCCCGCAGGTGAGATCAGGGGCCAGATGGAAGGTGAGGACGACGACTTCGATGACGACGATGACGACGACGGGGGCTGGTCCGATTGACCTCCGCGTAACCGTTCGCTGAGCAGCGTCGATCCGGCAAGCCACGACGGCCGCACGGCGGCGCGATTCGCGCAACAGGTTGGACAACGGGCAATGTCGCTGTAGTCTTGGCGCGTGCCGGCACCCAAATACTTCCTGAGCGACAACGCCGCCGGCGTGCACCCGGAAGTCATGGCGGCGCTTGCGGCGGCAAACCATGGCCACGCCTCGGCGTACGGCAGCGATTCGTACACGGAGCGAGCGAGCGAGCTGTTGCGCGAGCACTTCGGCGGCAAGCCCGAGGTGCTGTTCGTGCTGACCGGCACAGGGGCGAACGTCTTGGCCCTGCAGTGCATGCTGAGGTCCTACGAGGCGGTGATCTGCGCCGACTGCTCGCACCTGAACCGGGACGAATGCGGTGCACCGGAGAAGTTCGTCGGGTCGAAACTGTTACCGGCGCCCACAAGAGCGGGCAAACTTTATCCGGAGCTCATCGAGCCACTGCTCTCGGACACCGACATGGTGCACCGCGCGCAGCCGCGTGCAGTTACCGTTTCGCAGTGCACGGAGTGGGGAACGGTATACACAGTCGATGAACTGAAGGATCTCGCCGGCTTTTGTCACGAGCGCAATCTGCGCCTGCACGTCGACGGCGCGAGGCTCAGCAACGCTGCAGTCGCGCTCGACGTCGATTTTGCCGCACTTTCTTCCGCAGCAGGCGTCGACGTGCTTTCCTTCGGGGGCACCAAGAATGGACTGATGGGGGCCGAGGCGGTGCTGTTTTTCGACAAGTCGCTGCTGCCGGCTGCGAGCTTCTACCGCAAGCAGGCGATGCAGCTTGGCTCCAAGATGCGGTATGTCGCAGTTCAGTTCGAGGCGCTCCTCACCGGGGACCTGTGGCAACGGAATGCCCGGCATGCCAACGCGATGGCGTCCCGGCTGGCGGATTCCGTCCGCGGGACTCCGGACGTGCAAGTCGTGATGCCGGTCGAAACAAATGCCGTGTTCGCGCGGCTACCGTCGCGGCGCATTGACGAGTTGCAGGCGCACGACGTGTTCGCAGTGTGGGATTCCCGCGAATCAATCGTTCGCTGGATGACTTCGTTCGACACGACCGAGGCCGAGGTCGACAACTTCGCCGCGAAAATCAGGGCTGACGGCCGGACCGGGGACTGAACGTGCCGGCAGGAAGGTTGATTGTATGACGACGCAGACGGACAGGGAGTCGCCGGGCAAGAGTTCGGCCGGAGCAGGCCAGGAGGGAATGCGCTTCTTCTCGGATGAAGAATTCATGGAGCGCATTCTTCGCGTTCGCGAAAGAGTCGCGGCACAAGGGCTTGACGCCGTAATCATCACCAATCCCGAGAACATCTATTACCTCACCGGGCTGAATCACCAGGGATATTTCGCGTACACGTCCCTGATCCTGTCGCTGGAGAACGAACCGGCGCTGATCATCCGCGCCATGGAAAAAGCGATCACGCGCGACATGGTGGTACCGAACGTGCGCTTGTACCCATACTCGGACGGCATCGACCCGCTTCCCCAGGCGACAGATCACAGCGAGGACATAACCCTCTCTGCGCCACGCAGTGAGGCCGAAGGGGCCGGACTAAGGCCATCCTCGATGAGCCTCGGCGTATCCATCCAGGGCAACAACGGCAACGACACCGACTTGTCGGCGCCGGTGCAGGTAACCTGCGCCGCGCTGCACGATATGGGTCTTTCGTCCGCAAGAGTTGGCTTCGAAAAGAACAGCTCTTTCCTGCCGTACAAGACAGCCGAAGGGTTCGTCAGCAGGATGGCCGGCGTTCGCTGGTCCGACGCCGGCGACCTGGTCAACGACTGCCGTATCGTCCAGTCGCCGAAGGAGCTGGAATGTACGCGCCGGGCCGCGGAGATTTCAGACGCGATGGTGATGTCCGGGATCGCCATGGCTGGCGCGGGAGTCCCGAACCGCGACGTCGCCGCAATCGTCTATCACACCATGATCCAGCGCGGCGGTACGTATCCGGCCTTCGTTCCACTGATCCGATCGACCCGCACACTCGATCATGAGCACGGCACCTGGGATAGCGAGAACCTTTCGGCGAAGGACCTGCTGTTCCTGGAGATGTCCGGATGCTTCTGGCGCTACCACGCGCCCGTGGGCCGTCTCGTGCACATAGGCGAAGAGCTGGAAGGCTCGCAGAGAACGAGCGAAATCTGCATCGAGGCCCAGCTCGCCGCGGCGGACGCGATAAAACCCGGCGTAACGGCAGATTCGGTGTACCAGGCCTGGAAACGGTGCATCGACAAGGCCGGGCTGGATCACTACCACCGCCATCACTGCGGCTACCTGGTCGGCATCGGCTTCCCTCCGAGCTGGTCCGGGTCGGGCGTGCCCCGCGGCCTCCGCCGTGGCTCCGACATGCTCATCGAAGAGGGAATGGCGTTTCACCTGATGTCCTGGCTGATGCGCACCGGCCAGGGGGATGCGTTCCTGTCGGACACCGTGGTAGTGACCGACAGGGGCTGTGAATTCCTGACAAGCGCCCCGCGAAACATGACGGTGCGTTAAAAAACCTGAGCAGCCGGTGACACCGATAAACCCGCCCGCGCCACTGTGGCGGAAATGCTACGAATTCTCCGCTTGCTTATAACCGGACGCTCCAGCGGATCGAGCGGACGTAGCCTATACTGGTAGCAGGGCCGTCCGGCCCTTGTCATTTTCCTGCAACGCCGCAGGACCCTTACAAATCGCTATTTCGTCCGACTCTTGTCGCCGTTTTTCAGGGGGGCTAGTGATGAACCTGTTTTTTCCTACGACCAAGGGCACAGCAGCAGCCATTGCAGCGGCATTTTTCAGCTTGACGGCACCGCTTGAACCTGCCGATGCACAGGAACAGGCAGCCGTCGATGAGACTCTCGAGGAAGTCGTGGTGACCGGCTCCCGCATCCGCAGGAACCCGCTCAACGAAGCGGCGGCGGTGATGGATATATCCTCCTCCGACCTGGACCGCACGGGGCTCACGAACCTGGGCGATGCGTTGCAGCAGCTGCCGATCACCGGCTCCGCAATCAACTCCCAGTTCAACGTTCCAGGCAACTCCGGTTTTCCGCAAGACGGGTCGGGTATCGGCGCAGGCGCCGTCGAGGTCTCGCTGCGCAACGTCGGGGCAAAACGCACGCTCGTGCTGGTTGATGGCAGGCGCTGGGTGGCCGGCGCCTCGGCGTCGGGAGTGCCCTCGGCGGTGGACCTCAATTCGGTGCCGTCGAACGTCATCGAGCGGGTCGAAGTGCTGCAGGATGGTGCGTCTGCGATCTACGGCTCGGACGCCATCGGCGGCGTAGTCAACATCATTACGAACTCGGACTTCGAAGGTTTCAGGATCGACTCGCAGATAGGCGGCTACCTTAGTGAGAACGACGGCGAGTCCTATGAAATTTCGGGGCTGTGGGGTGGCGGTAACGAAACGACGCACCTCGTGCTGAGCGCCGCCTACGTCGAGGAACGTGGCGTCGAGACGGCCGACCGCTCGCGGTCTGCCTTCCCGAATCCGGATGCGGCCAGTTGCGATGTGCCGAACACGCTCTGTTCGTCGTTCACGCCCCAGGGAAGATTCGTTCTCGGCCCGAACTTCGACTTCGCGGACGTGACGCTGAATGACGGAGTGCTGAACGACGGGGCCGGCAACGTTCCCGTTTTCGACCCGAACAACCCGAACTCCGGCGGCTTCCACACGTTCTCAGGAGCCGACCGGTTCAACTTCAATGCCCCGGGATTCAATTTCCTGCGTACGCCGAACGAGCGGGTAAACCTGTACGCCGCGGTCAACCACGAGCTTGCAGACAACCTTAGCCTTTCGGTGAAGACGGCCTATACCAATCGTTCGTCTTCGACGAAGGCGGCACCGGAGCCGCTGTGCCTCGGTAACGGTTGCGGCAACCGGATCAACGACAACTTTGTCGTCTCGGCGCTCAATCCTTACAACCCGTTCGGCGTGGACTTGTCTGTTGCGAATGGCAACCTGGAGTTTTTTGCAAGGCGGCCGCTGGAATCCGGGCCACGCGTGTACGTACAGGATGTCGATACCTGGTTCCTCACCGCCACGCTCGAGGGAGAGTTCGAACTTGCAGGCCGCTCGATGTTCTGGGACTTGACCGGCAGCTATGGGGACAACCGCGGGGTGCAGGAAAAATTCAATTCGCACAACGCGGCGAAACTGCAGGTCGCAATGGGAGATCCCGCTGTGTGCGCCGCCACGCCCAACTGCGTCCCGTTCAACTTCTTCGGCGGCATGGGACCGGACGGCACCGGTTCGATCACTCAGGAGATGCTCGACTTCGTGACTTACACGCAGCGGGACCTGAGCGACCAGACACTGCGGGATTTCGCGTTCAACATCACTGGCGACGCGGTCGATCTTCCAGGCGGACAGATGGGGTTCGCAGCCGGCGTCGAATTTCGCGATCACGAGGGCTCTTTCAGTCCCGATCCCATCGCGGAGCGCGGCGAAACGGCGGGTATTCCATCGGGATCGACAAGGGGAGCTTTCGATGTCACCGAGTATTACGCTGAAGTCACGATGCCGCTCCTGGCGGGCTCGCCGTTAGTCGAGTACCTGGAGTTGAACCTTGCGGCGAGGCTCTCCGACTACAGCACCTTCGGTTCGGAAAGCACCTACAAGGTCAGCTCGTTGTGGCGTCCCGTCGAGGATTTGTCGTTCCGCGCTTCGTTCTCGACCGGTCTCCGTGCGCCGGGCATCGGCGAACTGTTCGGCGGCGCCGCGCGAGAGGATTTCACGTTCACCGATCCCTGCGCCGACGTCCTGGCGCTGGCGGGATCGGCGAACGGCGGGCGGGACACGCCGCAACCCCAGAACATCATCGACAACTGCGCGGCGCTCGGGGTGCCCTTGACCCTGACCCAGGCGAACCCGCAGCTTTCCGCGATCTCGGCCGGAAACAGCGAGCTGCAACCGGAAACTTCCGACAACTGGACCGCCGGCATCGTCTGGAGCCCGGGATTCGCAGACGGCCTGTCCTGGGTGGAGGGCCTCACGACCTCGCTCGACTACTACAGCCTGGAGATTGACGACGCCATCCAGGGCCGCGACCCCGGCGATGTAATCGACGCCTGCGTGCTGACGCTCGATCCGCTGTTCTGTGACCTGACGCCAAGGACCAGCAGCGGGCAGCTCGGCGTGGTCGACAACCAGTTGCAGAACATTGGCGGCATAGAAGCCTCTGGACTGGACTTCGCGATCGAATACCTGGGACCGGAGACTGGCTTCGGCACTTTCGGCGCCAGGTTCAATGCCACCTACCTCAACGAGTACCTGGAGATCACTCCCAATATCGACGATACAGCGACGGTGACGGATCGCACCGGCACGCACACGGATGAGACCTTCCAGCGTGCGTTTCCCGAATGGCGCTGGACCAGCAACTTCGACTGGATGTTGAACGACTGGGGAGCCGGGCTGACGTTTCGCTGGATAGACGAGATGACGACGGATGGCGGCGGCACGCTCGACTCTGCGCTGTTCACGGACGTGCAGGTACGGTGGACTCCGCAATTCGCCGACAACGCGCTTACGCTTGCCGTGGGAGTGAATAACGTCCTCGATGAAGACCCGCCGGTATGCTTTCCCTGCGGCGTCATCGGGATGAGCATAGTGGCGCACGACCTGCCCGGGCGAGTCGGCTACGTGCGATTCACGTACGAGCAGTAGAGCTGCGACCCTTGCGCCGGCCAGGGAAAGCAGGCGATTTAGCGCTTGTCGTTGGCTGCGTTGGCGCGATCGATGGCTTCGCAGATAAGGCGTTTGGCATCGTCGGCGCCATGCCAGTCGCCGATCTTGACCCATTTGCCGGGTTCGAGATCCTTGTAATGTTCGAAGAAGTGCTCGATCTGGTGCAGCGTGATCTCGGGCAGGTCGGAATGATTCATCACCTTGTCGTAGCGCTTGGTCAGCTTATGTGACGGAACCGCGAGGATCTTCTCGTCCTGGCCGGCATTGTCCTGCATGATCAGCACGCCAATCGGCCGCACGTTGATCAGGCAGCCCGGAATCAGCTGGCGCGTATTGCAGATCAGCACGTCGATCGGATCGCCGTCTTCCGATAGCGTATGGGGAACAAAGCCGTAGTTGCCCGGGTAGGCCATGGGTGTGTAGAGGAAACGGTCGACGACCAGCGCACCCGCCTCCTTGTCCATTTCATACTTGATCGGCTGCCCACCGAGGGGGACTTCAATAAGGACGTTGACGTCGTCCGGAGGATTGTTGCCGATGGCTATGGCATCGATGCGCATTGTTCATGTCCTTGGTCCTGCGCCGGATGCACCGCGCAGGACGATGAGAATCGTCTGGAAGCGCTGAATTGTGCGTGCGCCATCGCCGCATCGCAAGTTCCTGCCGCACGCCCGCAACAGGTCGCGGCAAGCACGCTATTCTCGGCCGATTCGTAAGACCTTTGCGCCCCGGACGGCGCCGAACTTGAGATCGATGAGCGCGCGGTTTGCATCCCCGTGCGCCCTTCGATCTCATCCAGTTCGGTATGACAGACACCACAGGTAGCTACCCGGATACGTATCTCGCGTGCGGATGGCCTGGGTCTTGCGATGGTCGCGAATCGCAGCGGAGTCGAATCTTGCGAGAGCGTCATGTGCCTTCCAGCAGCATTGCGCGCATGACGTCGTTCATCGCCCGCGTCGCGCTCGCCTACAGCCAGCCGCGACGTTTGAAGTACACGTAGGGCAATATCGCGGACACAACCATGACGCCCAGCGCGAAAGGATAGCCGAACTCCCAGTCAAGCTCCGGCATGTGGTCATAGTTCATGCCGTAGATGGACGCAATCAGCGTCGGAGGCAGGAATACCACCGCCGCGACGGAGAAGATCTTGATAATGCCGTTCTGCTGGATATTGATCATGCCGAGCGTAGCATCCAGCAGGAACGTGATTTTCTGCGACATGGACGATGAGTGCTCGGTCAGCGAACTCGTATCGCGCGTTAACGTCTTGATGCGAGCCCGGACATCCTTGTCGCTCTTCCGCTGTGTCGCCAAGTGCGTGAGGAACGCAGTAACCCGATGTATGGTAAACAGGCTGTCGCGGACGTTTGAAGTCAGGTCGCCCTTCCGGCCAATAGCCTGCAGCTGTTTTTGCAGGTCCTGCCCTTTCGTCGGCGTGGCGCCGGGCCGCTCGAAAATGCTGCGCGAAATCGCATCGATCTCCCGCTGCGCTCGCTCGAGCACGTCCGCGAGGCGGTCCACGATCGCCTCCAGCAGCGCTACCAGAACTCCTTCGCCATTCCTCAAGCCTGTGCCGGTTTTCTGGGCGCGCTGGGTGAACGTCTGAAATGCTCGCGGATCGTGGTAGCGGACGGTGATGAGCCTGTCGCCCGCGAGCACGAAGGTCACCGGGGCCATCTGGAGGTCGTCCGAATCCGTCTTGGCCGGCACGGTCGCGGTCATGAAAGCGTCGCCCTCTTCGTAATAGAGGCGGCTGGAGATCTCGATCTCTTCCATGTCCTCGCGAGTCGGGATGTCGAGCCCGAGCCGGGACTCGACGAGCTTTTCTTCCTCGGCGGTGGGTTCCGAAAGGTCCACCCAGATCACGTCGTCGAATCCCTGCGTGGGGTCCTCGACCGCGTAGAGCTTTCCCTCTCGCCCGGCAAATCCTCTTATCATGTTTGCCCTCTTCAACGGCACCGGATCAGTCGCTTAACTATACGGACGAGCACGGGTTCACGCTCGGCTCGATGCGGATGAGCTTCCGTCACGTCATCGGATTATCCGCGGATATCTGCTAACCTGACGGAGCACGGCCAGCGGTGGGTGTCCGCTGCTGATCGTGGCGGAGCTCGTTCACCTCGGCCTAAACGTGCGGAGGATCCATGAAAATTGCAAGACTGATTCTGCTGTTCGTGTTCCTGGCTTCCGGTGCCACCGCCGATGATTCAGCCTCCCAGAGGCTGGGGGAGGAGGCCGCGCAGAAGTGGCTTCACCTGGTAGACGGCGGGGACTACAGCGCGAGCTGGCGCGAGGCCGCTTCGCCGTTCAAGAACCAGATCGCCGAATCCCACTGGGTTAGCTCCGTCATTGCCGCGCGGGAACCTTTCGGCTCCCTGGTCTCGCGAAAAATGCAGGAGTCGGATTACGAAACGACGTTGCCCGGCGTACCGGATGGCGAATACGTGGTGATGAAGTTCGACGCCGTGTACGAGAAAAAAGCATCTGCCACCGAGGTGGTCACCTCCATGCTGGACGGCGACGAGTGGCGGGTCGCAGGCTATTACATCCGCTAGCGGCTCCGGTTTGCGCCGCGAGGTGGCGCACCGGAAAATGAACGCCTTAAGGGAACCTTCGGCACTCTCATGAGCGACTCCGCCACGGTGGTGATGACTACCGTCGACAGCGAAGAACTAGCGAAAACCCTCGCGGTTCGCCTGCTTGAAAAGCGGCTGGCGGCCTGTGTGCAGGAACTGCGCATCAACAGCCATTACCGCTGGGATGGCGAACTGCGTTACGAGCCCGAGATCCTGCTGCTGGTGAAAACCTCCGCGGAGGCCGCGTCAGCGGCCATGCGCCTGATCGAGGACATCCACAGCTATGATGTTCCGGAGATCATCGCCTTGCCCGTTACCGCGGGCCTGCCCGCCTACCTGAAATGGATGGCCGGAGAAGCCGACGGATGATACGGCCTCTGGCGGGCAATCAATGCGTTGCTGTTAGCCGAGTTCGACCACCTCCTCGAGCTTCGGACGGTGCGCTTCGATGCCGTAGCGCTTCTGCAGTTCGTCGCTCAGCGCGAGCCGCGCCTTTTCCTCTCCGTGCACAAGGTACACCGGCGGCCGAGCCGCGAAATTGCCGTACCAGTCGAGCAAGCCGTCCTGATCCGCGTGCGCCGACAGCCCGCCGACCGTGTGCACGGTCGCGTTGACCTGTATCGTTTCGCCCCACAACCGGATGCGCGGCGCCTTGTCGACCAGCCGTCGCCCCAGCGTCCCGTGCGCCTGGTAGCCGATCATGATCACGTGGCATTGCGGCCGCCACACGTTGTGCTTCAGGTGATGCCGGATGCGGCCGCCGGTGCACATGCCGCTGCCCGCGATGATGACCGCGCCCGACTCGATCCGGTTCAGTGACATCGATTCTTCCGAACTTGCGGTCGCCGCGAAATTCGGCAACACCGGCCAATGTTGGCCCTCGCGAAACAGCTCGGCGCGGTACAAATGCCGGTGCTGTGAGTAGATTCCGGTAGCCTCGATCGCCATGGGACTATCGAGAAACACCTGCCACTGATCCAGCCTCCAGTCCGCGTAATGCTCTGCCATGAGGTAAAGGAGGTCTTGCGTCCGCCCGACCGCGAAGGCCGGGATCAGGATGTTGCCGCCGCTATCTGCAGCCGCGCGGAAAATGGCCTGAAGCTCATCGAGTGTCGCCTCAAACGAACGATGATTGCGATCGCCGTAGGTGCTCTCCAGCATCACGAGGTCTGCCTCTTTTATGACGGCGGCATCGTTCATCACCGGCGAAGACGCATACCCAAGGTCGCCGCTGAACACGAGCTTGCAGCTCTGCCCGTTATCCTTGAGCCACAACTCGACGATCGCCGATCCGAGGATGTGCCCCGCATCATTCAGCCGCAGCTCGATGCCGGGGAGTACTTCCTGGCGCTTCGAATATTCGAGACCTTCGAACTGGCCCATGACTCGTTCCGCATCGTTCTGCGTGTAAAGCGGCTTGACGAGCGGAAGCCCCTTCCTGCGCCGCTTCTGGTTCTCCCAGTCGGCATCTTTTTCGTGAAGGTAGCCGGAATCGCGCAGCATCACCGCGCAGAGCGCGCGGCTCGCAGCGTGCGTATAGATGGGGCCGTCGTAACCTTCCCTGTGCAGGAGCGGTAGCCTGCCCGAATGGTCGATGTGAGCGTGGCTTAGGATGACGGCGTCGATGCTGTCCCACGGCACCGGCAGGGGCGCCCGGTTCAGTGCCTCCTCCGCCGCGCTGCCCTGTATTTGTCCACATTCGAGCAGCAGCCTGTACTTCGACGTCTGCAGCAGGTAACAGGACCCGGTGACCGCACCCGCGGCGCCAAGAAATGTGAGATTCATTGATTCCCCTTAGAACTTCTCGTGTGCCACACAGAGTGCCACAGGACGCGGCGGCTCGCCGGCCGATGGAGCGATCAGGGAGCCTGCTGCGCGGAAAGCCGCTCCAGCGGCAGCTCGCTCCAGAGCCCGATGTGGATCCGCTTCAGGCAAACTGCGTTGGTGATCATAGCGCGGCGTTCGTTGGCGTCGAGGGCATCCTCGCTCTGGTCGATGAAGGTATACATCAGCCCATCCAGATGGTGACGCTGGCGTCGTGTCGGTTCCTCGACTGGCAGGAGTTTCCGGTGCAGGCTGTAGACGCCGGGATTCAGGAGCGCGGCGACCCACAGCGGCTGGTCCTGTCCGGCTTTCGTTGCGGCATCCCGCTCCTCTGCCGCCTCGATCAGTTCACGGAATCGGCGCACCACACAGGAAGGCTTTACTTCCTCCGGTGTCAGGAACAGGCCCAGCCGCCTCGCCGCCTCACCGACATCCGAGCGACTCGTGATGACCGATACCGGCACTGCCAGTACGAGCCCAGCCAGTACGGGAGTAAACCACCAGAAAAAGTCCGGAACGTAAAACCACGTGATGAGTCCGGCGCCGATGCCGAGCAGCAACTGGGACCCGTGGGTGCGGATCGCCTCGCCCCAGCTGGTCGCGCGGTCTTCTCTTTGCTGCGTCGGCCAGCCGACGTTCGCTCGCATGAGGATCGCCACTACGAATTTTGTCTGGAACACCATTAGCACCGGCGCCACGACCACAGAGAACAGACTCTCGAGGATGGCGCTCAAGGTCGCGCGCAGGAAGCCGCCGAAATCTCGCCAGCGGGCGGGCTCGGAGAGCAGCAGGATCAGCGCGAGTACCTTCGGCAGAAACAGGATGAACAGCGTCACGAGGAACACGGTCATCAACTCGAAGGCGTAGGAAATGGGCCAGACAGGGAACAGGCTGTGCCCGAAAAAGTAGACCGGGGTTTCCCGGCTCTGCAACCACGCCTCCACGCCGGCAGCGAGCAGGAACAGGAACCAGAGTGGCGACGCGAGATAGGACATTACGGCCATGCCGAAGTGCAGGCGGGTCAGGCCGCGCCAGCCGCGCGCGGCCACCAGGCGCGCGTGCTGCAGGTTTCCCTGGCACCAGCGGCGGTCGCGCTTCGCGTAGTCGATCAGGGTTGGCGGAACCTCCTCGTAGCTGCCACCAAGCGACGGTCCCAGCCACGCCTCCCACCCGGCGCGCCTCAATGTCGCTGCCTCCACGAAATCATGGCTCAGTATCGGCCCGCCCAACGGCTCCTGCCCGGGGAGCGACGGCAACCCGCAGTGCTCGGCGAAGGGCTTCACGCGGAGCAGCGCGTTGTGGCCGAAATAACTGGCGTCGCCGGCCTGCCAGAAGTTCATGCCGGCAGTGTAGAGCGGGCCGTAGAGCGCGGCACCGAACTGCAGGAGCCTCGCATACAGCGAGCGATTGTTAACCGGCACCGGCGGCGCCTGCAGCACCGCGAGCCGGGGATGCGCTTCCATTATCTCGACCATGCGGGTGAGCGTGCTGCCTTCCATCAGGCTGTCTGCGTCGAAGATCGCCATGTAGCGATACCTGCCGCCCCACGACCGCACGAAATCGGCTATGTTGCCGGCCTTGCGATATCGGTTGTCGGTGCGGTGCCGGTAGAAGATGCGCCCGACGGCGCCGAGGCGCGAGGCAAGCTTCGCCCAGCGCAGCTCCTCCTCTACCTGGATCTCCGGGTCGCGGGTATCGCTCAGGATGAACAGGTCGAAGTCGTCTCCCGCGCCCGTCGCCTGCAGCGACTCCCATATCGCACGGATTCGCGCATATACGTAACGCGGCGTCTCGTTGTACACCGGCATGATCAGCGCGGTGCGCGGCCGGTTCTCCCGCGGTAGCGGCTTTAACGGAACAGCATCCAGGTCGAAGCGGCGGATGCGAAAATAGCGAATGATGAAGCCTGCGAATGCGGTCCAGAAGGCCGTGCAAATCCAGGCGAACAGGACGGCATAGAGCAGCACCAGCAGGAACTCGAGCGGGCTCAGTCCGTTCTGCTGCATCGAACCGCTCAGCAGCGCGATGGCGCCGGCGGTGGTCGCCACAACCAGGAACGCGAACAGCAGACGGCGCGCGTGGATGCCCCGCGCGGGACCGGCGTTTGCTGAACCGTCATTGCCTTTCCCACGCGGAGGGCCTTCAGCACCGCCTGCTTTTCGTTCCGTCTTCCCGCTGCCTGCGGTTTTCGGCCTGCGCCTCCATCGGAAGCTGCGGAGTTCGATGGCTTGCTCCGGCATCTCTAGTTCCCTGCGCGGCGGCGTCGCCGGCGGCACACCGGAGACCTGTGTCGGGTCGTGCACCGGCTGGTGGTCTTCCACCCATTGCACCGTCTCCCGCACCGCGATCTCGGTCGGGTTCTCGCCCTGGTGAAGCGGCAACAATTGCTGCAACCGTTTTTGGATCTCCGCGATGACCTGCAGCCTGCGATCGGCGTCCGCCACGCCGGAGGCCTTCAGGTACGCGTCCATGCGCGGCACCGACGCCTGCCACAGCGGATGAACCTCCAGGAACGCGTCCTGGTGCGGCAGCCCCCAGTCCGCGATCAGTTCGGGGCCCATTTGAAAACCCAGGTCTCGGTTAACACATCCTGGCCGCGCCGCAGGAAGCAGCGGAGGTCCGCCGCCTGGCCCGCTTCGGGAACCATCTCGAAGAACAGGCGCCATCCGTCGGTGAACTCGTTGTAGTGCGCCACCGACTGCTCAATGGTGCCTGTCGAGGTGTTGCACACCGGCTCAACTTCTTCGGTCTCCGGATCCAGGCGCTTCAACGCCGGGCCGATGAAGTCGATGACGAACTTGCGGCGCGAGTGATCGGGCACGTCGGTACCGCCCGCGCCGATACGTGTGGACAGTGTGCGGCCTCCCTGGAGCCTTGCCTCGGGGTCGAGCCCGAAATGCATCCGGTACTCAAAGTCGATGTTGTC
>Ga0079224_100003120_pt1 | contig 20651 bp, 12 predicted proteins | sample Stecom2015_FD_80414 | JGI IMG/M metagenome (GOLD analysis project Ga0079224, IMG submission 80414) | Agricultural soil microbial communities from Utah to study Nitrogen management - Steer compost 2015 | ecosystem: Environmental > Terrestrial > Soil > Agricultural land | place: USA: Utah...
CCGTTCAGGTCCACCGGACCCCGGGACCAGCCGCCGACCAGCAGGTCGCCGTTGCCCGCGATCGCCAGCGTGTCGATCCGACCGTCGCCGGACTGGCCGATACCGGTCGCCTTCAGCAGCTTGCCGTCGGAGTCGAAGCGGGCGACCAAGGGCGCGCCCCCCTTGCCCGCTGCCGGCAGGTCCACGCGCCCGTCGCCGTCGAGATCGACGTCGGCGCCCAGATAGTGCGCCGCGACGTGGACCTCGCCCGAGGGCGTGACCGCGAGCGCGCCCGACCCCCCGCCCACCATGACCTCGCGCTCGCTGCGCGAAACCCTCGCCCAGCGCAGCTTGCCCTCCGGGTCCCAGGACGCGACCAGCAGGCCTCGACTGGGGCCCACGTTCGCATCGGGCCGTCCGTCGGAGTCCAGGTCCACGGCCCCCTGCACCACGCCGGCCAGGTACACGTTCCCCTGCGAATCGGTCGACGCATCGACCAACCAGTCGTCGCCTTCGCCGCCGACCGCGCGGGCCCACAGCGGCTCGCCGTCGGCGCTGTATCGAATCAGCATTCCGTCGGAGGGGCCGCGCGCCACGAGGCGCTCGCCGGATCTCAGCAGCAGGCTCTCGCGAAAGCCGCCGGCCACGAAGGCGCCGCCGCGACGATCGGGTGCGACCGACAGGCGCGCGTAGGACATCGAAGGGCTGCGCGGCGTGCGGATCCAGGCGAGCCGCCCCGACGCCCGTCCCTTGAGGACGATCACGTCATGGCCGCCCTCCGCGCTGTGGTCCATCTTGCCGTCGCCATCGAAGTCGATCGAGCCGTAGTTGCCGACGATGAAGAAGCTGCCGTCGGCATCGACCGCGATGTCCTGGCCCGAATCGCCGCAACAGGGCCCCGAGAGCGCCGCGGCGAACTCGAATTCGAAGCGCGGTTCGGCGGCGGAGGCCAACGTCATGGCCGACAGCGACAGCGAAACGATCGCTGCCGTCGATGCGAGCGGGTCTCTCATGGATCGCCCCTGTTGGTCAACGCCTCGACAGCAGCACACGTAAGCGGCCCTGGTCCAGCAAGGTGTTCGGCAGGCGCTTGCCGGTGTGCGGGATCGAAACGACGGAGAACCGCCCCTCGAGCACGCCGTCCGGACCAAAGGCCTCAACCAGCAATTTCCCCGGACCTGCCCACTCCTGGCCGCTCGCGTCGACGTAGCTGAAGCCGACGTTCGCCATCGCCGCCAGCGGGTTGCCCTTCGGGCGTGCAGCACGAGGCGGTGGCAGCTCGACGGGAAAGTCGAAGGCACCGAGGTCGATTCCGAGCAGGGTCACGGCAAGCTGCTCGGTCGCGCCGGCGGCCGGCTTCGCCGCGATCCTGCTTCCCATCCGGTTGTAGTAGTTGTGACCGGCAGGCAAGTGATCATAGCGCTTCGCCTGACCATCGACCACGAACTCGACACCACCTTCAATGCCGGCCTGCCCCGCGTCGGCCGGGCTGCGCGCCGGGGGGTACTGCGGCCGTCCAGTATCGGGCTGGGCAAGCGTCCGACGACTGGCGCCGGCCGCCCAGAGTGCGACGCCGATCATCGCGTGAATCCGGATTCGTGCATTCATCGTCACTCCCGCCATGAGCTAGGCACCTCCTTTGCACTCCGGGAGGGATCGTCCAAGGACGTGCGGAGCCATCACCGTGACGCGTCTCCCAAAATGACTCCAAGAATCGCTGTTCCAACCAGTTGAACTCCATACCTGAGCGCCTGGATTTCTGCACCCCAAAACGCGCCCCAAAAGGCAGCATTAGCGCACCAATAGAAAGAGTCCTTTGCCGCCTTCGGTGTGTTGAACCCACGGTCCGGCCCCGTTTCCGTAAATCCCCCCGATGCCGCAGTTTTGAAAGCGGCACTGCCCCAGACACAGAGTGCCCACGCAGCAGTTCCGCGAACCCCCCTCGCGGCAGCCGTCGCCTCCGTTATGCCCAATCCCAGCGTGTTTAAATATTCCAGAAAGCCGCCTCTGCCGTCCCATCCCATACCCAGCACCGTGCCAGTAGACGGATCCAGTCTCCACCACGTAAAGACGCCTTTAGTGCCGAACTCGTCGGTCGGTAAGAAGACCAGATGGCCAAGAGCAAGATCCCTCGCGATCGCGGGAACCGAGACAGCGGGAATCCTATCGCTGTATGCCACCAGTTGTGATTCATGCGTCAACCGCACGAGCTTCGGAGCGCCCTTAGCGCGAAGCGATCTCGTACTATCGAAGGAAACGCGTCTGAAAAGAGGTTCGTCCTGGTGGATCGGTTCGAACATCAGACTCTCGGACCAAGTGTCCCAGACACCCTGAGAGATGGCCCTGTCCCGATCGTGCACGATGACGCCGTCACTCTCCCGAACAATTGTGCGATGGTTGTCCATGATGTCAACGAGAAAGAAGCCGCTTGCGGCTCTCTCGCCGGGCGCCATCTTCCCCGTTAGCGCAATCAGGTTCGGTCTGCTTCGAAAGCTCCTGAAGTCCGCTCTGCCTGGCAGATCCATCAAATGGATCAAGCTGAGAATCCGCATACTTGCCGCAGTCTGCAACGGCTTGGTCAACGCCTTGTCAAGCGCCTCCATATCGCCAGCCCCTCCATCCGAAACAGGTCTCCTGGCGATCCACTCAAACAATGAACGCGCCGTTTCGAGTTGCTGCAAGTAGAGGTCGATCACTTTGGCCTCAGGAATCTCCCCGGTTACTATCGCTATGGCGGTATCGACGAGAGGGCTTCCTCTCAAGGTCTGATCATCTTCTGTCGCATAGCCTTGACTGCTGCGCTCCGCCGCGTTCAGGCGGTCGAAAAGGTAGCGCTCGTACGCTGTTTCTTTCCCACCCGGTTCGACAAGCGTGACCCGGACAATCTGGCCAGTCGTCACCGGCAGCGAGGACTCGCCGCCCATCGAGCCAATCGCAGATCTCATCTTCGTGCTGAGCGTCCGGAAAAGGTCGGCACCGCTAGCCGCACCAGCCATTGGATCAATGAGGTTTCCATGCATATCGAAGAATCTTGCGCCCGGCGGCAAACCACCGTTGAAGAGTGGCGCGAAAACCCCAGATTCGGCGCGCACCTTGATTTCATCGTTGAAGTCGGCTGATCCGAACCCCGCTTTGTCAGTGAACGCCCTCGTTTGGAGATCCGGATTCAGCTGCGCGTTGGTGATTTCAACTGGCTTGTCGAGAAAGTTGGCGGACGGTCTCTCCCACGCATTCATGAGAGGCAGTCTCTCCAACTTTCCTCCTCGCCGAACTTCCAGAAACACCTCAAATCGGACGCGGTGCTGAATCTCCGTGGGCACCGAATCGGCGTATAGCTGCAATGGCCGAACGGCCTTTGCCGCCTTCGACTGCACAGCCTCAATCGCCGGGTGCAGATCCTCCCAACTGGAACTAGCGCCCGCTCGGTATTGGACCCAGTAGTAGCCCCCACGTTCGAGAGCCTTGGTCAAGTCCACGACAGGCTTGCCGGGTATCGGGGCAGAAAGCATGCCAACCTCGGCAAGAACCTTAGCGGCTCTCTCCGCTTCATCAAGTACCTCGGGGGCAATCTGAGCGGCCCGATCAATAAGAGCCCCTGCATCCGTTTCCCCTGGTGATCGAGTCCGGTCTAACGCCAAGATTTGGCGCAGTATTTCCTTAGCCGCGGCCGAGTCGGTAAAAGGCGAAACTCTGCTTCTCGAAAGGCGGACATTCTCAGCCAACTCGGCTTGAATCCCTGGCGACATGGCACCTCGCGCAATGCGCGCATCGAAACCGGCATCGCGAAGGAGTCTCGCCAATAACAGCGCCTGATCCAAGGTATTTCCGGCTCGACTGGCGAGCGTTCCTGCTGGCCCCCTCAGGGCGCCCTCATAGGGCTGGTAGACGATCTCGGCTGCGACAAAGTCGATGATCGATCGGTCGTCGTAATTCAGTCGGGCGAGCAAAGCGTCCAGATCGAATTGCGAGCGGTCAACGCTCGCACGGAGACCGCCGACCAGCTTGATCGTTCTCTCGACGTGCTGCAGAGCGCTGCTCGTCGGGGTCTTCGCTGCAGTGGCGCCGGTGCTGAGCATCAAGAAGACGCACGAAATCAGCAGGACGAATGGCAGTTTGCGACTCAGGGCGAAACGTCTACGCCGAAACGGATCCACGGATTCGCTAACGACTATCCTAGCGAGTCTCGATGCCATTTCGCTCTCCCTGTGGTTCACCTGTTCAACTCCTCGGGGATCCGCGCGCGCACCCGCGATTTGCGGACTGCGCCGCGCCCTCAGTCCAGACCGATCGTCGTTGCCTTCTCACCCGGGATCTCTACGCGCTCAAAGACCCGCCTTGGCGAGCTCGCCACCTCGACCCGGTAGATCCCCTGCCCCAACTCGACCGCGTCTCCCCCGACAATCCCTCCAGCCACGCGCTGCCCGTCCCCGTCGTAGACCGTGAACGGCACCCGCAACGCCCCGCTCAGCGCCTCGCTCAGCCCTTCCCGGTCCTGCGCTCGAAAATATCGCCCGCCGCCCAGCTCTGCCCACGCGGCGAATCGTTCCTCGAGCTCGGCATCGCCGATCGCGAATCCGACGATGTTCACCCGCACGTCCATGCCCTTCTTCTTCAGCGCCTCGATGACCTTGCCCGGATCGCCGCCGCAGGTCTCCTCGCCATCGGTGACCAGCACGATCGCGGCGCCGCCCTTTGCGCCCTTCAGGTCGCGCTCGACCGCGGCCAGCGAATCGGCGATCGGCGTACGCGCCAGGTTCATCGCGCGAACGCCGCCGATCACACGCGCCGCCTTGCCCGGATCGAGCGGCGCCAGCGGCATCTCGAGGTCGGTGCGGCAGCTGCCGGCCTCCTTGTGGCCGAACACCCGCAGGGCCAGCGGCGTGCCGGCGGGAACGTGCTGGCGCACTGCCTCGGTGAGCACCTCCCGGGCAACGTCGATGCGGCGCGTGGCTCCCATGCGCTTGAGCATCGAGCCGGAGGCGTCGAGGATCAGCGCCACGGCTGCACCGCTCGCCGCCTTCTTGCTGCCGGCCACCACCCGCAGCTTGCCGGGCCCCGGGGCCTTGCGGAACTCGCTGCGCACCTCGAGCGTGTAGCCGGCCGGCCGGCGCATCAGCGTGGCGGCGCGATCGAAGGCCACCTCCATCTCGCCCTGGTGGACGAGCTGGGTGTAGTGCCCGCCGTTCACACTCGCCCAGTCCTCGAAGACGTCCTGGTGCCAGCCGGCGAAGCCCGCGACGTGCACGCCGAAGATCTGCGGGCGGACTTCCTGCATCGCCTCCCACATGCTGCCTTCGTGCACCGTCTCGCCGTCGGTGATCACCACGATCGACTTGCTGCCGGGCAGCGGGGCCAGCGCGCGCGCCGACTGCTTCAGGGTCAGCTCGGCGGCGCTGGAGCTCTCGCTGCGCGGGTAGTCGTTGAGGATGGTCTGCAGCACGTAGGCCTGGCCGTGCCAGTTTTTCAGCAGCGTGCCGCGCCCGAAGGGCATCAGGTTCACCGCCTCCCGGCCGGCCACGACCTGGCTGCTGAACGCGGCCAGCGCGTTGTAGATCGTCGGCAGGTAGGCATTGACGCTGGCGCTGGTGTCCCAGGCGAACACCACGTTGCGCGGCGGCTCGAACAGGCGAACGAAGACTGCGCTGCCCGGTTCGACGACCGCCTGGTGAACGTGCCGGGCGCTGCCGCTCTCGCCGGCCAGATGGCGGACCCGGATCGCCCCGCCGGCAGCGTCCTGCAACTCGATACGGGCGCGCACCGTCGGCTCGCCCGTCAGCTCGAAGGTCAGCGTGTTCTCGCCGGCCGGGACCTGCACGCGGTACCAGTGCTCCCGCTTGCCGAGCGCAACCTGCCCGCCAGCTCGCTGGCCCGGAACCAGCGGCGCGGCCCTGTCGCGCGAATCGTTGTCCGCCGGCTTCAACTCGGGCTCGGCTTTCAGCCCCGCCTGCGCCTCGTGGAAGGCCTGCCGGCTGGCCTGCTCCCACTCGGTCAGCACCGACCGGTAGTCGTCGCCGGTCGGCCGCTCCCAGACGCGAATCACGTTCGGCGACGCGAAGACTCCGGCGCCCTTCTCCGGCACGCCGATGAGCCTGACGAAACGTGCCCAGACGGGCGCATCCAGAACCAGTTCGGCAACGGGCCCGGCGCTCCCGAGCGCGACATCGCCGACCGGACGCCAGGGGCCGACGGGCGATTCGGTGCTGACCGCGACCCTGAGCCGATCGAGTTTCTGCCTGGCTTCGACGTCGCCGGCGTAGACCCATTCGACCCGGCGAATCTGCGCCGCGCGGCCGTGGTGGAAGCCGAGCACGTATTCCAGGTGCGCGCCCTCCTTCAGGCGGATCATGTGCGGCTTCTTCGCCTCGTCGAGCACGTAGTCGGGCAGGTAGGGTTGCGGCGGCCGGTCCGACACCACGTGCCCGCCCAGCGCGGGATCGGCCAGGTTGAAGCCGGCCCCGCCGGAGAGGTCGAAGCCCGGCTGCGCGATGACTTTCCACTCGCCGGCCTGGGTCGGCCCTTGCCCCGACGGCAGCCCGAAGGTCTCGTCCAGCCGCAGTCGCGCGTAGCGGGCCGGGACCGGCGCCTTCAGCGTGAAGTACTGTTCGGTGGGCACCGGCAGCGTCTCGAACTGCAGCACCTCCGCGAAGTCGACGCCATCGGTCGACAACAGCAGCGTCGCCCTCCTGACGTTGCTCGGCCAGCCCGTCCAGCCGAAATGGTTCCAGGCGATGCCGGCAACCGGAACCGGCGCGTCGCCCGGCAGGCGCAAGGTCAGCAAGGGCCGGCTCCCGTCCTTCCAGCCGCCGGGCGTTCCGCGGAACTCCACGCGATTGCCTGCGAAGACCAGGCCGTCGCGCAACAACTCGAGCTTGTCGGCGGGAGGCTGCGCCCCGTGCCACGCGCTGCCGAGCCCCGACCAGGCCGCGTTGAAGCCGCCCCGCAGGGCATCGGGGATCTGCCAGCCGAAGCGCGGCGCGACCTGGGCCATGTCCCGGTCCGCGACCACGTCTGCCCAGGCCTCGGCGTGCACGCCGTCGGCGCCGCGCGCGCGAACGCTGATCCGGGTCGGCCAGTCGGCCCAGGCGTCCGCCGGCACGAGGATCTCCACCGGAAGCTCCGCGCTGCCGCCGGCGGACAGCTCCACGCGGCTGTGATCGAGCCGCGCCTGCCAGCGGTGGTCGCTGGTCGCTGCCTCGAGCTCGAGCGCCAGCGGCCGGTCGCCCGAGTTGGACAGCCGCAGCGATCCGGCGACCCTCTGCCCGTGGGTCCGGAACGCGGAGATCCGGTCGTGCTCGAGCACCAGCGTAGCCGCCACCCGGCCGGCCGCAGGCGGCGCTGCAGGCGCCGCGGCCTCGCCGAAAGCGAAGCCGGAATACCGGCCCGGCGCGCAGCCGTCGGGGCACGAATAGCGCCGCAGGCGCTCCAGGCTCAGCCGATACTCGGCCTCGCTCTCCTTCTTCGCTCGCAGCACCAGCTGGTAGTCGCCGGGCGGCAGCAGGCCGGAAAGCGACATCGGCTTGCCGGGGCTGCCCGATGCGCCCGCGGCGAACGGGGCACCGTACAAGAGTAGCTCCCCGTCTACAGCGCCGTCGGCCGCCGGCGCGACGGTGAGCCGCACGTGGTCCCAGTTGCCGAGAAAGAAGCGGTATCGGTCGACGTCGGCCGGTTCCACGAGCAGGCCGGTACGCGTCTGGCCCACCGCCAGGCGCTGCATCCGGGACTCGTCGTCGTTGGGCTCGCGCTCGCCGTTCGGGTCCGGCGGGCCGATCGCCCTCGCGAGCACCGTGTAGCGTCCGCCGTCGCGACCGCTGACCCGCAGGAAATGCTGGCCCGGCATCAGGAAGACATTGTCGAGCCGCACGCGCTTCTGCCCTGGCGCAGCGCGGATGTTCGCGGCCCGGCGGCCGGCGCCGTCGTGGTAGGTGACCTCGTGGATCTCGTCGCCGATCACCTGGAAGCGCCACAGCTGCGGCTCGCCGGTGACGTCGAAGCGGAAGAAGTCTTCCTCGTTGCCGCTGAACCGGCCCTTGACCCGATTGTTGGCGGGCACGCTGCTGGCGAGCCCGATCGCGTCGTTGGGTTCGGCCTCGGCGCCGGCGGCGATCGGCCCCTGCTCCTGCAGCGTGACCCGGTAAGTCGGTCCCGCCCTGGCCCGGCTCACGCTGAGCCCCCAGTCCCCTGCGCTCAACACCAGGTCCGGCAGCTCGATCGGCGTGTTGCCGCGGCGGCACTGCACCGGAAGGCCATCGGGCGAGCGCAGGCAGACGTCCATCGCCTGGCCGCCGGGCTCCGAATCGACCCGAAGCCCCAGCATCCGGTCGGCGCGGGACTCGTCGAGTGCGAACGTGAAGTAGTCCTCCTCGTTCTTCGCGTTGATCCGTCCGGTGAGCGGCTTCGAGAGGTCTACGCGATTCGCCAGCCTCCACTCGCCGTTGGGCTCGGCCTCCTCGCCGGCGACCCGCAGGCCGACCGCCTGGGTGGCGACCGCGTGGACGAACTCCGCAGCCTTGGCGGTCAGCTCGAGGTGGTAGGTGCCGGCGGCGGGCGCGATGTCAGGGAAGACCAGCCGCCCGCGATCGTCCGACTTCGCCGATGCCAGCTTCCTGCCAGCCGGGTCGTACAGGGTCGCATCCAGCCTGCGTCCCACCGGCACCTGCGCGGCGATGTCCCAACGCTGCCCGGCATCCTTCTGCCCGAAGCCCAACGCATACCAGGCCGACGGCTCGGTCTCGAAGGTCGCGAACTCGGTGCCGGGCCGCAAAGCCTGCGCCGTCTTGCGTGTCTTTCGCGGACCGGGATACCTGCTCACATCGAGACGGTTTCCCTCGCGGATGGCGAAGCGGTATCCGCCGGCATCGGACGCCGCCGCATTCGCTCCGCTCGCCCCTTCCGGCTCGCCCGCCGCGCCTGGAGCCTTCTCGGGCCGAACCTTGTCGCCGAACGACAGGCCCGACATCGGCGGCCGGAATGCGCCGCCGGATCCCTCGCCGGATCCGCCGCCGTAGGCGATGCCGATCAGGTACTCGCCGGGCTCGAAGATCAGGTCCCGCGCGACCGACGGCGTCAGGCCATCGCGCGTGCCCATCTTCATCAACCGCTGGGCGCCGACGACTCCGGGTGTCCCGTCGCCCATCTCGACCCTGACCACCTCGGCGATGGTCAGCCTCCCCGGTATGCCCCGAAGCTCGAAGGTCCAGCGCTTGCGCGCGTCATCGTCGGAGACGGTCCAGACGAAGCCGTCCTGGTCGCCCTTGTTCATCGTGCCGAACAAGACGACCTCGCCCGCGATCGCGTTGGCCTGGACCGGCGTGTCGTTCGGCTCGGACTCGTAGAACGCGGGCTGGGCATGCGCGCCGAACAGCGGCAAGAGCAGGCCGAGAACCAGGAGCCGCGATGATTTCTTGCGGCTCGAGTGCATCACGCTAGTCCGGCCACTACTTGCACCCGCCCTTCATCATTTTCTCCAGGTGCTTGATGGTGCGCAGATGCTTCTGCCGCCATTGCTGGTTCAGCAGCCAGGCCTTCTCCCTCATTCGCGAAGCGTGCAGCGCACGATCCTCCGCAGCGAACCAGGGCTCGTCGACGTAGGCCGCCGCCTTGACGACGTTGCAGGCGACACGGATGCCGATCTTGTTGCTGGCTTCCGGGAGCTTTGCCGCCGCACCCCGGCGGGTGCCGAGGTCCTCGACGCTACTGCCCCAGCCGCGCGGGCCGATTCCGAGCGTGGTGCCGTCCTCGGGATCGATTTCCCACCACGCAGGTTCGAACCCCGGGGCCACCGAAGCCGGCGCCACGACGATTCGCCCCGCCGAGACGGCCTCGGCAATTCGCGCGCTCGCCTCTGCCGGCAGGGAACCTGCACCGGGAGACGCTCGCAAGACGGACCAGGGACCGGTGGCTTCCGAGCGGCGAGCAAACAACACAGCGGTATTGTGACGTGGCGGCGCGTCGGTATCGCTCCCGGCTTCGAGTACCGTGTCGAGTACGCCTTGCTCGAGCCTCACGCGGTGCGCCGGGACCGCCGAGCCTGTCGCCACGCCGACATGGTTCGCCACCAGATCGACCGCCCGGATTGCCTGCGCAGCGGGTTCGATCTCGAGCAGGAAGCGCGTCGTGAGGATGTTCGGACTCGCAACGAAGATCGCTTCGCGGAACCTCGAATACTCCCTGCGCAGGACCGCCAACGCCTCGAGATCGAGCGGTGCCAGCGGCTGGGATAACAGACGCGACCGGGGCTCGTCGGCTTCGGGATCATGCAGCAGCCTGGCGAACGCTGCGATCTGATGCCCCTGCCGTGCCCACAGTTCGAGCACGGACTTCTCGAGGAACACGGGCGGAAGGTCACTGGCCGTGATCGCGATCTTCGTCGTCGAGAGCAGCGCCAACCCACGGCGCCGTTCCGCTTCCGGATCCAGAGCGAAGTCGGCAAGCGCCCCTTGTCTGCGTCGTTCCGGACCGATCAGATCGAACACCTCGCGACGGACGATTTTCGTTTTCGCGCCAGGTCGTTCGATCCGGTACTCGATCCAGCAGGCGGTGAGCACCGTGCCGACCGGCGCGGAGCCGCCGCCCATCCTGCCCAGGGCGTCGGTGGCGCGCGCGAGCTTTCGCGCCTGTACAGGTCTGTCGGGAGCCCGCTCGAGCCGCCCTGCCCGACTGAAGCCCTGCTGTCGGACATGCACTCCGACGGATCGCAGCAACGGCAGCCATTGCTCGGTGGTCTCGGCAGCCGCGCGGATCGAATCGGACCCCCTCGAGCCTTCGGGAGCCGGCTCGAATCCGAAAGGCAGGAAACTCAGCTCGAGGTGCTGCACCGGCGATGCCGCCGCGCGCACCGTGTGGGAAAGAGGAACCTCTTCCGCGACTCGGCCGTCCGCCCAGCGCTCGATCACCAGACGCACGGTGACGGCGTGAAACTGGTGGCCAGGAAGCTTGCCCGGATCGTAGTGCTGTTCGGCAGTCGGGCGCATCGACTGCAGATCGCCGCTCAGCAGGAGATCGAAGGCCTCCCAACCTGCACCCGCCTTCACCTCGACCCACCAGTGATCGGCCACCGCCTGCTGGGCGTCCGTCTCGCCGAAACGGTGCGACGGCGACACGATGCGCGCGAGCACCTCGGCCTGTTCGACGGCGCGAGCCAGCACTGAGCGAGCATGCCGATCCGGCAGTCCATCGATCGGACGCGGCCCTGACGAGCGCAGCGCATCTCGTCGCAGGACCTGTTCGACCGTCGGTCGCGGCAAGGTCGCGCGCGCCAGGCGAGTGTCGAATCCGGCGTCTTCGAACAGGGCCGAGAGGAGCAAGCTTCGATCGAGGCTGTTGCCCTGGCGGTCGAGAAACACCCCTTCGGGTCCGCGAAGCGCGCCGCGATAGGGCACCCAGCGTGTGTTGCCCGCGACCCAATCGGCGATCCGCCGCAGATCGGAGCCGGTCTGCTCCAGTACCCTGGCGCGATCGAATCGTTCGGCGTTGAGGTCGGTCAGAGCATGCTTGGCCAGGTCGTGCAGTTCCCTGAGCTCGGCAACGACCTCCTCCAGCTCGGCCTTCCCCATGGCGCTCGCCGCCAGCGCGCCCGGAAGGCACGCCAGAGCGCCGATCGATACCAAGGCCGGGATGCGCGCAGCGAGCCGACCTCTCATGATGATTCAGCCCGGATTCCGGCAGGCCGCGATCTCGTTCTCGGTCAGCCCCAGGTCCCTGGCCGCCGACGAGAGATCCTCGACCGTCGCATTGGCCAGGCGCGCGTCACCGATCACCTGCGAGACTTCCGGCACGCCGAAGCGGCCGGCCAATCGGCCCACCGCGCCCATCAGGCTGCCCATGCCGCGCTGCGTCTGCTGGGCCTGCTGTCGCTGCCGGATCTTCTCTTCGAGGCAGGCCCGCTGGGCCGCTCTCTGCGCCTCGGTCTGCGGGGCAGCCGCGGGCGCACGCGCAGCCGGCACACCGCCCGCAGGCGGCATGCCGGGGAGCATCGCCGCCCCGGGTCCGGCCGCGGCGGGCGTACCCAGCCGCTGCAGGGCCGCCGCGTCGGGGTTGACCACGATGGCGTGGACCTCGGTCACCACCTCGACGCCGCCGCCCGAGGCCATCTTCCTCATCATCGCCATCTGCGGTCCCATCTGCGCCATGATCATCTGGCGCTGCCCGGGCGGGAGTTGCTGTAGCTTGCGCTCGGTCTGCTCGAGTTTCTGCTGCGCGTCGCGCATCTCGCGCTCCTGCGCGGCCGTCATCGCGCCCTTCATCCGCATCACCTGTCGGAACGGCTCGTACATGCGAGAGCCGGGCACGGTGCGGTAGTCGGAATCGATACGCTCGATGGTGACGGGCCGCGACTTGCCGCCCTCGGCGGCGACGCCGTCCATCGTCATCCTCAGCGGCACGCATTTTTCGGTGTCGATCCAGAGGTTGACCGTATCGATGGTCATCTGCTGGCCCTGTTGCTCCGCCGTGTGATTCAGCCCCTCGGCCTTCAGGTGATACGCGCTGCGACCGCTCACCTTCCCGGTCCCGACGAGGCGGGCGCTGCTGTAGACCTTCGCCATGTCGGCCATCGACTGGCTCGCTTCCGCTCCCGCCGCCTGCCTGTCCCTTTCGTTCGCGTCCTGGGCGTCGGCCGCCGCGTTCACGAAGGTCGACGCCCCCCTCATCATCACGCGGGGATCGGTCGATGCCCACGGGTCCCCGCCCGCGCCACCGAGCAGCCCGGGCGGAAAACCGGCCGCCTCCATTTCCCGGGCCAGCCCGTCCCCCACGGCCTGCGCGCCCTGTCCGTAGAGCCGGAGGTCGTCGCTCGCGAAGGGCCCCGAAGTCGTGCCCGTTCCCCGGGACTGGCGGAAGGTGGCCGACACGCTGCCGTCGGGGCCGCGTGCTTCGACCCGCTCGTACGCAACCGTGGTCCGATGACCCATCATCGACTTGTCGACGACGTAGTGCTTCACGCCGGTCAGGCGCTGGATCCGGATTTCCTCGCACTGCTGCAGCAGTGCCTGCGCGTCGGCCGGCTGCCTGGCTTGAGCCAGGCTCATCGGCAGCGCGAGAAGGACCACACAGAGGGGCTTGCAGCTGCGCATGGGCTTGCTCCTTCAGGGTTGAGCAGAGCGGCCGGAGCAGCCTCGCCCCCGACCCCGGGGCGCATGCGCCCGTCAGCCATGTACAGCGTAATCGGCGGGCGATTCCGCCAACGCCAACTCAAATTGCCCGTTCGGTCAGGCGGTCTCGCTCGCGACCCAGGCGGCCGCACCCGCGGCGGCAACGGCGATCGCCGTCGTCAGCCAGGGCTTGCGCGGCTCCAGCCAGCGCAACCGGTCGCGAAGCGCATCCCGCGTGGCGAGCACCGGCCGGCCGTCGAGGTGGCGCAGCAGGTCGCGTGCCATCTCGTCCGCCGAGGCATATCGCGCCGCAATATCGACCTGCGTGGCCTTGCGGGTGATCGCATCCAGGTCCCCGCGAACCGCATCGTGGCGTGACGTTCCGCGCAACGCCGTGCTGGGCAGGGGGACCGCGAAGCCGCAGTCCGCCGGCTTTCCCTCGAAGGGACGCTCGCCGGTCAGCAGCTCGTAGAGCATCAAGCCGGCCTGATAGACGTCCGACGCTGTCGTGACGGGCTGGCCCGAATACTGCTCGGGGCTGGCGTAGCCGGGCGTGAGCAGCGAGGTCCCCGCTCCGGTCAGCGACGAGGCGCCCGACGCGCCATCGGCAGCGAGCAGCTTGGCGATGCCGAAGTCGAGCAGTACCACCTTGCCGTCGCGGGACACGAGGACGTTGGAGGGCTTCACGTCCCGGTGAACGACCCGGTGCAGGTGCGCATGATGCAGCGCCCGCAGCACCTCGACGAGCAGGCGGAGGCGCCCTGCCGTGTCGACTCCCCGATTCTCGCAATGGGCCGTGATGGGCTCGCCATCGACGAACTCCATGACGATGAAGGGCCGCCCGTCCGCGAGGGCGCCGGCGTCGAGCATCCGCGCAATCGACGGGTGATGCAGCGACGCGAGGATCTGTCGCTCGGCCCGAAAGCGGGCGATGACGTCGTCGGTGTCGAGGCCGCGACGTAGGACCTTGAAGGCTGCGCTTCGGGCCCTCCCGCCCCGTTCGCAGCGGGCGCGATAGACCGAGGCGAGGCCGCCGCGGGAAACCTTCTCGCCGATTCGCCAGCCGCCGATGAGCTGCCCCGCGAGGTCTTCCTGCGAACCGGCGTCAGCCTGCGTCATCGCGCGCCACAGGCGCTCGCGCGCCGTCCCGACAGGCCACTCCAGCCGGTCGTCGGAGGCGTCGGCCGCGACGAGCAACGCGAGCACCTCGCGTCGCAGTTCGCCGTCCTCGCCGCATCGCCGCGCGAGAAACGCGCGCCGGTCCCGTCCCTTCAGCCCCAGCGCCTGGACGTAGACTTCGTCGAGCAGCCTCGCGCGAGCCGCGTTCACGGATTCTCCCGGTCCAGTGCGCGCAGCAGGTAGCCCTTCGCGCGTCGCCATTCGCGTTCGACGGTCCTGACCGACATGCCGAGCGCGTCCGCCGTGTCGCTGACGCTGAGTCCCGCGAAACAGCGGCATTCGACGATCTGCTCGAGGCGCGGGTCGAGCTCGGCGATGCCCTTCAACGCGCCGTCCAGCGCGATGACCGCCACACCATCGTCTTCCACGGGCAGTCCCTCGTCCGCCAGCGAGATCGGCACCTGCCCGCCGCCCCGCTTGTCGGCATCACGCTGCCTCGCGTGGTCCACCAGCAGGTGGCGCATCACCGTCGCCGCGGCCCGCAGGAAATGCTTTCGATCGGACCACCGGGCGTCGCCCGTCGCCATGCGCAGATAGGCCTCGTGGACGATGGCGGTCGTCGTGAGCGTGTGCCCCTGGCGCTCGCCCGCGAGTTGGAAGTGCGCGAGCCGCTTCAACGCGGGGTACACCGCCTCGACCAGCCGGTCCATGGCGCCGGGCTCACGGCTGCGAAGGGCCGCAAGAAGCGCCTCGATGTCTTCGTGCGCGGGCATGTCCGGGTCGGCGTCTTGTTGTTGCCGCTTGGCCCCAGGCCGTGACGTGTCCCCCGTTGATACCACAACAGCCCGGCTCGCGGGGGCGGTACCGCACGACTGCGCGGACATAGCGCACGGATTGCAGCCGCCAAGGGGGCGGCGCCATCGCCCGGCCCTCAGGCCCGGCCGCGAAACCGGTACCAGAGTCCGCCGACGATCTCGTGCAGCGCCAGCCAGTTGACCGACACGCCGTATGCGCTCGGAAGCCAGTCCTGCCAGCCGGTTCCGACCGGCGTGCCGTAGAAGCCGTGCGGTGCCGGCACCGGCTCGAAGCCGGCCCTCTCGAAGGCAGCGCGCGCCCTCGGCATGTGCGCGGCGTGGGTCACCAGCAGGATTCGACGCCGCTTGTCACCCAACAGCAGCGCGGCCGATTCGCGGGCATTGCCCGCGGTATCCTGCGACTTGTCCTCGCTCCAGCGCACGCGGGTCCCGAGCCGGGTTTCCAGCATCCGCTTCATGAGCGAAGCCTCGCTGACCTCGACGCCGGGCGGCGTCCCGCCGCTCACCAGCACCGGCAGCCCGGTGACGCGCGCCGCCCAGGCGCCGTACACGAGTCGTTCGGTGGTGCGGGGGTGCGGACGGTAGCGCTCCGGGCGCTCGTCCAAGTCCGCGCGCAAGCCGCCGCCGAGAATCACGATCGCGCGCGGCGCGTCGCTGCCGAGCATCAGCGCACGCAGTGCCGCCTCGTCGAGCGGCCGCCCCGCGGCCTGCTCGAGCGGCCTGATGATGATCCGCCCGATCCCCGCGGTCGAGAGCGCCAACGCCGCGATGACGCCGGCTGCGGCGATCACACGACCCGTACGCCGGGATCCGAACAGGAGCCCGATCGCCGCCAGGCACAGCGGTCCGGCCGGCGGAAGCAGCAGCAGTTCGAGTCCGCGCTTGACCTCCGCGGCGACGTCCGGGGGGATGACCACGGGCCCGCCGACTTCGATGCGCCGGGAACCGCCCGGCCTGCTATCCCCGTGCGCCCAGGGCCTGGCGGACCTGCTCGAGGGCCGACGGATCCTCGATCGTCGTCAGGTCGCCGGGATCGCGCGCCTCGCAGATCGCCTGGATCGAGCGGCGCAGCACCTTGCCCGAACGCGTCTTCGGCAGCAGCGCGACAAAGTGAACGCGCGACGGGCGGGCGACCGCGCCGAGCTGCTTGTCGACGGTCGCCATCAGCTCGCCTTCGAGCGCCATCCGCGCTTCGCTGGACGCGACCTTCGACGCGTCCTTCGGCACGACGAAGGCCATCGCGACCTGCCCCTTCAGCGAATCGGCGACGCCGACCACCGCGCACTCGGCGACCGCGGCATGGCTCGACAGGCTCTCCTCGATCTCGCGCGTGCCAAGCCTGTGGCCGGCCACGTTGATCACGTCGTCGGTGCGCCCGAGGATGAAGTAGTAGCCGTCGGCGTCGCGGATTCCCCAGTCGAAGGTCGAATAGGCCAGGCGGCCGGGGACGGTCGAAAAATAGGTCTTCACGAAGCGCTCGTCGTCGCCCCAGACCGTCTGCATGCAGCCCGGCGGCAACGGCGGCATGATCGCGACAACCCCTTTCTCGTTGGTGCCGACCTCCTCCCCCGTCTGCTCGTGCAGCAGCTTCAGGTCGTAGCCGTACATCGGCATGCTGGGCGATCCGAGCCGCGTCGGCGTCTTCTCGATGCCGTGTGCGACGGTCAGGATCGGCCAGCCGGTCTCGGTCTGCCAGTAGTTGTCGATGATCGGGCGCCCGAGCCCTTCGCCGATCCAGCGCGCGGTCGGTTCGTCGAGCGGTTCGCCGGCCAGGAAGAGCGCGCGCAGCGACGACAGGTCGTAGCGGGTCAGCCACGACGGATCCTGCTTCTTGAGCACCCGGATCGCGGTCGGCGCCGAGAACATCACCGTGACGCGGTACTTCTCGACCAGCTGCCACAGGATGCCGGCGTCGGGCCGCAGCGGCGTGCCCTCGTACATGATGGTCGCCATGCCGGCGATCAGCGGTCCGTAGACGATGTACGAATGCCCGACCACCCAGCCGATGTCGCTGGTCGAGAAGTAGGTCTCCCCGGCGTTTCCGCAGAAGATGTACTTCATCGACGCAGCCAGCGCGACCGCGTAGCCACCGACGTCGCGCTGCACGCCTTTCGGCGTGCCGGTGGTGCCCGACGTGTACAGCGTGTAGCTGACCTCGTTCGACTCGAGCCACTCGACCGGCACCTCGTCGTCGAGATGGCGTTGTCGCAACGCGGCGTAGTCGTGATCGCGGCCGGCCACGCGCTCGAACGGCGCGAGCCCGCGATCGACCATCAGCACGTTTGCCGGCTTGTTGCTCGAGAGTTCGATCGCCGTGTCGAGCAGCGGCTTGTACGGCACCACCTTGCCCGCGCGCGAGCCGGCATCGGCGCTGACGACGAGCACCGGGCTGGCATCGTCGATCCGGCTCGCCAGGCTGTGCGACGCAAAGCCACCGAACACCACCGAGTGGATCGCTCCGATTCGCGCGCACGCCAGCATGGCAAACGCCGCCTCGGGCACCATCGGCATGTAGATCAGCACGCGGTCGCCGCGGCCCACGCCGAGCGCGCGCATGATCGAGGCCATCCGCATCACTTCGCGATGCAGCTCGCCGAAGGTGTAGACACGCTCGCTGTCGGTCTCGGTCGACACGTGGATCAGCGCCGGCGAGTCGCGCCGGGTCGCGAGGTGGCGGTCGATCGCGTTGTGGCACAGGTTGGTCCGTCCGCCGACGAACCAGCGCGCGAACGGCGGATTCGAGTAGTCGAGCACGCGCTCGAACGGCGCGTGCCAGTCGATCAGTCCCGCCTGCTCCGCCCAGAAGCCCTCGCGGTCGGCGATCGACCACGCATGGAACTTATCGAGCGAAGACCGTGTCGAAGCGTCGCCTGCGGCCATGCCCCCCTCCCTTGCTCATGCCGTCGACTGGTGTCCCAGGCCGCATTCTACGGCGGCCCCTTGCAGTCGGCTTACAGCCCGGGCGCAATGTCCGGGCAGGTTCCGTCGCGGCGGCACACCGCGCAGGCGTCGAGCGCGCCGCGCAGGCTGCAGGTCGAGCGCCGGCAGGCGACGACCGGCGTGCCCTGCCGGCGTGCCGCTTCCCGGTAGCCGCGCATGACGTTGTGGCCAAGGAAGTCGGTGAACAGGATCAGCAGTTCGGTACCCGCCGGCAGCGCGCGATCCGCGCGCTGGGCAGCGGGCTCACGGCCCGAGACGTGCCGCGCGACCGAGATGCCATACTCGGTAAGGACCTGGGGAATGTTGCCGAGGCGATCGGCGCCGACCAGCAATGCTTTCATAGGGACTGTGATGAGGGTTGCGGGAGGCGGCCAGCGAGTGGCCATGTTTCGCACAAATGATAACCATTCTCGTTGAGAAAGCAAGTCTATTGCGAATCTTTCTCGTTCCCATTAATATCCCTCGCACCCGTAAACCATTCCGAAAGACCCAGGCAATGACCCGAACGACCTTCCGCCACCTTCTCCTGGCCGCCGTGATCGGCGCCGCCGCCACGGCGCCCGCCAGTGCCCAGGAACAGGTGCTGAACCTGTACTCGGCCCGGCACTACCAGACCGACGAGGCGATGTACGCCGAGTTCACGAAGCAGACCGGCATCCGCATCAACCGCATCGAGGCCGGCGACGAGGCGCTGCTCGAACGGCTGCGCAACGAGGGCGCGCGGAGCCCGGCCGACGTGATCCTGCTCGTCGACGCCGCGCGCCTGTGGAAGGCGCAGATCGAAGGGCTGTTCCAGCCGGTCGATTCGCGGGCGCTCAAGGCCCGGATCCCCGAGACGCTGCGTTCGAAGGACGACGGCAAGGGCAGCGAGTGGTTCGGCATTTCCACCCGCGCGCGCGTGATCGTCTACAACAAGTCGAAGGTCGACGCGGCGCTGGTGCAGAACTACGAGGACCTCGCCCGGCCCGAGCTCAAGGGCCGGGTCTGCACGCGCTCGGGCGCCCATCCGTACATGCTGTCGCTGATCGGCGCGATGTCCGAGCATCTGGGCGAACAGAAGGCCGAGCAATGGGCGAGCGGCGTGGTGTCGAACTTCGCGCGCAAGCCGCGCGGTGGCGACACCGACCAGATTCGCGCGGTGGCCGCCGGCGAATGCGGGGTCGCGCTGACGAATACCTACTACCTGGTTCGCCTGATGCGCTCGGACAAGCCGGCCGACAAGGAAGTGGTGTCGCGCCTCGGCGTCGTCTGGCCCAACCAGAAGAGCTTCGGCACGCACGTCAACGTCTCGGGCGCCGGCGTCGCGAAGCACGCGCCGAACCGCGCCAACGCGGTCCGCTTCCTCGAGTACCTCGCCAGCGACTCGGCGCAGGCCTACTTCGCCGGCGGCAACAACGAATGGCCGGTGGTCGCCAGCGTCAAGCTGGGCAATCCGGAACTCGAATCGCTCGGCAAGTTCAAGGCCGATACGCTGCCGATCGCGTCGATCGGGCGCGCCCAGGTCGCCGCGTCGAGGATCATCGACCGCGCCGGCTGGCGCTGACGGCCCGCGGGCCGATCAGGCCTGCGCGGCAATCACCTTGATCTCGACGCGGTACTCGGGCGCGGCCAGGCGCGCCTCGACCGTCGCGCGTGCCGGCGTGTGTCCGGCCGGGACCCACGCGTCCCAGACCGCGTTCATCGCTGCAAAGTCGCTGATGTCGGCGAGGAAGATCTGTGCCTGCAGGATCCGCGTCCGGTCGCTGCCTGCCTCTGCGAGCAGGCGGTCGATCGCGGCGAGCACCTGGCGCGTCTGCGCACCGACGTCGACCGACGGATCCTCGGCGACCTGGCCGGCCAGGTAGACCACCCCGTTGTGGATGCTGGCCTCGGACATCCGCGGGCCGACGTGCAGGCGTTGAATCGTCATGACAGTTCCTGGGACAGGAAGCGCTCGACTGCGTCGATCTGGTCGCGCGCGATGAACGTCGGCGCGTGGCCCACGCCTTCGAAAGCGATGCACTGCGCCCCTGGACCGCGTTGGGCCATCTGCGCGGCGGTTTCGGCGGACAGGATGTCCGACTGCGCGCCCCGCACGACCAGCGTCGGACAGCGGATCGCGTCGTACATCGGCCACAGGTCCGGCGACGGCTGGGCCTGCTGTTCGCGAAACGGCACGGCGATCGCCGGATCGTAGTGAAACCCCCAGCCGCCCTGTCGCGGGACGAGGTAGTGCCGCGTCAGCAGCCGGAACTGGTCGTCGTTATGCGGGCCGAAGTCGCGCATCAATACCCGCAGCGCCGCCACACCCTCGGCTTCGGTGGCGAAAACCGGATCCTGTCCGACGTAGGTCGCGATCCGCTCGCGCCCCGCATCGTCGATCGCCGGGCCGATGTCGTTGAGCACCAGGCGCGCGATCGGCGTGCCCGGCAGCGCCGCGAGCAGCAAGCCGATCAGCCCCCCCATCGACGTGCCGACCCACGCGACGCGCTCGACGTCGAGCCGTGCGACCAGCGTCACGCAATCGGAGACGTACTGCGGCAGCGCGTAGAGGTTCGGATCGGCGACCCGATCCGAGCGGCCGCGGCCGATCATGTCGGGACAGACAACGCGCCAGCGCTCGCACAGGCGTGTCGCGAGCGCATCGAAGTCGCGGCCATTGCGCGTCAGGCCGTGCGCACAGACGACGGTCGGCAGGTCCGCAAGCGGGCGCGCCGCGCCGTCCGGCAGC
>Ga0079224_100003121_pt1 | contig 20648 bp, 25 predicted proteins | sample Stecom2015_FD_80414 | JGI IMG/M metagenome (GOLD analysis project Ga0079224, IMG submission 80414) | Agricultural soil microbial communities from Utah to study Nitrogen management - Steer compost 2015 | ecosystem: Environmental > Terrestrial > Soil > Agricultural land | place: USA: Utah...
GAGGACAAAGGTACAGAGCGAAAAGGTGAGGCAGACCGATGTCCAGAACAAGAGGTCTCGAATCTCCGGGAAAGTATCCGACGAGTATATGAGGGCGATCACCATCGCCATCAGGATGTAGAACATGACCTTCACTGCCGCAAGCACCTGTCCCCTAAAACGGGTCCTGAACCGAAAAGTCCCGATACGTTGTAAAACATAACGACCAGCACCATCCAGAGAAAGCAGAGTGCCTCCAAAAGCGAGCGCGTATCGAGACGCCTCTTTCTATGAGGATCCCAATCCATCTTCGCGACCCCTTGGACGGAACGGACCGTTTCGGGCCTTTTCAATCCGCATTTCATATGATAATTTGGTGCTTGTACATTTCCGATGATTTCGCTGAAAGGAAAGAGTCATCATGTGGTTCCTCTGGGGGATTCTCAGTGCCGTCACCTTCGGCTTGTCCGGCTTTTTGATGAAGGTAAGCTCCGCCCGGCGCGGCTCGACCCTCTACACCCTCCTGGGGCTCTACTTGACGGGCACCCTGGGTTTTTTCGGGTGGGCGCTGCAGACGGAGACCCTGCGCGCCGATCTCCCGCTGCTCATCGCCGGTATCGTCATCGGCCTGGGTTCCGCGGCGGGAAACCTGCTGTTTATGAAGGCCCTCGACCAGGGCCCGGCCAGTCTCACCTCTCCCCTGGTCAATACCAATATCCTTTTGATCATCCTCTTTTCCGTGATCGTCTACGGGGAACGCCTGTCGGGAACGGAGATCGCGGGGGTGATTCTCCTCATCCTCGCCGTCTCGCTGATTCCCTTCGACCCGGATGAGGAGCTGAAAATCAAAAACTACCGGTGGTATTTCCTGGTCCTCGCGGCCACCCTCCTGTTTACCCTCCGCAACGGCGGTCTCAAGGTCACCGAGGAGATGGCCCTGTCGGGCACCCTGGTTCTGTTCTACGGATATCTGTTGGGCCTGGTCTGGTTTGCGGCGGAGGGATTGCTGCGCCGGAGGAGCGGGACCCGAAAAGAAAAAGCACCGGGCAACGGCCGCAGGGCCCTTCTGACCGGGTTGGGGTGGGGCTCCCTGGCCGGGATCTTTTCCTTTGTGGGAATGCAGCTGTATGCCGTCGCCCTGATCGACGGCCCCGCCAGCATCGTCGCTCCCCTCTTCGCCACCAACAGCCTGGTGGTGGCCGTTTTTTCCATCCTCTTCTACCGGGAACGCCTTTCCCGGCTGCAAACCCTCTCCCTGATTCTGCTCTTCGCCGGCCTCGTCCTGGTGCGGATCTGAGCCTCCGCCCGCCGGCCTTCATCCTCCCCCGAGGAGCCCGCTTCCGTCCAGCTCGCGGATCCGGAGGGGCCGCACCTGCAATGCGGCCAGCGCAAGATCCCCATGGATCGTCAGGGATGACTTCTTCCCCGTTTCCCGAGACATCAACCGAAACAGAAAGATTTTCATGCCTTTCCTCCCGGCGTCCACTTCAAAGGTTTCGCCGGCGGACAAAAACAGGCGGTATTCCGTTCCAATCGAATTTCCCTGCTGCTCAACATCAATCTCTCCGCCGCCCATCGACGCGATCAGGACGTGGGAGCCGGTGAATTGCGGGGTTCCCTTCAGCGGTCCGCTTTCGTTCAGGACTTCCATGTCCCGAAGGCGAAAGAGCAGACTGTCCAGGAAATCCCCGTATTCCGCCGGACCGCTTCGAGGTGTCCCATAGGGATCAGCCTTCCTTGTGCTACTGATGATAATGATTATCAATATCAAAAAGGGTAAACGGTTCCAACGGGAATCCGGCGTCAAAAAAGCATCCGTTGCCATGGCAATGGATGCTGGATGCCGGGTACCTTCCCCGGAGCCGGGGGCGGTGCTCCGGGATCTGCTCGAGTCTCTCCCACCGTCAACCGATGAGACATCACATCCGGTACCAGGCCATCAAGGCAAAGAAGAGGGTGGCGTACCCGATCAGATAATCGGGAACCCCTCCGGTCTTCAGCTTGGCAAATCGGAACGGCTTGGGGATGGGCCACAGCCAGGGAACGCCGAGTACCGTCAGCGAATCGGCGAGCAGATGGTTCAAGTATCCCAGAAATACGGGGGTCTTGAGATCCGGATGGATGGCCCCGGCGAAGTAGGTCACGATCGCGAGGGCGAGCAGCGAATGGGTGAACCTTCGATGCCCTGAAAAGGGAATGGCCAGGAAAAAAAGCCCCGCCATAAAGAAGGCACCGGAATCGATCATGAGGGCGGTGAGCAGGCACAAAGCACCAAGCCCTCCCACCAGGAGCCGACGCCTCTTGAGCGGAACCTTTCCCATGGTGTACCCGTAAATGATGCTTTTCTCCTCATCGAGGTCCGGCATCAACGAAGCGAGCGCGGCCGCCAAAACCACAACGCCCTCATGGAGCTCCGCATCCTGCATGGAAAGGGCCGCCACCCCCGAAGCGATTCCCAGCGCCAAATGGGTCCCGCCCTTCACCTCATAACCTCCCTTGCTCTCTTTTCTATTCAATACCCTTTTACCGGTGGACAAGATTCGGTTTAGACACGATCTTTCGGGGGCTTCCCCTAGATGGGGTTCCTGGATACGAGAGGGGAATCGCTCCGCATTTCGATCCTTTGCGGGAAACGGAACGGATATGCTAGAATCAGGGAATCAAGGGAAAGGAGGCGTAAAACCTTGGCCCAACAAGCACCCGACTTCTGTCTGCCCACCTGGGATGACCGGGATACCGTTTGTTTGCGCGACTACCGGGGAAAAGTGGTCCTCCTCTCCTTCTGGGTCACCTGGTGCGCCGCCTGTCAGGCGGATCTGCCCAACAAGGAAGTGCTGCACCGCTCGATGAACCATCCGGATTTCGCCTTTCTCACCATCAATGTGACAGGACGGGAAGCGGATCCCGCCAAGGTCCCGGCCTTTTTAAAAAAGGCGGGATACACCTTCCCGGTATTAAAGGATGACGGCCGAAAAACCTACAACGCCTACGGCATCACCTCCGTCCCCGCTTCCGTCCTGATCGACCGGGAGGGCAATCGGGTCGGCACCTACGACGAAACCGTACCGCTCGTGACGATCCTCCAGGAGATCGACCGGCTGTTGAATGCGTAACGTCCGGGATGGGCGATCATCCCCTCCCCTGCATAATCGAGCGAATCAGATGAACCGAGGAGAACTCCCCCAGCGTCACCCACTCCATCACCTTGCCGCCGGCGAGGAGACGGCGGCTGATCTCCCGGGGAGTCAGGCCCCGATCCGCCAGCCGGCAGGTCTCCTCCTGCAACCATTCCAGGAAACGGAGTTTCTTTTCCAGCGCGGACCGGCCATCGGCAACCACTCCCGAGTGACCGCAGAAGAGGGTTTCCACGGGATACTGCAACACGCTCCGGAGAGAATCGATCATCTTTGGCACCGATTCCCCGCGCATACCGTAATTCAAGCGGTTGCTGAGGAAAAGATCCCCCGCAAACAGCCATCCCTTCTCCTCTTCGATGAATGCCACATGGTCGTCAACATGGCCCGGGGTGGGGATAACCCGAAACCGGTGACCTGCCGTTTCCAACGGGTCGGAGAGCTCCCGGCCGGATACCGCGTCCATCTGTCCCCACACCGCTCGCCGGTACAGGGGAAGCCGGGGCGGATCGGCTAACATCTCCGCCGTCTCCTTCCCCATCAGAACGGGCACGTCGCGGCGCCGGGAGATCTCCCGGGCATTGCCCGAGTGATCCTCGTGAAAATGGGTCAGGGCGATTTGTTCCAGGGGCTTGTTTTCCAACCAGTCGCAGACCGCCTGCCGGGCCCGGGGCGGTCCCGTATCGATCAATAAGCCATCGATATAATACAGGCAAAACCGGGCCGGATACCCATATCGCTTGTATCGTCCCTTCAAAGCGTAAACCACGTCCACCACGCGGGTTTCAACCTGAACCTTCGGCATCGTGGATCACCGCAATGATTGAATATTCATTCATTATTTTACCGGGAAGCGGGCAGAAGCTCAACCCTCGAATTTCCTGGAAGGAGTCCAGCTCGAGGAGAAAACCGAAGAAACCCCGCTCCGTAAAGCGGGGTATGACGGCACAGACTGCAACGCCCTGGAGGGGATGGTCTTCTGACCCGATGCGGGGGCTCGGTGAAAATCGCTCTCTCGGTGCGTTGGCGAAAGCCTCATTCCGCTTCGTAAAGTGGATGAGGCTGCTCGACCTTTCCCAGGGAGGAGCATGCCGCTTCCCTTTGTTGCACGGGAAAAGTCTTGCGGCTTCCCTTCCCGCCCTCCCCCTCCGCATCAAACCAGCTCCTTCAGCAACCGGCCCGGATCGGCCACATAACGGGCCAGGGTTTGGGTGAATCGGATGGCGTCGGCACCGTCCAGCACCCGATGATCAAAGGAGAGGGAGACGTTCATCACCCAACCGACGGCCAGCTCACCCTCCCGGACCACCGGCCGCTGCTCCACGGGATGAAGGGCGAGGATGGCCACTTCCGGCGGATTGATGATCGGGGTGGCCCATCGTCCGCTTCCCAGGGCTCCGGCATTGCTGACGGTAAAGGTGCTTCCCGTCAGCCGCTCCGGCGGAATCGTTCCGCTCCGGGCCGACTCGGTCAGCTCGGCCAGCTCCCCGGCCAGCTGCGCCACGCTCTTTTTTTCCACCTCCGGAATCACGGGTACCAGCAACCCCCGGGGGGTATCGGTGGCAATGCCGAGGGCCACCGAGGAATAGGTGCGAACGGTCTGTTTGTCCTCGTCAAAATGGGCGTTGAAGGTCGGATGATGCCGAAGGGCGACGGCAATCATCTTCAGCAGGACCGGCAGAAAGGAGATCTTCGGCCCGGAAGCATCCTGTTCCCGGCGCCGCTGTTGAATCCAGCGGACCAGTCCGTCCGCTTTCCATTCATCAAAGTGGGTGGCGTGCGGCTTGCGGGTCACCGAAAAGAGCAACCGGTCGGCGATCACCCGCCGCGTCCGGGTCAGCGGCTCCTCCCGGAAAGGGCGATCCTCCGGTCGAGCCATGGCCCGGTCAGAACACCGCAGCACCGGTTCGGATCCCTTTTCCTCCCGCAGGGCTCCGGCCCCCGCCGGACCCGGATCGGCGGCCGCCGCCCGGCGCACATCCTCGTCCGTTACCCGCCCCTGGGGACCCGTGCCCCGGAGTTGGGTGATGTCCACTCCCAGTTCCCGGGCGAGGCGGCGGGTGGAGGGAGCCGCCGGAACCCGTCTACGACGGGAGGGGACCGAAGCGGTCGGGACGGTTCCGACTCCGCCTTGAACCGCGTCCGCCCGCACGCCCTTCTGTGCCTCCGCCGTTCCCTCCTCCTCGGATTCATCGACGATCACCAATAACACCTCGCCGACGGGCACCGCATCCCCTTCCCGCCAGCGGATCTCCGTCACCCGTCCGGCGGCGGGAGCCGGGAGTTCCACCACCGCTTTGTCCGTCTGCATCTCCACAACGGGCTGATCCAATTCCACCCGATCCCCAACCTGAACGAGCCAGCGGACCACCTCCGCCTCGGCCATCCCTTCTCCCACATCGGGGAGTCTGAAGTCAACGGCCACAAAATGCCCTCCCTTCCGATCAAATGTGGTTCTATCCCTATGCGAAACGGAGCCCGGGAATATCTTCGTCGGGGTGCCGGAGGAGGCCGCCGCCGGCGCGCTCGCCTCCAGACCCAGAAAACCCGTCTTTGAAGGGATCAATGCAGGGTCCCTTGCTTGTACACCAAACCGGAAGATTCCGGGGGTACCGCATTCAGAAATTGATCACTTGCCGCACCGCCTCGGAAACCCGGCGCACATCGGGACGGAAGGCATCCTCCAGGGCAAAGTAGGGAACCGGGACATCATACCCCGTCACCCGGGTAACCGGGGCCTCCAGCCAGAGGAAAGCCCGCTCGTTGATCAGCGCCGTCAGTTCTCCGCCCAGCCCGCCGGTCCTGGGCGCTTCGTGGACAATGACGGCCCGTCCGGTCTTTTTTACGGACTCGATGATCGCATCCTCATCGATCGGATACAGGGAGCGCAGGTCGATCACTTCGCAGCTGACGCCGTCCTTCGCCCAGGCATCCGCCGTTTTTTCGGCCACCGGCACCATCGCCCCCCAGGCCAAAATCGTCACATCTTCCCCCTCCCGCACCTTCCGGGCCCGCCCGATGGGAACCTCGTACCATCCCTCGGGCACCTCCTGCCGATGGGTGCGGTAGACCTTCATCGGCTCCAGGAAAATGACCGGATCGGGATCCTGGATGGAAGCCAGCAACAGCCCCTTGGCATCGTACGGGGTGGAGGGAGCCACCACCTTCAGGCCCGGGGTGTGCACAAACAGGGCCTCCGTCGAATCGGAATGGAGCTCCGGCGCCCGGATCCCTCCGCCGTAGGGGGCCCGGATCACGAGGGGAAGGGGAAAGGTCCCCTGGGTCCGCGTCCGAAAACGGGCAGCATGGCTGACAACCTGCTCAAAGGCCGGGTAGATGAATCCCATAAACTGGATTTCCGCCACCGGAAGCATGCCTCCCACCGCCAGGCCGATCGCCGTCCCGATGATGCCGGACTCGGACAGGGGCGTGTCGATCACCCGGTCGTCGCCGAACCGGTGCCACAAGCCCTCCGTCACCCGGAAAACCCCGCCGTTTTTGCCCACATCTTCACCCATCACCACCACGCGCGGGTCCTTTTCCAGGGCTACGGAGAGAGCGTCATTGATGGCTTGAACCATGGTCCGCTCAGGCACGGCCATCCCCCTCCCATTCCCGGCGCTGCCGCTGGAGCGATGCCACCGGTGTGGCGAACACATGATCAAACATGTGGGTCGGCGGCGCCGCCTTCTCCGCCTCCGCCTCCTTCACCGCCCGATCGATCCGCCGGCGGCACTCTTCCTCCCACTCCCGCTCCTCGGCTTCCGTCAGGAGGCCCTCCGATCGGAGGAGCGCGCGATACCGCTTGAGGGGATCGCGGCGCTGAACCCACTCGCGCGCCTCCTCTTCGCTCCGGTATCGGGCGGGATCATCGGCGGTGGTGTGAGCTCCGTGACGGTAGGTGACGGCTTCGATCAGGGTCGGCCCTTCGCCGTTTCTCGCCCGTTCGATCGCCCGGACCATCGCTTCATAAACCGCCAACACATCGTTGCCGTCGACGCGGATGCCCGGAAAGGCGTAAGCCGCCGCCTTTTCCGCCACGGTGGGCGTCGCCGACTGTCGGGAGAAGGGAACGCTGATCGCATACCCGTTGTTTTGGCAGAAAAAGATGACCGGCAGGCGGAAAACCCCTGCGAAGTTGCACGCTTCGTGAAAATCCCCCTCGGAGGTGGCCCCGTCCCCGAAATAGGCGACAGCGACGGAGCGCTCCCCCCTCAATTTGGACGCCCAGGCCGCTCCCGCGGCGTGGGGCAGTTGGGTGGCGATGGGAACGGACGGCGGAAGGAGCCGGAGCAACTCCGGCGGCCTCCATCCCTCGACCCGCCCCATCCAGTAAAGGAGGATCAGGTTCAGGGGCATCCCCAGGACCATCTGGACGCCGTGCTCCCGGTACGTGGGAAAAATCCAATCCTCCTTCGACAGCGCCATGGCGCTCCCCACCTGGGCGGCCTCCTGACCTTCCAGGGGGGCAAAGGTGCCGATTCTGCCCTGGCGCTGCAGGATGATGGAACGCCTGTCGAAGAGGCGGGCCATCGTCATCCACCGGTAAAAGAGCATTTTTTTCTCGTCGTCGATCCTTCTCCACACAGCCCGTCCCTCATCCGTCAGCGTCCCATCGGGACGGACATAGGAAAGGCCGATCCGCTTTTCCTCCACCTGCTGCAACATCCCGATCCCCTCCCTTGCCGACCTGATCAAAGCCCCAAAAAGATCCTCCGGAGATCCGCCACCTGCTCCATCCGCCTGGCCACCAACCGGTCCACTGCGCGGTAAGTAGGGATGTCCTGCTCCCGGGACAGGCGGTAAATCTCGAGAAGCATGTCGTAGATGGACCGCGTCTTGGCCATGACGCGCTCCGGGTTATAACCCGACAACTCATCGGCCACCTGGATCAACCCGCCGGCGTTCACCAGATAGTCCGGGGCGTACAAAATCCCCCGCTCGTGCAGGCGGTCGCCGTGCCGGTCATCCTCCAGCTGATTGTTCGCCGATCCCACCACCGCCCGGCATTTCAATTCCTCGATCGTTTCATCATTGATGATGCCGCCGCCGGCACAGGGGGCGAAAATGTCACAGCTGACGGCATGCACCGCCCCGACATCGACCGGCTCCACCGCATCCGGAAACGCCTCCCGAAGCGCATCGACGCGGCTCCCGTCCACATCGGCGATCAAACAGCGGGCACCTTCCTCCACCAACAGTCGGACGAGCCGGGCGCCCACCTTCCCCACTCCCTGGACGGCCACCGTTCGGCCGGACAGGTCTTCGGAGCCCCACAACTCCAGGGCCGTAGCCTTCATTCCCTGCAACACGCCCAGGGCGGTGGGCATGGAAGTATCGCCGCTGCCACCGTGGCTCTCGGGCAGGCCGACGAAGCAACGGGACTCCCGGCGCGCATGGACAAAATCCTCGGGAGAAGTGCCCATGTCGGTGCCGGTATAAAACCGCCCGTTCAATCCCCCGACAAACCGACCGAAGGCCCGGAACAGCTCCGGACTTTTGTCCCGCTTCGGATCGCCGATGATCACCGCCTTACCGCCGCCGAAGTCCACATCGGCGGCTCCGCACTTGTACGTCATCCCCCGGGAGAGGCGGAGCACATCCTCCAGCGCCTCCTCCGTGGAACCGTAAGGCGCCATCCGGCAACCTCCGAGGGCGGGCCCCATCGTGGTGTCGTGGATGGCGATGATCGCCTTCAGTCCGGAACCCCGGTGGCGACAGAAAATCACCTGCTCGTGGCCGTACCGATCCATCATCTCAAAGACGTCCTTCCCCACTTCCGCGGAACGGGACTGATCCTCCGGTTGGAACACCGCTTCCTTACCCGGCCAATCGGATCTGATTCGATTCATATCCACCATTCCGTTTCCTCAAGATGTTTGAAAATCCCCTTCATCTTCGGCTTCCGAAGACGGCTCCGGCAGAGGGGTTTCCTCCGGGAGCAATCCTTCCGCCCCCGGCCGAAAAGTTCCGTTCCCTCACTGAACATTCAACTTCAACTATATGCCCCGCGGGCGAAGAGGGTTCATCCCCCCTTCGTCCCCCGGAGGGCATCGCTACTCACTCTCCCCGGAACCGGGGCGGTCGCTTCTCCATAAACGCGGCCACCCCCTCCCGGAAATCCCGTGTGCGACCCGCCATCTCTTGCATGTGGGCCTCGTATTCCAGCACCTCCTTCAAGGCGGCATCCGCTCCCTTGTACAGGGCCCGCTTGATCAGGCCGATGGCGCGGGTCGGCCCTTCGGCCAACTGACGCGCCCAGGCGAGGGTTTCCTCCTGAAAGCGATCGTGGGGCACCAGGCGGTTCGCCAGTCCGATCTGCACCGCCTCCTGCGCAGATACTTCCCTTCCGGTGATGGCCAGCTCCATCGCCCGCCCCAACCCGACGAGCTTCGGGAGAAAATAGCTGGATCCGCTGTCCGGGGCGAGGCCCACCCGGACGAAGGCTTCGATGAATCGCGCCCGGTCGGACACGATGCGCAGATCGCAGGCCAGCGCCAGACTGCATCCGGCTCCGGCGGCGACCCCGTTGATGGCGCCGAGGACCGGTTTCTCCATCTCCACGATCGTTCGGATCAGGGGATTATACCGCTCGCGGACGCTTTCCCCCAGGGAAAAGTCGTCGATATTCGGATCGCTCCGGTCCCCCAGATCTTGCCCCGAACAAAAGGCTTTTCCCGCCCCCGTGAGGACGACGCAGCGAACGCCGGAATCCTGCGCCACCTCCCGCAGTGCCTTTAACAGCTCCCTGCTCATCGGTTGATTGAAGGCATTGTAAACCCGGGGACGGTTCAGCGTGATCACCGCCACACCGTCCTTCCGGTCTGTTCGAACCGTCTCTTCCACCCTCACCCCTCCTTACCCTTACCGGCCGCGAAACCGGGGTTTGCGCTTTTCCAAAAAGGCCTGCATCCCCTCGCGCTGATCCTCGGTGGCAAACAGGAGATAAAAGAGCATCTGCTCGTAGGCGAGCCCCGTCTCGAGGGTCGTATCCATCGCCTTCAATACCGCCTTTTTGGCCAATCGGACGGCCACCGGCGGCTTGGCTGCAATTTCCCGGGCCATCCTGAGGGCCTCGTCCTCCAGGAGCTCCTCGGGCACCACCCGGTTGATCAGCCCCGCCTGCAGCGCTTCTTCGGCGCGGAGCGGGTTTCCCGTCAACACCATTTCCATCGCCCGGACTTTGCCCACCGCCCGGGTCAAGCGCTGGGTTCCCCCGGCGCCGGGCATGACGCCGATATTGATCTCCGGTTGGCCGAACTGGGCCGTCTCGGAGGCGATAATCAGGTCGCAGGCCATCGCCAACTCACAGCCTCCGCCGAGGGCGTAACCGCTGACCGCGGCGATGATCGGCTTGGATATGTGACGGATTCGATCCCAGACGGCGAACTGGTCCTTCAAAAGCATGTCCACCGCAGTGGCATCGCTCATCTCGTCGATATCCGCCCCGGCGGCAAAGGCCCGTCGGTCCCCTGTGATCAGGATGCAGCGGATTCCCTCATCCCGGTCCATCGATACCAGAGCAGACACCAGCTCCTCCATCAGCTGCAAATTGAGCGCGTTGAGAACCTCCGGACGATGCAGTTGAATCCGTCCGATCCCCTCCTCCGGCCGCGTCACCCGGACGTACATTCCTGTCCCCCTCCATGTAAGCGCGATTATTTATACAAAACAAAAGGGACTCATTTTTCAGAAACGATTTTCATTTTTATTTTATCAGAGGGTTCTTTTCCGTGTCAGGAATGCGCTTTAACGTTTTAAAATAAAAAAGCCTCCTCGACGAAGGCTTTTGAGGCAAATCCCAGGGAAAAATGGGCTTTACACCACCGATCACGAAAGATAATGACGGGTTTCCGCCAAACAGGACTCACAGATAATCTGCCCGCGGAAATCCAGGAGACGCTCCATCCCTCCGCAAAAAACGCAGCTGGGGTTGTACTTTTTCAGGACGATCGCGTCCTCATCGACAAAAATCTCCACACCGTCATGCGGACGAAGGTTCATCATGTCGCGAAGCTCCTTGGGCAATACAATGCGACCGAGATGATCCACCTTGCGCACGATGCCGATGCTCTTCATAGCCATCCCCTTTCTTGTCTGGGTCCTCCCTCCAACATCTTTCTTTTCTGGGATGATCAGAAGGAATCCTTCTCCTTTGACGTTTCAACCCAACCAATCCAACGGATCATTCCCCTTTTGGCCCATCCCTCAAACCTCGAGGGGTAATTCGAAAAGCGAGGAGGAGTTGATCATGGCGAATGGCGCAACGAACCAATTGGTTTCGAAGGTGGAAGGTCGCGAGCTTGTACTCGAACGGATTTTTGACGCGCCGCGTCCTTTGGTGTTTGAAGCTTTCACGGAGGCCGAACATTTGATGCGCTGGTTCGGAACAGACGGTTGGCCGCTGACGGTTTGCAACATCGATTTTCGCCCTGGAGGCGTATGGCATTACTGCATGAAATGCATGGACGAAGGCCAGGAATATTTCGGTCAAGAATCGTGAAGCAAAGCGGTTTTCCGCGAAGTCGCCGAGCCGGAGCGGATCGTGTATATCGACGCGTTCTCCGATGGGGACAAAAACATGCCGGAGGCGCGGGCTACCTTGGACCTCGTCGATCTGGGAGGCCGAACGAAGTTGATCAACCGTACGCAATACGCGACGGAAGAAGCGCTCCAGTCGGTACTGGATATGGGAGTAATCGAGGGCGCCAACCAAACCTGGGACCATCTGGACGGTTTCTTGGCGAAGATTCAAAGCGAGCGAGATTCAACGGCTGATGGTCCCCCAACCATCAATTCCCTCCAGGAAGGTACCCTCTTCAGCCAAGGTTGGGATGATCCCGGCCTTGACGCATTGGATGGACGATGCTGGTGGCGCAGCATTCCAATGGGTTTCTTCCCACTAAAATGTTCTCTCGCAAAACAAGCATCCGCATCTCATACGTCCGGTCCTTCACCAGGAGGGGGTCGGTGCACGAAACACCATCACCTGCCATCATGGCCTTTTCAATACAGCGACAAGCATGCGATGAACCACCTCATGGTCGCGCAGATCGTGCAGGCGTTGGTTTTCTCCCGGCAGGGTGTACCATTCTTCGGCTCCCACATACCTGATGGCCAGCGTGAGGGTGCCGTCCTCGCGACAGGCAGTACACAATTCAAGCTCCCCGCTGATCACGCCCGCCTCCGCGGTCATGACACCGTGACTGGCGGTGAAGGTGGATGTCTTCACTTCCATGCGGAGACTCCTTTCTCACACGGTGAATATGCGCCGCCCAGCACCTCGACGTTCAGCTCAGTAGGAGCAGGTGTTGAGCATATCCTGCAGCGCGGCCTTTTCCGATGATTGCAGGTGCAAGTCCCAGCGGTATTTGGTGTGGATCCACCACTTCGCATAGGCGCAGCGGGCGCCGGCGCGCGGAGGCTGCCATGTAGATGGATCCTGGTCTCCCTTGCTCCGGTTGACGCTGGCGGTCACCGCGATCAATTGCGGGCCGTCGAGATCGTTGGCAAAGGCTTGTCGCTTTTCCGTACTCCAACTGCTCGCACCGGAACGCCACGCCTCGGCCAGCGGTACGATGTGATCGATATCGATTCCGGAGGGGGAGTTGGCGGAGACACCGTCGTAGTAGCTGTACCATGTACCGGATGTAACGGGGCAGTCCCCGCTATGGGTGTCGGCGTCCCGCTGAAGCACCACATGGCGCGTATTGCATCCGTTTCCCTGATCGATCCAGTGCGGAAACTTGTCGCGTGAGTATCCATCCATCGATCCTTCGGATTTGACGGTCAGCGCGTCCAGTTCCGCTTGGGCGGCGGCCTTGGACGGCGTTCCCGGCGGAAGCGCCCAGGTCGTTGCCATGTTATAGACCGCCGTCAACGACAGAACCAGCGCAAAGGCAACCAACCACCCCATCGATTTTCGCAGCATGGAAACGCCTCCTGTGCATCATTATTTTTAAAAATCTATATATTCTAATATTTAGGCCCGTACTTTGTGAATGGAATGGGGATCGGCTATGCCGGGAGATTTCTCACCTCATCCGCTTCTGGCTTCCCTCCCCCACCAAACAAAAAAGTCCGGCACTTGCCGGGTTTTTAAGAAGTCCGGGAGGCTTTCTCGAAAAGAAGCCCGGCGCTTGCCGAGCCCGAACTGCTGACAAACCTCAAAGCCTGGGAGTCGAGAGGCGATTTCCCGCCTCGACTCCATGCAGTGGCAAGTCGCTCGGCGAAAAATCGCTCCCTTGTCAACGATCTGAGGCCCGGCGCTTGCCGGGCCCCTCCTTTGCCCTCCAAATCAGCTGAATTTGTGTCCGCGGATGGTTTCCACCGCCATCGGGTTTTCCAAGGAGGAAAGGTCTCCCGCATCCTGTCCCAGGTAGGCCGCCCGAATCACCCGGCGGAGGATTTTGCCGTTCCGGGTCTTGGGCAGCTCGGGCACGAAAAGAATCTGCTTCGGACGAAGGGCTTTCCCCATCCGCTGGGCAATCATATCGAACAATTCCCCGCGCAGCTCCTCCGAAGGTTCGTGGCCCGGCCGGAGAAGGACGAAACAGACGGCCACCTCCCCTTTGGTCTCGTCGGGCACGCCGACCACCGCCGATTCCAGCACCGCCGGATGGTCGATGAGGATCGATTCCATCTCCGCCGGCCCCAACCGCTTGCCGGCAATCTTGAGGGTATCATCCGACCGGCCGGTAATGTACCAGAACCCTTCCCCATCCACCCGGACCCAGTCGCCGTGGACCCAGGTGTTCGGCCAACGGTTCCAGTACGTCCGTTCATAACGCTCGGGATCCTTCCAGAAACCTTGGGTCATGCCGACCCAGGGCTGCCGGATCACCAATTCGCCCACTTCACCGCGAACCGGCTGCCCGTTCTCGTCATACACCTCCACATCCATCCCCGGCAGCGGCCCGGAAAAGGAGCACGGGGCGATCGGCTTCAGGAGGTTGCCTCCCAAGATCCCGCCGGAAATCTCGGTACCGCCCGAGTAATTGTAAATGGGAACCCGTTTGGCGCCCACCTGTTCAAACAGCCAGTGCCAGGGATCGGGGTTCCAGGGTTCGCCGGTGGAGGCAAAGACGCGCAGGGAGCTGAGATCGCGTCGCCGGACCGGGGCCTCCCCGAACCGCATCAGCGCCCGGACCACCGTCGGGGAGAGGCCCAGGTGCGTCACTCCGTGGTTCTCCACGATCTTCCAGAGTCGATCCGGTCCGGGGTGGTCGGGGGTCCCCTCAAACACCAGCATGGTGCTTCCGGAGAGCAGGGAGCCAAACACCATCCAGGGTCCCATCATCCATCCCATGTCCGTCACCCAGAACAGGATGTCTCCCGGCCCCACATCCATCCCATAGGCCGCATCAAAGACCGCCTTGACGGGGAATCCGGCGTGGACGTGGACCGTCCCCTTCGGACGTCCCGTGGTTCCGGAGGTGTAGATGATCATCATCGGGTCGGAGGCCTCGGTTTCCCGGGGCGCCACCGTCTTCCACTCCGACGTCAGGCTGCTCCACTCCACGTCCCGCTTCTCATTCCACGGGATGTCCCGGCCCAGCCGTCGAACCACCACCACCTTCTCGACGCTGGGCGACATGTCCGCGGCCCGGTCGGCCTCCTCCTTCATCGGGACCACTTTCCCCCGGCGCAAAAAGCCGTCCGCCGTCACCAACACCTTGGCTTCACAGTCCCTCACCCGCGTAGCGACCGCCTCGGCTCCGTAACCCGAGAAACAGGGCGTAAAAATGGCCCCGATCCGGGCTACCGCCATCATCGCGATCACATTTTCCGCAATCATCGGCAAATAGATGGCTACCCGGTCCCCCGGCTTCACCCCGATCCGTTGCAATCCCCAGGCGAACCGGTTCACCGCCGCCCACAAGTCCCGGTACGTGTATTTTTGGACTGCCTCGTCATCCCCTTCCCAGATCAGCGCCAGACGGTGACGGGACTGGGGATCTTCCACAAACCGGTCCAGGGCGTTTTGCGCCACGTTAAACCGGCCATCGACAAACCACCGGGTCCACGGCACCCCCTTTGACGAGTCCATCACCCGGCTGTAGGGCTTGATCCACTGAAGATCCAGATCGCGAACGACCTCCTGCCAAAACCATCCGACATCCTGGATGGACCGCCGGTAAAAGTCGTCATAATCCGAAAAGCCCAGCTTCTTCATGAATCGGTACATCCGGGTCTTTTTCGAATTTTCCTCCGAAGGAAACCAGACGGCTTCGCTCATGTGCACCCTCCCCCACAGGTCTTTTCTTTTCACGCAGCGATCGATTTCATGAATGAAACGAACAGAACGTGAAACGGGGAATTCGGTGGAAAGGCGTATGCTGTCGTCCGAAAGGCCAAGTCGAAGCACACACCGATCCGGCCCCTTCCAATCAAAGTATAGCACAACCGGTGAAAGCGCTTCATCCGCACCTCCCCCCGGCCTTTTCTCTGAAAATTTCACCCAAAGAAAAACAAGTTCGGAAAGAATCTCTTGTATAATCAAAAAAAGAAATATTGCAGAAAAATGATTCGAGTGATATACTTCTTAATGGGATTTTGAATATTCAGGAGGCGTAATGGTTGCAACGGTTCGAAAAAATCATCAAAAGGTATGACCCGGCAGTCTGGGTTCGCTTCTGGGGATCGATCATGGTCTCCACCACTTCCTTCATGCTGTTCCCCCTGGTGGTGCTCTATCTCCACGAACACATGGGCGTCGACATGGTCACGGCGGCGGCGACCACCATTTTCCCCGCACTGGTCGGCTTTTCCTGCAAGTGGTGGACGGGAACCCTTGCCGACCGCTTCGGCAGAAGGCCGGTGATCTTATTTTCCCTCTTCTTTCAAAGCCTTGTGATCCTGGGCATGGCCTTCGCCACCAAAGCCTGGCATATTTACGTCTTCTACTCCTTGAACGCCCTCGGACAATCCATGTTTTTTCCGGCGGCCAACGCCCAGATTGCCGACGTTGTCCCTGAAAACCAACGGGCTGAATCTTTTGCTTTAATCGAGATGGGCTGGAATATGGGGGCGGCGATCGGACCGGCCCTCGGTGCACTTGTATACAATTTTGATCCTACATTTTTATTTTTATCCCAGTCCCTGGCCCAATGTCTCTTCGGCGTGCTCGCCTATTTCAAGATTCCGGAAACGCTTCCCAAAGAAAGCAGGTCCGTCAACAAGCCGACGGACGAGGAGCAAGCGGGAGAAGCGGCTTCTCCCCGGTGGGGCTTTTCCGTGTACCTGCCCCTGATCGCCTTTACCGCCCTGGCGATCCCCATCAGCATGCTGGATACCCAGATCTATACGGTCTTTCCGCTATACCTGAAGGAGCACTTCGTGGAATACGTAACGGTATACGGCATTTTGCGGACCCTTACGGGGGCCATGGTCGTATTCGTGCAGCTTCCGCTCACCCGGAAGACGGAATCGGCCAACCCCGCCATCATCCTGCTTGTCACCTATCTCTTTTTCGCCCTATACGCCTTGATCTACGGCTTGGCACCCTTCCTGTGGACCCTGATCATCGCCGAGATCTGTTACACGATTGCGGATGTGCTGGTAAGGCCCCACCAGCAAAAAATGGTGTCGATCCTGGCCCCCAAAGCGCTCCGCGGCCGGTTTTTCGGCATCTTTGACATGAACGCGAGCGTTTCCAACATCGTCGCTCCCACCACCGGCAGTTTCATCCTGTCCCACTGGGGCGGCAAGCCGCTTTTCATCGGTTTGGCGGTGCTGTTGGCATCGGCGGGAACCACCCTGTACCTGACCATCAACCGCTGGTTCCTCAAGCGGGTACCTGCGGTGGAAAAATCCGCTTAAGCCTGATCGGAACGGAAACGGAAAAACCACCCGGTAAATGGGATATAATTGATGTACTACCCCTTTCAACCGACGGGGAAAGACAATCCTTCGGGTGGTGAATCCGTTGCAATCCGATTACCTCAAACGAACGATCGTCCGGGAGGAAGTGTCCAGCGATTACCTGGAAGAGACCCGGGTTCTGCAAATCTATCTTCCGCCGGGCTATTCCGCGGAAAGGGAGTACCCGGCGCTGATCCTGCAAGACGGAACCGACTATCTCACCATGGGAAGGATCGCCACGCAGACCAACCAGCTGATCGCCGAAGGTCGGATTCATCCGCCGATCATCGTGATGATCCCCGTGGAAAAAAAGCGGCGCAACGAGGAATACGCACCCGGCGGTGAACGGTTTGAAGCCTATGGCCGCTTCATCGTCGATGAAGTTTTGCCCCGGGTGGCAAACCGATTTCCCATCAGTCGAAAGCCCGAGGGGCGGGTGATCGGAGGCTCTTCCCTCGGAGCCACCGTATCCCTCCACATCGCCCTCGATTTCCCCGACCACTTCCGGCGGGTCCTGTCCCAATCGGGCGCCTTTTTCAAGGTGACCCAGGACCGGATTCGCCAGTCCCCCGGCCTCGAAGGGCTGAAGGTGTACCAGTCGATCGGCTTGGAGGAGTTCGCCGTTCCCACCCATGCCGGCCACCTGGACCTCTTGGCCCGGAACCGGGAAGTTTCCCGGATGTTGCGGGAAAAGGGCGCCTCCCTGCGTTACGTGGAGAAGGAAGGGAAACACACCTGGGGACTGTGGCAAAAGGATCTTCCGGAGGCCCTGACCTACTTTTTGGGAAAAACCGCCGAGCCATCGGCTTGATCTCGATTCGGAAAGCGGGAGTCCCCCTCTCCTCCCGCCTTCACGATCACGAAAACGGTTCCCCATCCATCGATGCGGGGAACCGTTTGTTGTTTTATCCCGTCCAACCGTACCCAGCATGGCCGGCAGCAATCGTTCCGTGCGCCTCCTCACCGATGGTCCGGTACCGGCTCGTCGGGCTGGACCAGGACTTTGCCGTACCCGTCAAAGTAGAGCTGAAACGTTTCACCGGATGTCCGCCCCAACAGCGTCTTCATATTGACGTCCGTCTTCACCTGCGGCACAAGCCCCTCCGACCAGCCGATCACGGAATCGGGATCCACCACCACCGGCGCGTCCAGAACGACCAGGGGTCCGTGGGACGTGATGGCGACATAGCCCGTCCCGGTCAGCCGGCAGGTAAACAGACCTCCGGAGGCCACCCCTGCCCCCGGATCACCGTGACATCCCAATCCACCGACTTCTCAAAGGCGAGGAGATGGCGACCCTCCACGAACATCGTTTCCGCATTCAGACGCAAAACCGTGATATCGGCCGCTTGGTGGGCCAGATACAAATCCCCCTGACCGGAGGCCTTCATGAGGGAGATTCCTTCCCCGGTCACCGCCTTTTTCAGCCACCTGCCGAGGCCGCCCGAGGTGCTTTCAAATTTGATATCTCCCTTGTAGGCGATCATGCTCCCCATCCGGCAATAGATCTCGTCGGTAAGGCGCACCTTCAGCAGCTTGCTGTTCTGCAGCACAAACGACTCGCGGGTCTCATTCCCTTCAGTCTGTTGCATCAATTCCTTCAAGGTGTGACTCATCGACCCTTTTCCTCCTTCTTGGTGCATCAGGAATCGATTAAGGATGAGGACAAACCCTGCCAAGCACAAGAAAAGCACGGCTTCCTCCGGTTTCCGCCTCCTGGACGCCGGAGTCCCCGATCGCTTCCCGGTCAAACAAAAAACAACTTTTTGATAATACCCCTGAAAATGAACGCCCCCCTTTCCCAACCGGGCGGGAGGCATCCCTTCAGCCGCAGTACTTGTCAAAGGCGGCCGTCAAATCGGCGGCGATCTCATCCAATCCCCGGTCTTCGATCTGGTGCCGATGGATCATGTGGACCAGCTTGCCGTCCTTCATCAGGGCGAAGGAAGGGGAAGACGGAGGCTCTCCCTCAAAGTACTCCCGCGCCTTGGCGGTGGCTTCCTTATCCTGTCCGGCGAACACCGTATACAGGTGATCCGGTTTTTTCTCATGGGTAAGGGCCTTTGCTACCGCCGGACGGGCCAGACCCGCCGCACAGCCGCAGACGGAATTGACAACGATCAGCGCAGTTCCGTTCTTCCCTTCACCCTCCAGGGCTTCCACCACTTCCTCCGGTGTGCGGAGTTCCTTAAAACCGATGCGCGTCAATTCATCCCGCATCGGCTGTACCATCATCTGCATCTGTTGAAAATAGAAATTGTGCGCCATCAACCACCCCTCCTTTTCTTTTCATTCTAACCAAAATGATAAAGGAGGTCTACTCGACCGATTCGGGTTCGGGGGCTCGGCAGGGGCTTTTTTGTTATAATACAGTTGTTCACAAATAACCTTTGTTATATTATAATGAAACCAAAACCGCGAGGAGGCGAAAACCGTGGCGGACCCGGGATCCACGAAGGCGGAGAATGTTTGGCTGTGCCCCGAGTGCGGTGAGGAAGTCCAGGATACCTATGACGGGACGCAGAAGGATTGCTGCAACGACCAGTGGATTCGGCTCCAGATCGAGCGCTGTTACGCTTAACCTTCCATCTTCCCACCCGATCGGTCCACCGGCGGCGCGTTCATGCGCCTTCTTTTTTGCAGGCATTCTCCCCGCGAAGAACCCCGCATGTTCCCCGCCCTTCACACAACCCGCATTCCACCGAATGCAAAAAAGGTGTACCGCAACCCTTGTCCGAAGCGATACACCCGCATGGGAAGAGCTTCCTCCGGAGCCCGGAACGAAGCGATGTATCAATCGATCGAAACCCTCTGATCCCCTTGACACGGAAGCCTGATGGCTTCCATCTCACCGGACGGCTGCTCCACCTTTCACCATCTTCCCCATCCGCTGGGCTGCCTCGATGATCCGCGGAGCGAAGGCCTCCATCTTCTCCTCCGTCAACCGCCCCACCGGTCCGGATACGGCCAAGGCGGCGATGATTTCACCCAATCGGTTGAAAACGGGAGCCGCAACGGCCGAAGCGCCCGCTTCCCGCTCCTCCATGCTGGTGGCATATCCTCGGCGGCGAATCTCCTCCAGCTGTTTTCGGTACCGCTCCCGGTCAATGGTCTCCGGCCAGGAAGGATCGTTTAGAATAATCTCCTGCGTCTCCGGGGGAGCATAAGCCACCAACACTTTGCTGGAGGCGCCGACGGTCAGAGGCATCCGATCGCCGATGGGTGCCACGCGGCGGATGGTCTGGTGGCTCTCCACCGCTTGAATGCGGACCCGTTCCATCCCGTCCCGAATATAGAGGCTGACCGTCTCCTCCAATTCGTCCCGCAACCGTTCCATTTCCGGCAGAAACAACACAGCCGGATCATCGGACTGGCTCAGGTTGGCGGACAGTTCCCAAATGCGAAATCCCAGGCGGTATTTCTCGGTCTCCGGATTGCGCCGGAGGAAGCCCTTTCCCTCCAAGGTGACCAGCAGGCGGTAGACGGTGCTCTTGTTCAAACCCGTGTGCTGGGCGATCTCCGTCAGACTCCATTCCCTCTTTTCTGTAAAACAGAGCAGGATATCCAATGCCCGTTCAGCGGCGCGGACGGTAAATTTCTTATCTTCCATCGAGGAGCATCCTCCGGTTTCACTGGTTGAAATTCAATTTAATTTTCATTATAACACGTTCC
>Ga0079224_100003122_pt1 | contig 20644 bp, 4 predicted proteins | sample Stecom2015_FD_80414 | JGI IMG/M metagenome (GOLD analysis project Ga0079224, IMG submission 80414) | Agricultural soil microbial communities from Utah to study Nitrogen management - Steer compost 2015 | ecosystem: Environmental > Terrestrial > Soil > Agricultural land | place: USA: Utah...
AAAAGCACCCACTAGTTGATCTTTGACTTTACTATTTGGATTTACAAGCCAATTGAAAAATAATGCTGAAGCTGTAAAAGTATCAGATACGACAACGACATTGGTGTACTTACTTTTTACATCAGGAGTTACAAATGGATTGCCGTAATGGTATTTCTGATTACTACGCCATGCTACTATAGAGTTAGGCTGATTATACATAGGGCCTATTTCTCCAGTCCAATAAGCTAGTTCAGCTTTCCTTGGATTTGAATATCTAAACTGAGGCGGTTTTACATTGAATGTACTCAATAAGGCATTTCCGATATTTCTAGTGGTAACTCCAAATACCGTTTGTTTTAAGCTTATATCAGAAAACTCATAACGCTTATTTTTGGGAGAATACAGATACAACACATCATCCTGACCATTATTCATATACAAAGCAAAAGGAGGGTTTTTATCATATCCTTTTTCTTTAGCGTAAGATTCAGTCAATGTAAAGTATTCTGGTACCACATCAGCACCCTGACGAGTTACACGAGATTCAATACTACGTTGATACGCTTTTTCCCATTTACCATCTTTTTTGAAATTGCCTTTAGCTGTAATCTTTGGCGCAAACATATCTGGAGCATAAGCATACAGATAATACATAAACTTTTTGAACAAAGGACTTTCCGGAGAAAGCATTTGATTTTTTATCTGATGATACTCTTGTAATTTTTGACCCATAGGGAAACGATCATTATATGCAGAACGAGGTATAATTGATCCTATATTATTACCCTGGCGTTTCCATCCAGTATAAATACTGTAGTCCATCATATCCATAGCAAATTGAATATAAGTTGGATCTGAAGAACCCATCATCTCTTTAAAACCATTCTGCCAGCGCTCTAATTGGATGTTGTCATTTACATAATCAATAAGTTCCAACACACCGGCTTGACGTGTTTCTCCAAGCATTTGTAAAGGAATACTATTATTAGTATTTATATGTAAACTTTGCAAAGTGAATTTTATCTTACTTAGTTTTTCAATTTGTTTTAATTGTTCCGAAGTAGGATTTTCCAGCATTTGTAAAGCATTCAAATCCAAAAACACTTTACGCAACATATAATCAAGAGTGTAGCGTCCAGAAGCAGCTAAAGCATTTATGTCGTTTACATTTTCAAACTCCATACCAATATGCAATAGCTTATCAATCGGTTTAATCTCTTTGGTATGCATATAGATATACCTGGGCAACAATTCATTGATCATTTCATAATGCCCATCTTTTAAAAAGATATTACCGGCTTCATTTATTTTATCTACTACATTTTTAAAAATAGGAGAAAAATACTCAGTCATTTCATGGGCCAACAAGACTTTTAATTCATAACTGGTCATAGCTTGGTTCATCCAATTACTTTTAGTCCTGGTGTACAAAGGAACTGTTTTTGTTGTAAGTATTTCCTTCTTATTCATAATAGGAACAATATCTTCAATACCTTCCCATTTATTTTTTAAAGTATCCATGGTGTTTACCATAGTGTACATTTTACCTACATCCCCCTTGTCTCCTTTATAAACGCGTGCAAAATTGATTGACATTGCCACAAAGTCTTTGGAAAATTCTTCCAGGACAATGTATTTGGCAACTTTGCTTGCATCTGATAAATTCGCAATCGAATCCGCTGTTTCATTTGATAAATTGGCAATTTGTTCAAGCTCTGCAGTACCCATTAAATTTATACGCAATTGCTTTCGAGCGGTCCAATAGTTTACATTTTTTTCAGCAGGAAGATTAGCCAGACCTTTTCTATATTCGACTATAGCCGGATCTGTCATAAAGGCAACACTATCAGCAATAGAATATCCTAAAACAGAGACCAAAGTATTAAGCAATGCCGCTTCTTTATCGTCCATTTGTAATTTAGTAAAAGCCGCATCTTTGGCATGGTTTACAGCTGCAGATACCATCTGGTTTGAATTTTCCAATTTAGTACGTCCTTCTATTTCTTCAAAATTCAAAATATTACTATCAGCCGGTTGTATCAAAGAAGGCATTTTCCCCAGGTATCGCAAAGTATTCTGATCAGAAAAACCTTTTAAGAGCCATAGCATACTGTTTGTACTCGCTAAAGCACCAATAGCACTATCGCCTACATCATTAAGCTCTTGCGCTGTAATATTGGCCATTACTGTACCAATTGGATGCTTTGTAAATTTTGCTTTTTCATCTGCAATTTCTAAAAGCTCATTGTATTCTCCAGGAATAAATTGAGCACTGGGGTTAGTAGCCAACACTTCTTTATAAATGTCAGCCAGTAAGGTTTGTATTCCTTCCCTAGTATCTAAGCTGGGTTCTACAATACTCAAAAAATCACCATCGTAATTTAAGGTACTCATCAAGCCAAACAAAGAATCTCCATCCAGGTCACCACCAGATTGAGTAATCCAACCATCAGGAAGTTCTATACTACTACCCAATACATACTCAGAAAAATCAACTATTTCTAAATTAAAAAAGGAATAACCGTGCTCTGTAGGAATTCGATAATAAGTGCCGGTAAAGCCTATATCTTTCAACTCTTGGATAATCTCTTTTTGCAAAGCTTTTAATGCTAAATAATCTCCTGGATCTATCCTACGCTTGATTCTTTTACGCTCATAGTATTCATATAATTCTTTCCACATAGGTATCCGGGTCTCACAAATGATCCGATTACCTCCATTGACATTCTCTACCCGATAATTTAAATCATGCGAGCGCAATACGTTTTTATAGGCTGGTGCTTTCACCGTAGGCTCTAAAGTATCGTTGATCTTTGAATTCAAACTGTTGAACAAAGTATCAGAAGTAGATCCTATTTGTAAAGGTACATTAAAGTTAGAACCATCGGGATTCAATACAAAAGAATCCAAATCATCCTGGGTGACTGAATTTTTATCAGCATAATGTTCATATAAATATTCAGTCAACTTTTTGATATTTAAAGAATAAGTTTTGTTTATTGCGTCAAATTCAAAAAAAGGCAATTCTTTTCTTCCCATTTCAATTAAGTTGGCCAACGCTTTATCTAACATTGTACGCAGCTTTTGACCTGACATTTGTTGGCCTCGGATGGTATAGATAAAATCAGGTTTGATCATTCCGTAAATGATCGTTCTTCCCTGGATCCCTAAAACCTTACGCTTTAAACTATTCTTATTTGGTTGTTTGGTAACTTGTTTAATAGAATCGTTGTTAATAGTTTGCTTTACAGCAGAAATATCTTTTTCAAGATTAATTTCATTAGCCTTTCCAACCTTGGCACCAGAACCATAGTAACCAAAGTCTACATCTTTTTCAAAAAATTCAAATTGCAACCTTGCTAAAATAGGGTTAGAATATTCCGCATAACGATCTAAGAGAGGCAATTCAGGATTAGGTCGTGCAATAGTACCATCCTTTTTTTGATAAGCCGTTGTGGGCAATAATACAGAAAAAGCATATTTCTGGATTGTTGGTATTTTTACCAATTGTCCATTTACATATACATTTCTAAGGGCATAAGCTCCTAATTTTAAAGGACCCAAAAATACACGGGATTCGTATTCTTTAATCTTTGCGAAATCTAAAGCGTTCTGTGCGTCCAAATACTCCACAGTAAGACGCGAATATGCACGGCCATCATTATGCCTGGACTTTACCATACGAAGGCTCATTAACGCCCCAGAATCTGTTCCTTTACTATTTCCAAAAGCATCCGGAATTAACTTCTTCAAATGGGGCAAAGCTTGTTCTTGAATAAAAGCCATCACCTCAGGATCTACACTGGTTTCTTTATCTTCAAGAACAATATAGTTCTGTTGCTTTTTTTGACCTGTAGGTACTGTATAAGGTATTTCGCCACTTGTATGTACTTGTTTTACCCGTTTTGAGAAGTTTACATATTCTACAAAAAAAGCAGGATGTACTGTAACCGCCCTATTCATGGCTATCATGTAATACTCTCGATTCAAAAAAGCTATTTCAAAAGTACCCTCTTTTATACTGGTAAAGATTTCGCCTCCTTGTATTTCTTCTCTTTGTACGAAATGTTTATTCAGCATATCAGCTTTAGCCTCTATGCCTCTTTGTTTCATACTTTTTTTGTAATTCTTATACCTTTGTTTTAATTGTTCGGCAATTCGTTCTTTTATCTGAGCCTTATTACTTTCCATACGAGCCATAAAAATATGCTTGTTATCAAAAGTAATAGAATCGTCTTTAAAAATCAGATCATTGACATCAAATAATTCAATACCAAAATCTTTTACTTTGGCAAACTTCTCATCAAAAGCTTCAGCTCCGGAAGTCAATACATCTACATCCGCTTTTATTAAATCAAAATACTTATCGAGCAATGTAGTTTTTTTATGTAAAGGGCCCCGAATCATATAATTGGTATAGCTATCCCCTACATTACCAAAAGAGAAGTATCCTACTGGTTTTGTGACACTCATATCATCCCCTACATCATATTTATCCAAAGCCAAATTGTTCATTGCTATTTCACGTTCCAGGGTTGTCATTTCCTCAAACGTCTTTTTATTTGTCCAATCGCCTTGATAGACATACATCTCATATTCAAAATCCGGATTAAATCCTTTTGCTTTTGATTGAGCAGCTGCCTGAAAATTAGATATATCGGTGAGCAAAGGATTATACCTCATCCCTGCAGTCATACGATAATCGGCAAGATGTTCTGGATCACGAAGTAGTCTTGCGAATTCTTCAGTCATGTGATTAGGATACACATAGGATTGACGCATTTTACGTTCCGGATCAAGAAAAGAACTACGAAGTTCTCTTTTACCAGCCCTACTTAAAATATCTACAACTGCTTTAATATTAGCTTCAAGGTCTTGATTAAATTCATCTTTTGTTTCTTCATACTTAGGAATAATGCCGACTCTCAGCCTACGATTGTTATCCAATAAAGTATTTAATCGGTATCGTAAAAGATTTAGCAAAGCTGTTATGCCTTGGTTATTAAAAGATCGACCTTTAAAGGTACCTTGCTTCAACTTTAAAATATCTTCATTGGCAATATCGATACCTACCAAAGCTAAATGACGACCAATATTTTGCCACAATACATCTATACCACCTGGATAAATACGTTTTCCAATTAAACCATAAACACGTTCTGCTTCTGCAATAATAGCTTTTTCTTCTTCTAAAGAAATACGATTGCCTGTCATATCCAAACCATAATTTACTAAACTATTCATCATAGTTTTCTTAATACGATCTGTTGATAATTTGACATTCATCAATCGGGAATTTACTTCACCATTACGATTATAATGAGCGACAGATTTTATAAAGCGTTTTTGCCCAAAAGCTTTCCATACTCCCTGTATCAAAGCACCTTCTGGATTTTGTGCGACATCTTCCAATACCTTATGTGCAAATATCCGGGACCAGGGATCTCCTTGTATCATCAGTTCTTCCAAACTCTTTAAAAGCTCTTCAGAAGTTGTAGCATCAGCTAATACTCGAAGCAAATAATCTATCCGCTCATAAGTGGAAAAATTGTAGGTATATAAAGTTCGTGCTTTTTTACCGCCATACAATTGTTCTTCACCCTGAGTATAAGTGACATCTCCAAATATGACATTAGGGTAATCAAAAAGATAAGTGTTCACTACGGCTGTATCTGTAGCAATAGACTTGTTATAATACGGTGTTTCTAAAGGAGTAAGAATACTGAAAGTATCTGGAATACTTGTGATCAACCTGCGTAATTCCGGACTAAGATCATCTTCTACTTTTATGTCTTTAGCTTTTACAATACCTAATTTGTCTTTAGCATTTGCATCAAAGTAGGTTTCAATATCTAAACCATAAACATCACTTATTTCTTTATACAGCAAACTTTGAAATAAAGGTTCAGAAATTAATCGACGTAATAACATATACATCGTAATAGTAGTTGCTGCAGCTTCTGTTTCAAGAGTATTTGCGTTTTGCTGCATATACTCTCTCATTTCAAGCATTGTAGGATTACTTCCTAAATTTGCGCCAAGACTATTTAGAAAATCCAAATTAGTATTGATCTTTTTTGATAAATGCTTTGCTACATTTGTTTCAATAAAAAGATCCAAAGCTCTATCCAAATTTGTATTCAACAAGTCTTTAGTTGTTATTAAAGTATCTATTAAAGATTTGGTACCCAAACTTTCATTAATAGCCTCCCTCGAAATAGTTTTCAAAAAAACTTGTAATAATTCTTGATTTTTTTGCTGATAATGTAAAGTTAAAGGACTTGCAGATTTAACACTATTTTTATTTTGTACTTTTGCAGGAACATTACTATAATAACCAGTAGTAAATCGATCTAAAAATCTTTGAATTTCACTTCGATTATTTCTAAGACTTCTGAAAAATTCAAGTACTCTTTGATAAAACTTTCCTATCCAGGATTTAGGTTTGGCCATCTCCGCTTTCCGGACAAATTCCATCAAACGCTCTTCTAATTCAATAGGATCTTCAATGGTTGGGTATAGTTCTTTTACTTCGTTGAGTATTTTTTCTTTTTCTTCAGGTGTCAAATGATCAAAAACAATATGACCAAATTCTTCTTTGAGAATATTTTCGTTTATTTCGTTTTCTGTAAAAGTTAAGGTTTTTTCTATTGTATTATAAGCGCCATTATGAATACCATCAATTAAAAAAGAAACTAGATCTATATTAGCTCCTGGAAAATGTATATTAACCCATTCAGCAACCTGTTCTCTTGACATTATAGAAGCTTCGCCAAATGTGCTACTAAATAATTCAGCATCACCAAATATATCTTTTACAACACTTATACCAGCTCCCGTTGAAGCTTTCTGTTTATTGGCATCATGTCTGATTGTATAAAAGGAATTACTGTGGTAAGGTGCATTTGCATCCAAATCTGTTTTTAAAATACCATAAGGTCTTAAATACCTATTCCAATATTCGGGATCTGTCAACTTTGTACTATCTACCTGAAGTCTTTTACCTCCGAATTCTTGCAGAAATTCCGGCATAAATTGTTCCAAAGTGTAATTCTGCGTAACGGCATCCATGAGTAGTTTCCCTAAACGCTCATGGTCTTTTCTTTCAGAACTACGTTCCATACCCATCAACTGGTGCAATGCAGTAACAAAGTCTATGTTACTATCATCATACAAAGACGCATATTTTTTATTATCGGTAATAATTGGATTTTTTATTTCCAAATATTCCATAAACTCAAAATCTGATGGGTTGATAGCCTGGGCTAAGTATTCAGTATAAATGGGCGCATTTGTTGTTTTCAGAAAAGCCAAATACGTTCCTTTGTTACCTTCATTTTTTAAAGATTTGAAACGCTCCACGGATTCATCAACAAAAGAAAAATCATTTACTCCTTGCTGAGAAATCTTTATTTCTCCTTTCAAAACTTTATTAAACAATCGCGCTAATCGTGATAACAAAGAGTTAGGAGCACGATCCCCCCATTCTTCATTTTCAAAAGCTTTGGTAAGCAGCTTAACCGGTTTATACGAATTTCCTTGCCCATCTTTTATTTCAGTAGGTTTATTAACTGGTACAAATAGCCATACAGCACCAGGTTCAGTAGAATAACCTTTCATTAAAGATTGATAAGGAGCCTGAATATTTAATCCTGGAATTACAATTTCTTTGGCTATATGGTTATTACCCATAAAATGCCCCATACCAATTCCTACAATCGGTAAACCTATTGGACTTTTATCCAATAAATATTTTAGATCTAAGACATTTTTCCAATTAGTAACAATTTCATTATTTTCATTTATGCTTACATCATAAGCTAAATTGTTACCTACTACTTCTTTTAGTTGCTCTGGATTATCAAAGTCAATGATAACCTCATCCAGTAAATTTAGATTCCGGACAACTTTTATATTAGGTTTTGTAGTTGGATTAAGTGGATTGAATTGTTGTTTAAATTCAAATAGTTTTGCTTTTGCAATTTCATATACTGCAGTAACAATATTTAAAGGTTGTTCTGCTAAAGTGCGTTTATGTTTTCCACTATTATACTCATAAGGAGATCCCAGGTATTTTATTCTAACTTTACCGGTTTCGATCATCTTATCAAGTTGTCCTTTATTGGCAACAATGAATTCGTGAGTTAACGGCTGATCATAAGTATCTGTAAAAGCAAAAGAAGTAACTCGCCCAAATTTCAAAAATTCATCATAAGTGTTTATGTCCTTATTATAAGGTAGGCGGGTTGATATACCGTAGTAAATTGTAGTGCCGGGTCTGAAGTTCAAACTGTTTACAAAAGCTTGCCCTGCAACTTGCAAATCAGCCGTAGGCGCTAATGCTGTTTTACTTTCCGTTTGTGTTGATAGATCTACTGCTGCTTCCTGTAAGCCATTCTCTGTTTTTATAAAAGCTCTATGGATTGTATAATTGAACAACGGTTCATTCTGCATTCTCTCCTGAATAGCACGTTGCTTTTCCTGAATGGTAGCAAACTTTGTCCCGAGCTTATGAGCCATACCAGCAGAAATACCTTGGGCATTTTCCAATTCATTTTTAGCTTCAGAACTTAACTTTGCTAATTTAGCTGCTGTTGGATTTTCTCTTAAATATTCTGCAGCTTGTTCTCTACTTTCAAATTCAAGATTGACTACACCCTTTAATGTAAAAAGAGGTAAGTATATACATGGTTTACTGGCCATAGCTACAATCTGTTGTTAAAAGATTATCTAAAATTGAATCAATATCCTCAGCACTTATATCTTCAACTACTTGTAAATCTTGCTCTGCTGTTATTTCCTCTGCTGTTTGGACTGGACTCATAGGAGCCAAAAGAGTTTCAAAGATAACATCCTGGGGTATACCGCCATAATTATAAAAACGCTCTATGATCTCTCTATTTTCCAAATCAGCATGCTCATATATTTCAAGAACATCTTGACCATTTACAGCTTCAGCCATTTGATTTGCTATAATAGGATCTGTTAATTCACTGGATAATAAAGATCTTTCAATTTCAAATAAAGCTGTTTTAAAACCTTCTGAATTATAACGGTCCAAAAGTCTTTTGGGATCTTCCAATAAATTCAACCCTCCTACATCTTCTCTGAGAATTGATAATGCCTGATATAACTTTTGTTCAATGAATTTACTCATACCTTGTGGTTCCTTTCCTATTTTCTTCAGTAAAGGTGTAACTAAATCCTGAAAATCCGTAATAAGTTGATTCAAACTATTTCCGGAAAGATCCTGGTTAAAATCATTTTTATTCGTATGAACCAATAAATCAAACTGAGTATTGAATACGGCAGTTGCTTCTGCTAGGGTCTGCTGTGTTTCATATTCTTCTCGACTATCATAAGCATTTTGAATCTCCTGAGCTTCTTCTACATTACTGGCCAACTCCTGTATTACTTCTTCGGAAGGAACTTGGGTTTGCTCAACAGTTTCCTGAACAGTAGCTACTTTACTTTCAAGGGTTTCCGCTTTCAATGTTTTTTTATCCAATAATCTTTGAATAGCCTGATCATAACCTTGCTGATAACTCAAATTCAAAGCCAATTCCTTTTTGGCCTTTTCCTGCATTTCTTTGGTGATTGTTGGAGCCAAATCCCCTAAACTACTACTCCGGACCAGAGAAAGCATCTTTCTTTCGTTTTCAGACAATGTATCTTCTCCCCGGCCACTCAATATATCATCTTCCCTTAATTGTCCGGCCAGCGTCTGGGAAACCTCTTGTAATTCTCTTTTATTGATCAAACTTTCAAAAAGACGTTGTTTTTTAATTGGCGTCAATTCAATTTTCATGGTCTTAAATAACTGCTCATATTTATTGACCAAATTATAAGCTTCAGCCATTCTTCCTAAAGCCTGTTCAGTTTTTGCCATAAACTGCTTTTTATCAGACAATTCTACAAATCCTGACTTATCCAATGGAGAATAGAAATCGTCTTTTTTCCTGGCATTCATAGCCTCTAGGATATAGCGGATAGAATCCTTTACATCCAAACCATTTTCTCGGGTTTCATAGAATATACGGGAAAGAGCTTCATTTTGAAGTACATGCTCCAATTGCCAATCACCGGCATAGTTGGCAGCATCCTGGGCAGCTTCATTATGTACTGTCAATGCTGCGCGTAACAAATGAGCATTAAGGGCATCATCACGATAATTTCCCTGAGCATCCGTAAGAGGTTCAGTGAAAGTATTGATCATATGATTGATGTTCTTATTGAACACCTTTTTGTACATATCCTTCTGCTTTGCATCAGCATAGGTTTTCATAGTTTTTTGGATTCCACCGACTGTATTGGCCATAACCTGGGCCCCAACAATACCACTGACAAAATCTGTTTGGCCTTCAATATCTCCCATCCGGGTCACACTACTTTTGAGCATACCCAAAAAGCTATCCATAAGCCCACCTCGTTCAAAACCTTTATCTGATTCATATTGGGCAACAGAGCTTTGTCCTAATTCTTCAAAACCTTCTTTAAGACGATCTGTGACAATAGTACCAGCTTGTGAATACCATGGTCGCGTGAGCGCATAGGTAATAGGGGCACTATTTTCCAATTGATCTGCGGTCATGGCCCCAAAACCTTTGGTAGCCAATTTCCTGGGCGCCAGACCCAACATACGATAAGTCATATCATTGGAAAGCATCAAAATACCAATATTGGCATTTCGTACTTGCTCTCCTATTTTCTGGGCTTCAGCTTTTTCTTGCTCAAATCCAAATTTATCCAGGGTTTCTTTGATTTGATCTTCTCCCATACCCAATTGAAGAAGCTCTTCAGCTTTCTGAGATCTGGCTTGATCCAAATATTCTTTGTAAGCGTGGTAGCCTTCTAGATCCGCTTCATACTTAGTAGCCAACACATTACCCAAAGTCATACCCAGGGTTTCCCCTTGATATTGCATTTTGGCCACATCTTGTAAAGCGGCTGACGCTCTGGCTACTGGAGCCTGCAGAATATCACGAACAGACTTAGGTGCATTTACTGAGGTAGGAATTTCCTCAAACATATTTTTTACTCCGGCCTTATTTTTATCCAATAGAGTTCTTTGCATAGCTCTACCGGCAGCAGGACCTGCTTTCCGTAATACAGCGCCACCAGCCATTCGAGCAGCTACTCCGGTAAGTAACATCGGAGCTGAAAATTCAAAAGCACTTTGGGCTCCATTTGCGGCCACCCATTCTAAATAATCAGCATTATCCCAGGCTTGAACTTCTGGCGTTGCATAAGGAATTTTATTGCGCTCTTTCCAATCTTCAATATCTTTTAAATACGAAGAATTGTAAACTTGATCAGCAAGTCTTTGTTCGCGTGCATTATAATTCAAAAACGGTATATTCTGAGCGTCCATACCGATATTTTGAAGTTCTTCCTGGGTCTTATGAAAATTTTCAGATAAGCGTGCCACTGGCTCCAGCCAGGGACTTACTTCCGGATTAGGATGCATACCATAGTTCATGGCATGACTTGAAGCACCTAATGCAACAAAATCCCTTACTAAGTTAATGGTTCCACTAGCTATATCTTTGGCTGTTTTTGTCAAAGTATTCCATGGATCTACGGCCATACCATCAGCAAAAGTTTGAAGCTGACCTGCCAATGTTCCTCCAGCCCCAACAGCTGAATTATAGCCTATGCCCCCTAAAGTTTCAAAAGTTTTAGCTAAATTTTCTGAACTATTAACTCTGAAAGTAGGATCTATTGTATATGGAGTAGGTTTATCAGCAACCTTTTTAGTTTTTGGCTCTGGTTCAGGAAATTGCATCTGAGACAACGCGGTAAGCTGTTCACCACGCAAATCATCTGCTTGCTCAAAAGTATATTGACCGGATTGTAAAAGCGTCTGTAAGCCCTGCTTTGCAGCCTGACGCTCTTGTGGCTTATTATTGATAGAAAGAGCAGTAGTAGTAGGAGCAAACAATTCCTGGGAATAATCCCTCACTTCACCAACAGCGTCTTTTTTTTTTAACCGGAAAGACTTTTGTAATAAAGCATTACCAAAAAAGATACCTACGCCATTATTATCATTAACTACTCTAAGTTGAACATCCTTATAAGTACCCAGCTGATTGAAAATTTCTTCTACAATTTCATCCGGTTCCATTAGCGTAAATTTAGATTAGAAATTTTTGTGGTATCTCCAGTAATCCATTGAAGTTGTCCTGTATTTGGATTCAATACGTTTTGCCCCTTATTATTTCGGATCACATCCAAAGTAGCAGAAGCAGCAGGAGTGGCATGTTGTTTTTGTTTCTCTACTTGAAACTCTACATGAAGATGAGGATCAACACCAGTACCAATTAAATTTTGGACAATGTAATGTGTTGGATTACCCACACCTTTCATCACTTCAGCCAAATTGTATTTTTCTCTGATTTCTTTTGCTTTTGCTTCTGTAGGAGCCTCGACTAAAATTTTGATAGGCGTCTTTTTTCCTGAACTATTATCTGCTGCTAGAGCTTCATTGATAATACGTTGGAATAATAAAGCCCCTGCTTGTTGTTTTGTCAAATTAGGATTGGTTACCAATTTAGTTTGGTCCATGCTAAAGTCAAGACCAAGGCCAGTATGATGATAAGAACCCCTATCACTGCGATGCATTTTATTACCGGCAACAATATCAGATATTCCACTTAGTAACTGTAGTTCATTCTGATCAGCCACATAAACACTATTTTGAATAAGACCGGCCAAATAAGGATGTAAAGAAAGCAACTCTCCTGGAACTAATTTCTTATCAGCAGCAGGTAATACAGAATATGCTTTTTCTATATTATTCAATCCAAGTTTTGTATTGATTTGCTGATTAAGTAATTGATATTCTTCTCCGGTTACTTCATTAGCATAACCAACTTCAGTCCCTAATATTTCTGTAGCCTGTGCGTAATATTGATGTGTATAGCCTGGCAAACCATTTAATAAAGCGGGTTCCAACTTTTTATAGGATCCCATTGATACTGCTACAGTATTTAAAGCTTCTTGTATTTGAGGACTAGGAGGAGGCGGAGGAATTGGATTTGTTTTATTTGTTTGAGGTACTGCACTTTGTTGTCCACCACCATACAAATATGTTTTCATGGCCTGGTTTACCATTGATTGTTGAATGTTATTTGATTGTTGATACGGTGACCATACCGCATCTTTAATAACAAATACAGGTAAATTGCCAGGTTCGTGATAAAAACCTAAATGTTCTTTCAGCCATGCATCACCACGTCCTTTATTATCATTGATGAATTTTTTAATGAGTTGTGGATTATTTGTTTCCAATACGCCTCGTTGTACTGGTTCATCACCTCTGCTTTTACTAGGATCATGAGCAAAGCGCACAAAGACTCTTTCGCCTGCAGCATCTTTTGATGTACCAATGTAGTAGCCTTCCGGATTATTGGGATCTCCCGTTTCCTTTTTTTCATAAATGCCATAATCATTATTACCAAGTACTTTTTGTATATTACGCTGAGTACTTTTTACAGCATATCCTTTACTGCGATCTAATTCCGGAATATAGTTTTGATAATCACCATAACCATACCAGTTACTATCATCATAAATATCGGCATCTGCGCCATTACCTATTTGAACGTAGTTGTTGTTGAATGGACGTAAAGCAAAATTGATCAGATCCCCCTGACCATCGATTATAGCAGTATTAATAATACGATCAGTGTCTTTACCCATCATGATCTTACTATTCATGGAACCATCCTTATTACGAATAGCTTCTGCCGATTCTATTCCTTTTTTAGCATGGACATAAGTAACCTCTGTCATGCCAAATATAGAATCTGCTACTGGATCATTATATGATATACCCCAATTATATGCGGCACTTCTTCCAGCAGCAGTTGAAGGTGGATTTTTACCTGTAATAGCTTGAACAAGTTCTCTAACGTCTCCTGTTTGTAGATCGACCAAAGGTTTGCCACCATAGATACGCAAAAGATCTTGTGCAACCTGACTTTGAGGATCAGTTTGGATAACATTTTTAGTTTCTTGAGGTACATTAGGATCCTTCATAATACGATCCATCGCTTCTTGTGCTAAAACTAAGTTTTTGTTTTTTAATTCTTGTTCTTTTTCTTTTTCAATATTAAGATTAGTTTGCGCTCTTTTTGCTTCTTGTGTATATTCAAGTTGCGCTTTAGCAAGCTGATCTTTTGGCGTTTCTCCGGAACTTTCTGCCATCTTCCCCATCATGTGGTTGAAGAATTTTTCCATACTTCCTCTTCTTACTAAAACACCAGTCTCGGGATCATATTCACCTCGGGTTTCTAAATCAAAAATCTGTTTTACATCATCAAGAGCTTCTGAAGAGAACTTATCCGAGTTCTCTGTCAAAGTCTTGATCGATTGATCATAATACTTTTTTTCTCGTAGAGCCTGGATTGTCGTAGGCTGTAACATAAATTCCGCTGTCTTTTTATAGACATTGATAGCATCCATCGTCGTTTTAGCCTGACTCATTTCAGACATCAATTGATTCAAGCCGGGTTCAATCAAGTCTGCATCTTTTGTCATGTAGTCAAAGTTTTTGAACATTTCATGTGCTTTGACCAACATATCAGTTTTCATGGCAGCATCTTGTAAAGCAAATTGCTTTTGTTGTTGCGCCATAGTAAAATAGCGCGAAAGATCCGCACTATTTAAAGGTTCCAATTTGGTCTCCTGGTATTTAGGAACCTGGACCTGACTTACACTAATCCCAAAAGTCTGTGCCATATTACTGTGCTGCTAATCCTTTAAGATATTTTAATCCGGCCAATGCTTGTAAAATATTCATCTTATCCCGAGTGAGGTTGGCTTTTAAACCATCCTTATACATTTGAGCCTGAGCATTGATATTACCCAATGCTGCTAATGTACTAGCAGATATTTGTCCCAACTGGCCTATTTTACGATTACGATCTGCAATGTTCTCGTTTATCTGCCGTGTTACGCCGGCTTGATTATCCATTTGTCTGGCTGCTTTAGACCGATCAATTTGTTGGTTTTCACGATATACATCAGTCAAGGCACCTGCTTTTGCTAAATTGCCTCTGTTCTCAGAAAACATACTAGTTATTTGAGCAGGATTTACTCCTGAATTAAGAGCTGCCATGGTTGCCATTTGATTTTGAGTAGCCTGGGCATTGTCAAACATAGACATGATAGGCAATGCACTTGTACGCTTATAAGCTTCATTTACAAGAGCAGGATTATCAGAATAAATTTGACTGGTAGGATCCTGAGCAGCTACTCCAAATAATCCTGTAGCGCCTTGTGCTAATTGATAAGCCATAGGCACTGTTTTAATATTGGTCATATCTGTATCAGGTTCTGCAGCCATTAGATCATTGTAGTATTTTTCTAACTCAGCAAATTCAAAAGATGGTTCATTTCGTTGAAAATCTTTCTTTTTCATTCCAGGTATTATACCTCCAACGCCACCTCCAGGAAGTGGAAACATAGGAGGATATACTACTTCACCTTCAAATTGATATTTAGGCGTACCACCATACTTCATAATTTCTTGTTCCGTATCGTTGATCTCTTTGACATTTTTCATCATAGTATTTAACTCTTTGATAATGGTCAATGGTACAATACGACTTTGTTTATTCATCTGGGTAGCTTTTGCAGCAAAAATGTCTTTATCATTATCCCGAACTGCTTTAGGATATAATTTCAAAACATTTTTGACAAGTTCAGCCGGTGTTTGATCCTTTTTGTTTTTAAATAAAAGTTCAGATGCTTTTAAGACTTTAGCTTGCGGTAGTTGTTTATCTTCAGAATAAAAAGCCGGTTCTATACCTAACTTTAACTGATCTGCCAAAGCATAAGGGATTTTCATTGCTTTATCTCTGGATACCACAAAAGCGCCAGGAGCGATGATATTACCTTGTTCATCTGTTTGTTGTGGCATCAAAGTATCAGTAACATCTTCTCCCATTTTATGATGTGGTAACTTTGCAGCTACTTTTGTCACATCAAAATTTGGATGAATTACAAATTCTCCTCTTTCAGCTTGAAGAGGAGTAAGATCATCTTGTGATACAATATGCGGTTCCCCGCCTAATTTCATTTTTAAAGATCCCATGGCATTAGCTGTCATATTTGTACCAGCTTCTGCAGCTCCAATACGTCCCCACCCTCCTAAGGCATCTGTAGCTAGATTCCAAGCTCCTCGCCCTACAGCTCCTAAAGTTCCTCTTGCAGCAGTAGCTGTTTTACCAATCCCGCCAGTTAAAGCTCCTGCAGCATTTATAGCAGCATTTTTATAATCACCGGCAGCTAAATCCATTCCTGCCAATAAAGCTCCTGCTGGGGCTCCTACTACGGGCATAGCTGCAGCAACAGACAAAGGTTGTTTGATAGCATTTACTTTATTCTGCCATTCTTGTCTTTGATTTGCCTGTACTTTAGCTTGATGCCTTTGGATATCTTGCTGTTCTTTTGCAAAATAATTTACACTAGGTAAAGACTGGCCTTGCATTGTTCCGGCATACAAATTACCTACACCACTTTTCGGTGCATAATCTGATCCACCATATTGTACTTTTTTAATATATCTATTTTCTAAAATACCATAAGCTTTATTTGTTACATTATGCCAACCTTGCTCTCCAATTTTGCGATACTGCCATACCCCATTAGGATCTTTTATATATTCATATGGATCTCCATGAGTACGATAAGGATTAACTTGTCCTTGTGCTGCAGCAATAGGCGCTGTATATATTCCAGGAACAGGTAGTGCAGGAGTAGGCAGATTGACATTTGGATTCTGCTGAACAACTTGTTTAGGTTCCGTATAAGAAGTAGGATTGCTTTGATAACTTGCGCGGCCTTCATTAAACTTTTTCAAATAGGCTTTATTTTCGGTACCTTCTCTTAATGCTTTTCTAGCCCCACCTTCACCATGATAGTGAATTAATGCTCCTAATTCTTCATCAGTATAGGGCGTATCTGGATATAGTTTACGCAAACGTATTGCTCCAGGTTCAAGAGTATTTTTGGTCCATCGATCCATATAATCTTCTTGAATCTTAGGATTATTTTCAAACTCTTCTCTTGACTTAATACCGTAAAGCTTTTCCAATTCTTTACGATGAATGGACCAAATAAACTGATATTTACCAGTAGCAGTCGAATCCGGATTTCGAGCTTTGTAAGGATCTTTTTGGCCTCCTGATTCTACACGCGCTATACTATCTCTTACCGCTGCCGGATTTTGAAATGCTAACATTTGTAACTCAGGCGAAATGTCGGATTGAAAAGTAGGATACCCTCCAAATTGCTTTTTATCAACTTTAGGTACAACTACATTCCAACCTGCAGGATCGGTACTTTCTTTATTTAAATTAGCACGATACTGGGCCCCTAGTTCCCTCGTTGGAAATGTATCCAGTGGCGTTTGCGTTGTAAGGATTTCACCGGCTCTATCAATATACTTGTAAACTTTAGTAGAGTCCGGTTTACTTTTTTCTAACTCTTTAGTGGCAGCAGTAATAGATGCAGAAACAGTAGGATCATTTATTTGTTGATTAGCTTGCTGTAATACTTTGACTTGCTCAATAGCTTTTTTTATAACAGGCTTTTTTGTCAAAGTACTATTAACCTTCATAGCATTTTTTGAATTAGCTGTTGGTGCACTAGTTCGACTTGAAGGTTCAAACAAAGGTTTATATTGATCATAATCCTCTCCTGCTTTTTTAATATCAATTATATCGTTTAGTATTGCACCAAATACTTCTGTTGTTGGATATTGTTTTTTTATCTGAACTAATTGTTCTATAGGCGTTGTGATATCAAAAGCCTTTTCAAACATTACTTCAGGTACATTTCCAAAATATTTTGGAGCATCTTTTAAATATTTTTTGTATTTATTACTTAGATCATACCCAGAATTTTTAATTAAATTAGGTAGATTTTCATATACTTTAGTATTATTAATACTTTTACTACCTTTAATAATAGTATCTGCGCTTTTACCTCCTACGTTTTTTAGAGCTGTTATAACATTTCCAGAGTTATCTATTACTTTTATTCCTTTATTTGCATTTTTTACTAATTGCATGACTGCTGTTGTAGGAATTAAATTCATAGGATCTAATAATATATCTGTAGCCAGTTTACCCCATTTATTTTTTATTCCTAAAGCTTCACTAGGATCTTGATACTTACCTGTAATAAGCTCCACTGTTTTTCTTGCTGGATAAGACATAGTACGATCAATAAGATCGAATCCTTTTTCCCAGGCAGATAACTCTCTTGGAGGTGTCTTTTTACTCTCCCGTACAATAGCGTAAGGCTTCTTACCTAACACTGAATGTTGACGAAACAACATTTCATTTCCAACTGAAGGATAGATTGTATCACGCTGGATAACAGATCCACTTTGATATTTAGGTACACCTGTAATTACGATTCGCTTTTTCATTTTACGAATTTTATTTGATATCCTTTACGAATTAATTCTATGATTTCTTTATCATCAACCTCATACTCTTTACCTTCTATATAACCGCCTAATTGTTTTTTATAACGTGAATTGTATTTTGTATTAGCGATTTTATCTCTATCTAATATATCAAGTTTGTCTTTGTAAAAAGCTTTCTTCAATAAATTTTCTTTTGTTTCTATTGATACCGGTAAGCCCCCTATTAAAGAACCAATCAAATTATTTTTTAAATCCGATTTTGTTTCTTCAGGATTACCTCCTGCAAAAATTTCATGAGCAATACCTAAAGCATTTGTATATGGAACTTTTAACATACTTAATAAAGGTCCTTGGCCCGAAGTTAAATACATAGCAGTACCTGCATGTCGCATAGCATCACCCTCAAAGGATCCATCATTATTTATATTCATTTGCTGCATTAAATTATCAGCACGACTTGAATATTGATCCATTATATTAGATTCAATACGTCCTATTTTTCTTTTTAAAGTATCATCTTTTACTCTTCCGTATGTTTTATATAATAGTGCGCCTCCATCTGGAGGTGCTGTTCCATATTGCATTTTAGGTATTTCCAAAACTTCATCAGCTTCCGGAAACACATATTTCTTTCCAGGTTGCATTTCAATCTCTCCTAATGGAATACCATTGCTGATAGGAATAGCTCGCAAAGCTTTACGCACTCCTTCCATGGTAATCACATTAGATGGGATCACATTATAATCATTGTCGCGATCCGGACTATCTTCTTTGTAACCTTCCGTACTATAGCCACCAAATTGATAAACCTTATTTACATACTTCCCAGCTTGCGACTTTACAGCTTTGTCTACATTATAACCGTTATTTGGTTGTTGTGTAGGTACCGGCCCTCCTTTTTGCATATAGGTCAATGGCCCATCAAGGCCATCGCGTCCGCTGATCGTCCTACTTTTTAAATAGGCTTCTTCTTCCGCTTGCTTTTGTTTTGCTTGATCGGCAGCGTGGAATCCGTATTTTACGAGCCCGGAACCCAAACCTAATGCTGCGCCAACAGGCCCAGCAGATAAAAAACCACTTACGCCACTCATAATGGTGCCGGCAGCCATAGAACTTTTATCTGCATTAGGAGACATCCCAATAGCATCGGCAGCTGTAGATGCCAAAGGCGCAAAAGGTGCTGTATGTTGAGTCATACCCGGTAGAAACAGCATCTTATTGCCAAACCCTTTCCATGGATTGGGCTCTTCAGTTACTTCAGCTCCTTCTTGATACTTTTTCAAAAAGCCTCCATATTCCTTTTTAGGGACATACTTCTTTATATCGATCTTTTCAACATCATCACCACGTATGATCGCTTCATACATTTCTCTAATCAAAGCCGGAGGAGGATTCTTTTTAAGCTCTCGGTTTGCTTGCAAGGTTTTCATGATATACCTCTTTCCCGAAGCCGGGAACTCTGGATCCATGGTAGCACTCAATATATCATCTTTGTACTTTGCCTGAAGCTTACGAGCAATGGTAGGGCCCTCTTTAAAACCAAAAATATTCCATCCTGGATGCGTTAAGCCATAATTCTCGGCCAATACTGTTTTATACTTCATGGCGGCCGCCAGTGCTCCCTGAGGCGTTAAATCCTCATACCGGGTATCCTTAAAATAACCAAAGCGTTTCAGATCATCAAAAGCATTACGTTGGATTTGTAATGGACCTGCTGCTGCAGGATTTTGAAATGTATTTGTAAGGTATTCCGGTTTTAAGGTAGTCTCAACCCACCAATGACGCTCATAGTCCTCAGGCTTAAAAGCCAAGGTGCCATACTTGCTACCCTTAGTTTTTGAATTTCCTTGTACCGGTTTTCCGGGCCCCTGAGTGAATATATCAAAGTTGGTCATGATCGATTCCTACTTTTGTTAAGACATACCTCAAAATCATCTGCACTGACTCTTCCCGTTCATTGTATTTTACCAAATGGTATTTCAAAATCTCATCGTAAAACTCCTGAGTATCTTCGACTCCTTCTCCGGGAATTTGCTCAAATTTAAGTATATCTTTCAAAAGATTAGGAAGAATCCTATTCACGCTCTCTAAAACTTCGTTTACATCCTTACCGGCAGACACTAAATTTTGAATATCGCCAAATTCATACTTATTGTTTCGGAACTCTACCCGAACATCTTTAGTTTTCATAATGTCCTGAGTATCAAAGGTAGTTCGTCT
>Ga0079224_100003123_pt1 | contig 20635 bp, 14 predicted proteins | sample Stecom2015_FD_80414 | JGI IMG/M metagenome (GOLD analysis project Ga0079224, IMG submission 80414) | Agricultural soil microbial communities from Utah to study Nitrogen management - Steer compost 2015 | ecosystem: Environmental > Terrestrial > Soil > Agricultural land | place: USA: Utah...
CGACGATCGCCTGCAGCACCTCGGAGGAGAAGCGCTCTTCGATGCCTCGGCCGTCGGGCGCGAGGCGGACGAAGGTGTGGGTGGTGTGGGGGAAGAGGGAAAAGGTGGCGTTCTCCATCCCGGCCTCGTCGGCCCAGGTCTGAAAGCGCTCGAAGTGGTAGGTCGGGACGTTGAAGTCCACCTCGCCCTGGAGCACGAGGATGGGCGCCTCGACCGCCTTGAAATCCTCCTCGATGGCATCGGTGAGGGCCATCCAGTTGCGCCAGTACGCGATCGAGCCGCCCTCGAAGGAATCGCCCTCGAAGGTGCCGGCTCGGATGGCGGAAAACCCCGCCTCGTACTTGTCGGCCATCGCCCGCAGCGCCTTCGCCTGCTCCGCGGCCGCGGGACCCATTCCCTGGATGTAGTCGGCGAACTCGCGGAGCTGGCGCACCATGGTCTCGTCGACGGGAAGGGCGCTGCCGGCCATCTGCACGCCGGCGATCACACCCTGCTCGTCGAAGAGCCGGGGAACGTAATTGGCGCCCTTGCTCAGGCCCAGGACGGTCACGTCGCTGCCGTCCACCTCCTCGAGCGCCGCCACCGCCCGCACGGCGGCGCGGTGATCCTCGATGAAGTCGTCGACCAGGATGCCGTCGGGGTCGGGGTAGTCGGCGAAGCGGTTGGGGCAGCGGCCGTTGCTGTTCTCCACGAAGCAGGTCCGCTTGTCGTAGCGGTAGACGGCGACGCCGTGTCGGGCGAGCCCCTCGGCGAGGAGCTTGAAGGTCGGCACCAGCTCCCCGTAATTGACGCCCAGCGCGCCCGGCGCATTCTGATCGCGGTCGTTCGGCCCGGAGCCGTGTGCCAGCACGAAGATCGGGGGCCGGTACGTGCCCTTGGTCACCGGGAGGGTGAGGGTTCCGTGGAGGGTGATGCCCTTGCGCGAAAAGTCGAGCGGCCGCTCCTCGATGTCCACCACCTCCACCGGGCGGCAGGCGCCGTCGACGGCTTCCTGGTAGCGCGGGCAGGAAAGGGGCGTGGTGCCGCCGTCGTTCGTCACCTCCACCCCGGCACAACCCGCGAACATCGCCGCGGCGCCGGCGAAGGCACCCACGACTCGAACGAACTGGAACCTCATGAAGACCTCAACTTCGGAAGACGAAGTAGACCGCGCCAATCATGCAAAGGCCCGCCCACAGGTAATTCAGCGAGACGGGCTGGCGCATGTAAACAACTGCGAACGGGACGAAGACGGCAAGGGTGATCACCTCCTGCAGGATCTTGAGCTGCGGCAGGCTCAGGGCCGAAAAGCCGATTCGGTTCGCCGGAACCTGGAGGAGGTACTCGAATAGCGCGATGCCCCAGCTCGTGAGCGCGGCCACGTACCACGCCCGATCCGAGAGGTTGCGCAGGTGCGCGTACCACGCGAAGGTCATGAAGACGTTCGAGACGACGAGAAGAAGGATTGTGGGAAGAAGAACCGACATACCGACACTCTGCAGCGTCGCCCGACGCCCACATGGACGCAGGGGTCGGAAAGAAAACACCCCGTAGGGCGAAAAGCCCCACGGGGTGCTTGGTCGGGGAGACAGGATTCGAACCTGCGACCCCCTCGTCCCGAACGAGGTGCTCTACCAGGCTGAGCCACTCCCCGGTCTCGCCTCCGATCGACGAGGCGGGGGCGATCTAGCGCCTTCGACCTCGATCTGTCAAACGAATTGGGGCGGGTGGCTCCGCGAGGAGGAGCGACCGGCCGTGCGTTCGCGCCTTCGGTGGGCATGGCGCAACGCCTCACGCCCTCCCCTTCAACGAATCATAAGGGGGACTGGTCCGGCTTGCGGCCCACCCATGAAGCGGCCTAGACCTAAGCCGTGATACGGTCGGGCGCTCTCTCGATTCGGGCAGGGCGGCGCCCGTGGACTCGTTGCGCCGTCGCGTCGACGCACGCCGCGACACCGCGCGCATCGGTGCGCCAAAGGGAGCAAAGAGGAAGGACATGATCACGAATCACGAGACGGGCTGGGTCGGCCCTGGGATCACGGACAATCCGCACGTCATCGCCTGGGTGAAGGAGATGGCGGCGCTGACGAAGCCGGACCGGATCGTTTGGTGCGACGGTTCGGAGGAGGAGAAGGAGCGCCTCACCCGCCAGGCGGTGGAGGAGGGCATCCTCCTCCCGCTCAACCCCGAAAAGCGGCCCGGGTCCTACTACGCCCGCTCGAACCCCAACGACGTCGCGCGTGTCGAGCACCTCACCTTCATCTGCACGCCGACCCAGGAGGAGGCCGGACCGACCAACAACTGGATGGCCCCCGACGAGGCCTACGCCAAGCTCGGCAAGCTCTTCGACGGCTCCATGCGCGGCCGCACCATGTACGTGGTGCCCTACATCATGGGCCTGCCCGGCTCGCCCTTCTCCAAGGTGGGGGTGGAGCTGACCGACAGCGTCTACGTGGTCCTGAACATGCGGATCATGACCCGCATGGGGAAGGTCGCCTTCGAGCAGCTCGGTGACTCCGACGACTTCAACCGCGGCCTGCACTCGATGCTCGACCTCGACCCGAACAAGCGCTTCATCTGCCACTTCCCCCAGGACAACACGATCTGGTCGATCGGCTCCAACTACGGCGGGAACGTCCTCCTCGGGAAGAAGTGCCTGGCGCTGCGCATCGGCTCCTACCTCGGCCGCAAGGAGGGCTGGCTCGCCGAGCACATGCTCATCCTCGAGGTGGAGAGCCCCGAGGGCGAGCGCCGCTATGTCGCGGCCGCCTTCCCCTCCGCCTGCGGCAAGACCAACTTCGCCATGCTCATCCCGCCGGCGAAGTTCGAGGGCTGGAAGGTCCGCACCATCGGCGACGACATCGCCTGGATGCGGATCGGCGAGGACGGCCGGCTCTGGGCGGTCAATCCGGAGAACGGCTACTTCGGCGTGGCGCCGGGAACCAACGAGAAGAGCAACCCCAACGCCATGGCCTCGCTGCGCAAGGACACCATCTTCACCAACGTCGCCCTCACCGAGGACGGCGACGTCTGGTGGGAGGGGATGACCAAGGAGCCGCCGGCGAACCTGACCGACTGGAAGGGCAATCCCTGGACGCCCGCCTCCGGCGAGAAGGCCGCGCACCCCAACAGCCGCTTCACCACGCCCATGCAGAACAATCCGGCGCTGTCGCCGCGCGCCTACGATCCGCAGGGCGTGCCGATCTCGGCCATCATCTTCGGCGGCCGGCGCAGCGACACCGTCCCCCTGGTCGTGCAGTCCTTCGACTGGACCCACGGCGTCTTCATGGGCGCGACCATGGGCTCGGAGACCACCGCCGCCGCCGTCGGCCAGGTCGGCGTGGTGCGCCGCGATCCGATGGCCATGCTGCCCTTCTGCGGCTACGACATGGGCGAGTACTTCGCCCACTGGCTGGAGATGGGCAAAAGGCTCGCCCATCCGCCGCTCATCTTCCAGGTCAACTGGTTCCGCAAGGACGAGAACGGCAACTTCATCTGGCCGGGCTTCGGCGAGAACATGCACGTCCTCAAGTGGATCCTCGACCGCGCCGACGGCAAGGCGGGCGCGAAGGAGACGCCGATCGGCTACGTCCCCGAGGACGGTGCCATCGACGCCGAGGCGGCGGGCATCACCCCCGAGCAGCTCCAGAAGGCGATGGCCATCCACCCGGAGGAGTGGAGGCGGGAGTTCGAGCTGCAGGGTGAGCTCTTCGAAAAGCTCGCGCGGACCATGCCGCGCGCGCTCGTGGAGCTCCGCCAGAAGCTGATGGAGCGCATCGGCTGAACGACCGCCCGTCCGGGCGACGGGCGTTGCCGAACGCAGGGAAAGGGGTCCCGATCGGGACCCCTTTTTCGTGCCCGCGCGCCCATCGGGTGACGGGCGCGCGCGGCTCGTTCAGTTCGCGCAGTCCGCGGTGTAGGTGATCGTCACCGTTTCCCCGAGCCGCGGCGGGTTCTGCACGAAGACGATCGAGTTGGAGAGCGCGTCGTACCGCCAGCGCTGGCTCCCGCCGGTCGAGGGCGCAACCACGCGGTCGTCCACCATGACCTCGAAGTCCGCCTCGTCGACCGAGCCGTTGCCGTTCCGGTCGCCCGCCTGCGCGCGCAGGGGGAAGGCCGCGTCGCGCTGGAAGATGGCCGACGCAACGGTCGCGAGATCCGCCTCCCACTCGTTCTGCGCGTCGCGGCAGATCGGCAGCGACAAGCCGCCCATCCGATTGGCCGCCTCCACGCAGCGGTCGCACTGGGGCGCGGAACCGAGGGCACCGTCGCAGCCGTCCTCGCCTCCGCTGAAGACGTGGAACTGCACCGCGTCACTCATCCAGCTCGGCTTGCGGTTGCGGAAGAACGTGGCGTACCGCTCGACCGAGGCGTCTTCGGCGGCGGCACCCTTCCACTGGCTGACCTCGTCGTTGGAGACGGTCACGCCGACGATCGCCAGCTTCGCATCGGGCCGCATGAATCCACGGTTCCCCCCCGAGGCGGCATCCGTGAGGATCCAGGGCATGGCGAGGGCACGGCGCGCCGCCTCCAGCAAAAGCTCGCCGTCGGCGCACGCTCCCACCCTGAGGTTGTCGGCCAGGATGAATTGCATGTCCCCGACCTGCATCTCGTCGTCCACGATGCGCGGCCGGCCCACGGAGGGATGAGGAACGAGGCGCCCGTCCTCCGGCTGGGCGAAGCCCGTCTGCGCCGTGCAGACCGAACCGAGGTAGGCGGCGCTACCGGTCGTGACGCCAATCTGGAAATCGGCGCCATCCGCCGGTCCGAGGAAGGCGTAGGACCGGTTGGCCAGCGCGTTCTGGAGGGAGGAGATGGGCGAGGAGTTGCCCACCACGAAGAGGACGTCGAACTTCGGCGGACCGAAGACGTCGACCCGGTCCTTCAGGCCGTTGCCCGCGAGGGGAACGGTGACGACGCCGGTGGTCTCACCGCGGGTGTAGGCAACCTCGACATAGCCTTCGAACTCCGCCGTCGATTCCGGCACGAAGGTGACGTCGATCTCGTGGCGCATCCCCTCCTCGAGGTCCATCGGCAGGGGAGGCAGGCCGGCCAGCGCGAACTGCGCGTGGACGTCGTGGATGGTGATCGACTCGATGGTCACGTCCTCGTCACAGAAGTTCGCCAGCGAGAGGGCGAGCGGCCGGCTCGTGCACTCCGGCTTCGCGGGACCGAAGCCCTCGAACTGCTTGTCGACGATCACGCAGTCGGTGCCGCCGATGCCGGAGAGCTGGATGCGCTGTTCGGCGTTCCCCGGCGTGGACACGAAGAAGGCCAGCGTCCCCTCGTACGCACCGGCAGCGCTCGGTGCGAAGGTCACGCGAATCGGGAGACGGTGATCGCTCTTGCCCGCCGCCACGGGCGGCAGGATGGCGGTCGGCACCGGCTCGACGTGGAAGGCCGAACCGCTCCCGTCGATCAGGTCGACGTTGCTGACGATGCACTCGGTCGTGGCCGACTCGTTCACCACGTAGGCGGTCAGGGTCTTCTGCCCGCCCACGTCGACCATGCCGAAGTTCATGTCCGCGGGGCCCATCTCGAAGGAGCAGGGCGGAAGGTTCCGTCCCTCACCGCGCACCTCGATCGGGAGCGCCGGTGCGCCCTGGGAGGTGTTGATGACCGAAACCGAACCCGCCTGCTCACCGGCGTCGGTGGGGCTGAAGTGCAGGCGGACCTTGAAGCTCTCACCGGGGCGGTAGCCGCCCGCCTTCAGGTCGGGGATGTCGGCCGTGAACTGGGGATCGATGGACTCGACGCCCGAGACGACGACGGCCGGCGGGGTGCCGGTGGGCGGCGGATCCATCACCACCCGGCAGTCGGTCGTGCGGGTCACCTTCGTACCGATCGCCACGGGCCCGAAATCGACCGGAGTCGAGCAGATCAGCGAGGGGAACTTGCTCGAACCGCGCATGCAGGCCTCGAGCGATTCGGTGGTGCTCCCGGCGCTGGCCTTGGCCTCCACGAAGAGGCTGGCGCGGTGATCGTTGGAGTCGGTGGGCGCGTAACGGACGACGACGGCCAGCTCCCCTCCGGGCTGAATCTCGTGGGCCTGCGAGGGGTCGGGGGAGACGATGCTGTAGTTCACATCGTCGTCCAGCCCCAGCGAGGTGACGGTCATCGCCTGCTGGCCGAAGTTGTGCAGGTAGAAGGTCTCGTCCGAGAACCGCTCCAGGTTCGTGGCCGGGAGGTTCTTGCAGCCCTGGAGCTGCACCTTCTCCCCGCCCTCCTCCACGAGGATCTGCAGGTTGCCCGAGAGGACGGTTCCGCCCACGGCGACCTGGCCGATCTGGAACTTCTGCGCGTCGAGCAAGAGCAGGCGCGCGCTGACGTTCCCCGGCTCGGTGCCGGTGTTGAAGGAGATCTCGATCTCCGCCGCCTCGCCCGGCCGCAGCTCGGCGAACGAACCCTGGTCGACGATTGTCGCGGAGAAGGCGGGACGGGTGGCCTCCACGAATTCCCCGAGCTGGAGGGAGACGGGAACGTCGAGTTCGTTCGTGCAGGTCACCGATTCCTTCAACGTCTGCTTCACGAGAACGTGACCGAAGTCGATCGCATCGGGCTCACAGGTGAAGGCCTTCGCCACGCCGGCGATCCGAAGCTTGCGCGTCGTGCTCTTTTTCCCGGCTTTCGCCGTGAAGCTGAGGACGACTTCGAATTCACCCGCTTCGGGCGGCTGGAAGGTGATGTCGAGCGCGCGCGTCTTCTGCGCAGCGATCTGAGCGGTTCCCGAGGAAACCGCGAACGGAGTCCCATCGAGCACGTCCCGCCCGATCTCGACGGTCAGGCTCTCCTTTCCGCCGTTCGCCATGGTGATGGTGACGACCTTGCGAGATCCGGCCAGAACCTGGCCGAAATCGAGAAGGTAGTCCGCACCCTGGGAACCCTTCGCGATCTCTCCGCCCTGTAGGCTGAACGAAATCTTCGACGCGTCGCCTTCTTCTCCACCGCAGGCCGCGACGAAGGCGAGGACGAGGGCAGCGAGAGCCCGGGGCAACGGATGTGCGATACGAGGACCCATTGGATCTCCCTCCAGGTGTACCCGACGGACGACAGGGATCGCTGCGATTCTGAATCCCGACCCGTGCCGTGTAAACCAAGATGCATGACGGACGCCCCGCCGTCGCGTCGCGCCCGCCGCGGACGCACCGGCCCCGAGCCGGGCCGGTCGTCCGCTTCGAGTGTCGCGCCCAGAATATCCCCACGGATGGCGGACTTACAAGCACTCCTGGATGCGACGCTTGGCGAAGAGCATCGGCGCGAGCGGCGTATCCTCGGCGAGGAGTTCGTTCCACGCTTCGATCACGCGGCCGCGACGAACCTGCGTAGTATGCATCGAGTCGTTCCTGAGATCGACGAATCGATCGAGCCAGGCGCGCCAGGTTTCGTTCGCCGCCAGCTCCCAGAGCGCGGTGACGCCCGCCTCCCGGGCGCGCTCCGCCACCGCGTCCAGGAACTTCGCTGCCGCGCCCAGCGTGAGAGGCTGCGCGCCGAAGAGCGCCTCGATCCGGAGGGCGCGGACCGTCGGCTTGACGATGTGGGTGCAGAGTTCGGTCTCCACCGCCCGCGCCGCACCGGTGAGCGCGCTGGACAGATCGAAATCGCGATGTTTGCGGTACTGATTGAAGACCACCCAGGACGAGGCCAGAAAGATCCGACTGCGCTCCTCGAGCCGGCCCCAGTGCGGGCCGAGCCTCTCCTCGAGCTGGCGCCGCGCGTTCTGGACTTCGGGCGGGAAGAGGGTCTCCGGCAGGTCGGCGAAGATCCGCCCCCTCCCGCCGAGCAACGCCCGATCGAAGAGCCGCTCCACGGTGGGCCCCCGGACGACGACCGGGTAACGCCACTTGAAGGAGGCGAACGGGTCGTAGCCGAAATCCGCGGCGTCGATCACCCGGTCGAAGAAGTGGCGCAGCGTCTCCACCTGGTTGAAGGAGAGCGCGCGCACGTCCCGCACGCGAAACCACAGGGCGGGCCAGGGTCCGACCGCGTCCTCGGGCTCCTGGAAGTAGTGGGCCGGCGCGAAGGCCACTTCCTCGGGTGGCAGCGCGCGTCCGAAGATCACCGCGTCCACCCGCAGCGCATGAAGCATCACGAAGTTGGTGGCGAAGAGCACCCCTTCCTTCCGGCTCGGCGGCCAGATCTCGGCCACGTGGGCGTACTTCGCGCGCGCCGCCTCGGTGTCGATCGGCTGGCCCCGATACAGCCGCGCCCACCAGACCTTCCCGTGCTGGCGCAAGAGTTCCACGTGCACCTGAATGGTCTCCGGCTCGAAGTAGGGGTTCCAGACGGTGAGGAGCTGGTGTTCGCGCTCGTCCACTGCATCTCCCTCCCAGGCGGTCGAAAGACCCCAGTATAGAGGCCCGGGCGCGCGCGCCGGGCAAGTGCGGCGCCTCCCCGGTGCGCGCACCTCCGCTTTGGGCAGTGACGCTTCTCGGCGCCGATCCGCGTCCTGACAGTGAAGGGAACCGCTCCCGCGAGGCGGGTCGATGGGCTACGATGCGGGCCGAACGCGGAATCGAGGGGAGGCATGGGCGAATTCCGGAGCTTGCTCGCGGCCCAGCTCGACTGGCTGGCCGTCCGGGTCCGCCAGCACGCGCGGGTGGCCGGCCTGTCGGACGCACAGGAGGATCTTTTGCAGGAGACCGTGAAGATCGCGCTCGAACGGCTCCCCCGCTTCTTCGTCGGCCCGTCGCGCAACGAGTCGGCGCGGATGCGCTGCCTCCTCTTGCAGGCGCTCAAGAGCGCGCGCACCAACCTCTACCGCGAACGCGCCAAGACGCCGGTCCTCGGAGGCGACGCGCCGATCGAACGCGCCGAGACCGAGGATCCGGAAAGCCTCCTCGCCGGCGAGCAGCACCGGCGCGCCCACCTCGCCGAGGTCCGTGCGGAGCTCAGCCCCGGCGTCGCGCTCGTCTACCTCTGCATCCACTTCCCCGAGGAGGTGTGCGCGGAGGATCTACGGCGGGCGGCGGCGTTTCGCGGCGGGGGCGCGCAGGGCCTCGCCCGGCCCGTGGACGAGGCCTGGTCGCTCTTCGACCGGCTCCGCACGGAACGCCTCGCCCGGACGAGCGAAGCGGAGTGGAAGCGGCTCGTGGTGGAGGTCCTCTTTTCCGCGGCGCCGCTCGGCGAGGCCTCCCGAGAGGACCTCGAACGCGGCATCCGCAACGTGGATACGCGCCTGGCGCGTGCGCGCGCCAAGCTCGGCCTGGGGCCATCCTCGAACCAGGGGGAGCCGACATGAGCGATCTGCGCGAGCAGGAGAAGATCGGAGCGCTCCTCGAGCAGACCTACGCGCTCTGCGGCGCACGACCGGATCGGGCGGATCTGCTCGCCTGGGCCGAAGAGGCACTCGCCCTCGCCCGGGAGCTCGACGCGAGGGAGGCGCCCGCGCGCCTCCGCTCCGTGCTCGAAGAGATCTGCACCCTGGTGGAGGCCCACCCCGCCTCCTTCGCGCCCGCCGCCGATTGGGCCGAGGAACGGGTACCGCTGGAATCGGGCGAACACGCCCTGATCCTGCTCGACGCACTCGCCGGCGCCCCCGAGCGCGCGGCCCTGGACGAGGTCGAAGCGGTGGAGGCCGTCTCCCTCGACCGCCTGCTCGAGAGCCTCCCGGAGGAGGGGATCGGCGCGGCGGACGAGGCCATCCGCGGTGCGCGTACCTGGTCCGCCCGCGTCGTGGAACTCTTCCGCCGAGCCGCCGCCTCTGCCGACACCGTCCGCCTCGCGGCGAGCCCCGAAGATGCCCAGGAGGAAGACTACGTCCTGCTCGGCCGACTCGACGAAGGCGAGCTCGTCCTCACCCGCGGCGGGCCTTCGGTCTGGGTGGACTGGTACGGGAGCGGCGCGCCTCGGCTGACGATCGACGGCGAGGAGATCGCCCCCCGCCCGCTCCCCCAGGGCGAAGGTCGTCGCTGGCCGCTCGGCAGCAAGCAACCTCCGCTCTCTTTCCGCCTCGCGCTGGGCGATTCCGTCCTCACCCTCCGCATCGACGCGGACGCGGACTGAGTCCGCACGGGCCGGCCGATGGCTTCGAGCTTCGCCGACGATCCCCTCCGCATCCGCCTGCGCCGCCTGGCCGGGCACATCCCCTTCGCGCCGCGGCTGGTGGAGGAGGCCCTCGAGTCGATCGACCGCACCCGGCTGCTCGCGCCGGTCCGCCTTCGGGTGGAGAAGCTCCTCGAACAGGCTCGGGCGCGCACCCTCCTCCGCCCCGAGGGTTCGGCCTGCCTCTTTCCCACCGTGGCCCAGAACGCCCCGGTCGCGGGTGCGCTCTTCTTCGCCGTGGCCCAGCTCTTTCGGCCGCCCGGCGCCTGCCCGATCGCGGACGCCTTCCCCGGCGAAAGCGAGATGCTCCGGCTGCTCGGCGAGGCCTACGCCGGCACGGGTTCGCTCTCGCTTCTGCCCCACCCCGGCGATTGTTCCGGTGACTTGCTCGAGCTGGTGGGCAACTCGGCGGGTGGGGCTTTCGCCGTGGCCGCGGAAGCGCTCCGCCGCGGGGTGGAGGTCCCCGACGACGTGGCGGTCTCGGCGGCGCTCGGGCCCGGCCCCGACGGCAGCCTGCACCTTCGACCCGTCGCCGGGCTCGAGGAGAAGGTTGCGGTCCTCGAGCGCGAGCGCCCCGGAATCCGCTTCTTCTTCGTGCGCGGAAGCGGGCGCCCCCTCTCCTCCGCCCGGATCCACCTGCATCCGCTGCCGTCGGGACCGATCGACGCGCTCTTCGACGCGATCCTCCCCGAGCGGCGAGTCTCCCCCCGGGCGCAGATCTACGTCCGATTGCGGGAGGCCGAGCTGGCCTTCGCGGATCAGGACTACCCGCAGGCCGGCCGCATTTTCCGTGAGATCCTGCCCGCGCTCGAAGCGGTCGACGAGGAAGAACCCCGCCGCTGGCGCCTCTGGAGCCTGATCTGCCTGGGCGCGATCGCTTTGCACGGCGGCGACAGCGAGGAGGCGGCCCACTTCTTCACGCAGGCGCATAACGAGGCGCAGGACGCCCTCCTGAAGGAGCGGGACGAGCTCCAGCTCTACGTGGCGGGCCTGTATCTGGACCGGCTCGCCCACGCCGAGGCCTCGGCCATCCTCGTCCCGCTCACCGATCTCTGGCGCCAGCGCATGCGCCTCGATCCGGCGGGAGACGACCGGCGCCGCATCTGGCTCGCTTGCCTGGGCGGCATGCGGCGGCTCCATCTGCTCGCCGGCGAGCCCGAGCGCGCGCACGCCTTCCAGGAGGAGCTCTTGCACTGGAGCCCCGAGTCCGAGCGCGCGCGCAGCCTCACCGATCTGGGCGAGTGCCTGCGCCGCATGGGCCGACGGGACGAAGCGAGCCGGGCGTTCGCGGAAGCGCGCCGGAGCCTGACCGCCGTCTACCTGCGCACCTACCGCCTCCAAACCGAGGCTTTCCTCCTGTACTACGAGGGCCGGCTCGCGCTCGATCGCGGCGCGCTCCCCGACCTCGACGCCATCGCCGCGATCGCACCGCGCCTTCCCGAGCGCTCGGCGGCATCGTGGCGGCTGCGGCAGCTCGCCCTTCTCGGCCGGCTCCGCGCCGGCGACGACGAGGCCGCCGAGACGCTCGTCCGCGCCGCACGCGCCGCGAAGACCGACTTCCTGCGTTGGCAGGCGGGCCTGGGGCTGCTCCGCGCCCTGGAGCTTCGACCGGACGATCGCGGCTTGCGGTCGGCGATCGCGGATCACTTCGCCCCGCTCGACCGGCTCGCCGCGAACCACGCGCCCGTGGCCCGCGCCCACCGCGACCTGCTCGATCGCCTGGCCCGAGGCGACGACCCCCTTCCCTCGGCGCGCGACCTCCTTCGTCGTTCTCCCTACTGATCGGGTCGCGTCGGGTCTGACATTCCTGTCAGGGGCGCGACCTCCTGTGACGGCGAAAGGGAGCGTGCATCATGCGGCCATTCGGTATTTCCTACCGCCTTCGCGGGCTTTTCGGCGAAAAGAGGCCGGCCGAAACCCTGGCCCGTTTCCTGCATCGGACGAGGTAGAGGCTCGCAACGGAGGTGGCCATGCACATCCGAAAGACGGATTCCCGCCCTGGATGGCGCTTCGACGGCTACACCGCCTTGGGCGAGCTGAGCCGCTCGCTCTTCGACGACGCGCTCGTCCTCTGTGACGACGAGCGGGAGGCCGCCTTCCTTGCCTCGGCGCGGCTCCTTCTGCACCTCGAGGACGAGGAGCGGCGCCGCAAGCACGGCGACCGACCCGACGGCGTGCTCGACTGACGGCGCGTCGCCGTGCCATTGCGGACGAGGTGCCTCGCCTTCGTCCGCAACTCGTTGCTTTCCCACCGCTTCCGGGCATAGATGGAACCGAATCCCGGGTTCCATCGACGTGCGCCCCCACTCCCGTCCGCTTCGACCCGGCGACGTGGTCGCCATCGCCGCACCCAGCGGCGCCTATTCCGAGGACCGCCTGCGCCGAGGCGAGGCCGTGCTCGCCGCGCGGGGGTACCGGGTCCACCGGCACCTTCCTCCTCGACCCCACCGCTACTTCGCCGGCACCGACGCGGAGAGGCGGCAATCCGTACGAGACGCCTTCGCGGACCCAAAGGTGCGCGCGGTGTTCGCCGCGCGCGGCGGCTACGGCGCGGCGCGCCTGCTCGACGACCTCGACTGGGATCTGGTGGCGCGCAGCGGCAAGCCGCTCGTCGGCTTCTCGGATCTGACCGCGCTGCACCTCGGCCTCTACGCGCGCGGGATCCGCTCCGTCCACGGACCGGTGGTCACGCGGCTGAGCGAGGAGCCGGCCGAATCCCTCGACCGCCTCTTCGAGATGTTGGAGAGCGACGCCCCGCCGCCTCCCCTCCCGGGCCGGCGCGTGGTCGAGGGCGAGGCCGAGGGTCCCCTCGTCGGTGGCTGTCTGAGCCTTCTCGTTTCCCTGGTGGGGACGCCGCACCTCCCGTCGCTCGCGGGCTGCATCCTCTTCCTGGAGGAGGTGGGCGAAGCCCCCTACCGCATCGACCGCCTCCTCACCCAGTTGCGCGCGTCGGGCGCGCTGGCCGGTGTTGCGGGCGTGGTCCTGGGCGAGTTCGTCGACTGCGACGGCCCCGCCGCACGGGGTGCGGAGGTGGCGCGGGAGATCCTGCGCGAGCTCGGCAAGCCGATGATCGTCGACCTGCCCTTCGGGCACGGGGAGCGCAACCTCGCCCTGCCCCACGGCGCGCGCGCCCGCATCCGCAACGGGGCGCTGCACTTCCTCGAGGGGATCTGGTGATCGAGGCAATCCGCAATCTCCTCGAGGGCGAGGTCGGCCGAAGCTTCGGCGCGGCCCAGGCCTGCGTCTTCGCCGGCGGCGCGCTGGTGCACGAAAGCGCGCACGGCGGTCACGGCGGGCTGCGTACCGACGCGCGGACGCTCTTCGACGTCTCCAGCCTCACCAAGGTGGTGGCCACCACCACCCTCGTCTACCGCATGGCGTCGCGGGGCGAACTCTCGTTCGACGACGTGGTGGGACGGTGGTTTCCCGAGGCGGCCAGCCGGGACGTCCCGCTGCGGGCGCTCCTCGGGCATCGCTCGGGCCTTCCCGCCTGGGCCCCGCTCTTCGTTGCACCGCAAGGGGTCCTCGCCGCGGCCCTCGGCGTCGCGCCCGAGGTTCCGGTCGGTGCGCGAAGGCTCTACGGCGACATCAACTTCATCCTCCTCGGCGCCGTCCTCGAACGGATCGCGAACCGGCCGCTCGATCGGCTCTTCGCCGACGAGGTGGCCGCGCCGCTCGGCCTGCGCCACACCGCCTTCCGCCGGATTCCGGCGCGCATGCCCCTCGAGGGATCGAGGCTGGCCGTCGCGCCCACCGGCGATCGCCGACCGCGGTGGCCGGCGCCGGGCCAGGAAGGGAGCCATGTGGCGGGGCCGCCGGTCGAGGACGCGGGCGAGGTGGACGACGACAACGCCTGGGCGATGGGCGGAGTGGCGGGCCACGCCGGCCTCTTTTCGACGGCCAGGGACGTGGCGCGCTGGGCGGAAGCCCTCCATGCCGAGCGGGAAGGCGCGGGCGTCCTCGGCCGCGCGGAGGTGCTCGCCGAGATGCTCGGCGCGGCCGGCGGCGAGGCGCTCGGCTTCGATCGGCCGAGCGCCGCGGGCTCGAGCGCCGGTGGCATCGTCGGCCGGCAGGGCCCGCTCGGCGCGATCGGGCACCTGGGCTTCACGGGTTGCTCGGTGTGGATGGACCTGGATCGCCGCTGGTCGATCGTCCTTCTGACCAATCGGGTCCACCCCGACCGGAAAAACGATTCCATCCGCTCGCTGCGGCCGCGCTTCCACGACGCCGTGGCCGGCGAGCTTCTGCGAGGGCTGCAATGAATCCGACCTCCTCGACGGCCGCTCGGCGCATCCATCTGCTCGGCGTGGGGGGCACCGGCATGGGCGCCTTCGCCTCGCTCTTGCAGCAGGCGGGCTACGCGGTCACCGGCTCGGACCAGAACCTCTACCCGCCGATGAGCGAGATGCTGAAGCAGTGGGGTATCGAGGCGATGACCCCCTACGCGCCCGAGAACCTCGACCGCGCCCGCCCCGATCTCGTGGTAGTGGGCAACGTCATCCGGCGGGACAACCCCGAGGCGACGGCGGTGCGCGAGCGCGGCATCGCGCAGGTCTCCTTCCCGCAGGCGCTCGGCGAGCTCTTCCTCGAGCGCCGCCACGCCGTGGTCGTGGCCGGTACCCACGGCAAGACCACGACGAGCGCGCTCGTGGCGCACCTGCTCGACGCCGCGGGCCGAGCGCCCTCGTTCCTCGTGGGCGGTGTGCTCGGCAACTTCGGCACGTCGGCGCGGCTGGGAGAGGGGGAGGAGTTCGTGGTCGAGGGCGACGAGTACGACACCGCCTACTTCGACAAGGGCCCCAAGTTTCTCCACTACCGCCCGCGCACGCTGATCTTCACCTCCTGCGAGTTCGACCACGCCGACATCTACCGCGACACGACGCACTACGAGTCGGCCTTCGAGCGACTGATGGAGATCCTCCCCGAGGACGGCCTGGTCCTCGCCTGCGCCTCCACGGAGGCGCCGTCCCGCATCGCGAAGAAGGCGCGCTGCCGCGTGGAGACCTACTCCGCCCTCGCCGGCGTGGAGGCCGACTGGACCGCGGAGATCCTCTCCGAGGGCGAGGAGGGAACGCGCTTTCGGGTGCGCCGGCACGGCGAGCCGCTCTTCGAGGCGCAAATGCCGCTCGGCGGGCGCCACAACGTGGAGAATGCGCTCGGTGCGATGGCGGCCTGCATCGCGCGCGGTGCCGATGCCGCTGCGCTGTCCGCCGGGCTCGAGGCCTTTTGCGGCGTGCGCCGGCGCCAGGAGGTGCGGGGCGAGGTGCGCGGCATCCGTGTGATCGACGACTTCGCCCACCATCCCACCGCCGTGGTCGAGACCATCGCCGCCGTGCGAGGGAGGCATCCGGGCCGGCGCCTCGTGGTGGCCTTCGAGCCCCGGTCGAACACCAGCCGCCGCTCCATCCACCAGGACGCCTACGCGCAGAGCTTCGATCGGGCGGACCGGGTCTTCGTCCAGGTGCCGCTCCCCCACGACCGCGTGCCCCAGAGCGAACGGCTCGACGCCCACGCGCTCTGTGCGCGCATCCGCGCGCGCGGCGTCTCGGCCACCGCATGCGCAAGCGCGGACGAGATCCTCGCCGCACTCCTGCGCGAGGCCCGCCCAGGAGACGTGATCCTCGTCATGTCCAACGGCGCCTTCGGCGGCCTGGTGGACCGGCTCCTCCAGGCCCTGGACACCCCCGCGTCCGCCGATACGCAGGGAGACCGAGACGCCTGATCGTCGCCCCGGCGATCCGAAAACGGAAGCGGCCCGCCGCTCGCGAAGCGACGGGCCGCCAAAGAGGGATCGGCGTGTCGATCAGGGCGCGACCGGAGTCGCCCGCACCTTGACCACCTCGCGATACCGCTTCACGGCCGAGGTGACGATGGCGTCCTCGTAGTCGAAGCGGAGGGCGAACTCGACGTTGGCCGGCAGGTCCACCGCGAGGGCCATCTCGAAGGTGCGCGCCATGTTCGAGATCCGGTCGATGGGGAGAACCCGGGCGACTCCCTCGCCGTAGTCCAACTCGGTCTGATAGTCACCGATCGTGCCGCTGCCGTCGACGTCGGCGTTCACCTCCACGAAGATTCCGGGGAAATCCCCTCCCGCGATCCACGCGAGGGCCTGGGAGAACTCGAAGCGCACGACCTCCCCGTTCGAGGGCGCGCCGTCACCGTTGGTGTCCTCGAAGGTCGCCGTCACCGTGGGCGTCTCCTCCGCGGAGGTCAGGAACGGGAAGCTATCCCCCATCACCTCGTAGGGCGCGCTCTTGGGCGCGAAATCCAAATCGAGCATGTAGAGCGCCCCCTGCGGCCAGGAAGTCCCCGCGGGGAAGACCCGCAACCGCGTCCCCTCGACGGCGAAGTCGAACTCCGGATCCTCGAATCCCATCGCGCCGCGCACCTTCAGGTGGTGCACGACGATGGGCTGGTTGAACACGATCTCCAGGCCTCTGTCGCGCGGGACCGGCCGCGTCTCGGGACTTTCCGGGATCCAGTTCAGGGCGAGGGAAGCGAAGTATCCGGCGCCGCGGGGCGCGGGCCAAACCTGGTACGCCGTCATGCCTTCGAACACGTAGGTAGGACTGTCGATCCAGCCCGCGATGCCTTCGTAGTCCCACTCGCCGTCGCCGTCGACGTCGATGGCCGGGAAGCTGAAGAAGACGTCGTAACCCTCCCGCGCGAGGACGAGGAGGTTCGGCAGGCCCTCGCAGATCATCCGGCCGTCCTCGAAGCGCGCCTCCACCGTGACCCGACCTTCGGGGCGGACCCACCAGATCTCCGAGCGATCGATGAACGCCATGTCCACCCGGCAGAGTCCGTTCTGCGGCGCGAGGAGCGCGCCGAACCGGTCGAAGATCTCGATCACCACCTTCCCGTCGGACGGGACGAGCCCGATCGTCCCCACGTCGGCGATGCCGCCGTTGAGGGGCGTATCCCCCGCCTCGTTGGGAATCCAGGTGTACGTCCGCGCCTCGAGGTAGCCCTCCGCCCGAATCCGGACCTCCAACTCGCTTCCGCCCGGGAGGTCGGGAATGACGAAGCGACCCTCGGCATCGGTCTTGACGGTGCGGACGCGCGTACCGGTAGCGATCTCCACCTCCGCACCTTCGATGGGCTGCATCTCGTAGGTTTCGACCCGACCGACCACGCTGCCGCGCGTGGTCGTGGGCAGGACCTGCATCTGGTTGTCGTGACGTTCCGGTTCGTCCTCGGCGCATGCGACCAGGAGTCCGAGGATCGCCCCGGCGACGATGGCGTTTCGCTTCAACGTTTTCATTCGACCTCGACCTCCAGCGTCGCGGTGATCGATCCATGCAGAAGCGTTCCGCTCGTATCGAACAAGGGATCCCGGTCCATGAAAACGTGGACCTTGGTACCCACCGGGATGTCGACCGGCGCGTCGAAGACGGCCATCATGCCGAAGGAGTCGCCTTCGCCGACGATCGCCATGATGGCGGTGTCGTTGCCGAGTTCCCAGGGCGCATCGCCGACCTCGCCGCTGCCATCCAGGTCGCGCTCGAACTGGACGCCCACGGCACAGGGAGCGTCGGCGCAGTAGAGCCACTCGGAGAAGCGCAGCCACACGGTATCGCCCGCCACCACCTCCGCGGCATCCGGCGGTCCGGTGAAGGTCGCGTCGACCTTCACCTCGCCCGAGGAAGCGACGAAGAAGTAGGTCCAGAAGCGTTCCTCGAGACGCGGATGGCCGACGGGATGCACTTCCAGAACGAAGCGATACGCCTGGCCCGCCTCCCACGAGGCGCCGGGGAAGATCCGTACGCGCGCACCGTCGACCTCGGCCTTCGCCTCGACCACCTCGCCGAGACTGCCGGTTTCGTCGAACTTGTTCACCTCGAGATCGAGGACCACGGGCGGATTGTTGAAGTAGATCTCGACCGGCGCGTTCGTTCCGATCCCCGGCAGGGGGAATTCCCAGACCAGAGCGGGCGCGTTCGTCGCCACGACTTCCAGGTTTTCGCCCAACTGGTCGAGAAGGATCGTGGGGCTGGGATCTTTGATCAGGTCCCAGGCCGACATGCCCCAAAGGACGCCCTCGAGGTCCGGCCATCCGTCTCCGTTCACGTCCTGCGCGGGGAACGACACCTCGATCCATCCGTCCATCGCGGCCAAGAGCACCGCCGGCGGGATGCCGGGGCAGCGCAGCTTGCCCTCCTCGGCCTCCGCGGGAACGACGAGATTGCCCCGCTGGTTCTCGCCCCACACCCAGGCGGGCCACACGCGGCAGAGCGCGCCCTGGACCCGGACTGGCTGCGCCCAGAAGTCGACGACGTGGATCTCGAGCACGTCCGAAAGGGGCAGGAGGAGGATGTGCCCGACGTCGTGCACGATGTCCTTCTGCGGGTAATCACCCGCCTCTGCATACATGTCGACCCAGAACTCGGCGCCCGAGTGCCCCTCGGCTTCCACCCGCACGGCGACGGTGCCACCGGCCGGGACGTCCTTGGCATGGAAGTAGCCGTTCTCGCCCACCGGAATCGTGCGCACGGACTTGCCCATGTCCACCTTCACCACGGCTCCGGCGATGGGACGATCGTACGGATCGACCACGCGACCGGCGATCGCGCCCTTCACCTCCGTGGGACGGGGCGTCACCTTTTCGTCCTTGCGAACCTCCTCGTCTCCTGCGCAGGCCCCGAGGGCCAGGAGGAGAAGGGAGACGATTGCCACTCGTTTCATGAACGCACCTCGTTGGGAAAAACGTTGCGTCGATCGCCTCAGGGGCGGACGGCCCGGAGCTTCAAGCGCAGCGGCTCGAGAAGGAGGTTTTCCTGGGAGGACCCGTACAGACGCTCCAGGTCGAACCGCAGGATGATCTCCGTGCCGTCGCGCAAAGGCAGCGTATTGGGCCCGGGATCCGGGTAGATCACGGCGTCACCGATGTTCTCGTAGAGCCTCTCCGGGACGATCTTCGCCCGGGCGTACGCGGCATCGGTCCCATCCTCGCCCGGGAAATCGCCGATCAGTCCGCTGCCATCGATGTCGAAGTTCACCTGGAAAGACACGCCGGGGAAGGCGGCGTCGCCGTGCGCGTGGAGCGGCTCCGAAAACTCGATGCGAAAGTGCTCGTCGGCACCCATCACGCCGTCGTCGTCCGCGTCGACGAAGGTCGCCTTGGCGGTGAGCGGCTGGGTGGAACCGATCCAGACCACCCCTTCCCATCCGCGGATCCAGTAGGGCGCGCTCAGGGGCGCGGCGAGCAGGTGGATGCGGAAGAGCCGTCCCTCGGGCCACGAACCGCCGACCGGCAGGATGCGCATGCGCGCTCCCTCCACCTCGTAGGTCACCTCCGGCGGCTCCTTCCCCAGCACCCCCTCGGTCCAGACGCGATGGATCAGCGCGGGGCCGTTGAAGTGGAGCTCGACCGCTTCCGTGGGTGCGAATGCACGCTCGTACACCTGCCTTCCCATGAACCCGGGAGCGTTCGACTGCGTAATGAAAAAGGCTTCGCCACGGACGCTGGGGGTGTAGGTCGGCACCTGCCCGGCGACGTAATATCCGTACACGCTGAACGTGCCCTGCCCCCCGTCGTAGTCCGCCTCGCCGTCTCCGTCCACGTCGATGGGGTCGAAGCCGACCAAAACGGGAATGCCGTAATCGAGGAGCGCGCGAAGGTCCGGTAGGCCCTCGCACACCAACCGGCCGTCCTCGGTCCGCGCGTCCACCCGGAGCTCGCCCACCGGCTCGTTCCAATCCAGAATGATCCAGCCGATGTCGACCTTGCACCATCCGCGCGGCGGCGTCAGCGGCCGGCCATCGAAACTCCGGATGGCCACCTCGAACCGGCCCGTCGTGGGAATGAGGCCGAAGATACCGGCATGCGAGACCATCCCGTCCACGAGCGCGTCGTCGAGCGGAACGGACGGGACCGCCTGCCGCGCGACGACATGCCCCTCGGCCTCCACGCGGATGGGTAGCTCATCCGTGGGAACCTTCGAAAAGACGAAGCGGCCATCCGCGTCCGTGGTCGCCGCACGCACACCACCCGGCAGATCCAGTTGGACCCGAGCGCCGGCGATCGGCGTGCGCTCCCAGCTCATCACCCGGCCCACCACCGTGCGCTGCAGCCGCGCCGGGACGGTCGTCCTCTCGGTCGAGGCGTCGACGGACTCGTCCCCGCCACACCCGGCGAGGGCGAAGGCGACGAGACCCACGAAAAGTGCAGGGATGATACGCCCAGCTCGTTTCATCGCGTTCCGGAATCGATTGTGCATGGTCAGTCCCGGTTTCCCCGCGGCGCTTTCTCTCACGCACATGCCGTGACATGCAAGAAAAGCTTCGATGCCGTCGCGCCCACGCGTCACCGTCGGTCCTCGGGGGCCACGGCCTGGATCGGGACGCGAATCTTCTTCTGCAGGACGAGGACGCCGGCCGCCGGGCCGAGGGGCGAGACGTCGAAGCGGACCGCGAGGGCGCGGATCCTTCGGCCCGTCCCCGATGGAGACCATCGGGGATCGCACGGCGAGACCCTCATCGTTCGGTCGGTGGCGCGGTGTCGTCGCACGCCCGAAGCGGCGTCCCTTCGCTCGGTCCCCATGGAGCGAGGCCCCTTGGCAGTGAGCGGCCAGGCCGCTCTCTAGGACACCGCTTACACCGAAACGAAACGAAG
>Ga0079224_100003124_pt1 | contig 20632 bp, 14 predicted proteins | sample Stecom2015_FD_80414 | JGI IMG/M metagenome (GOLD analysis project Ga0079224, IMG submission 80414) | Agricultural soil microbial communities from Utah to study Nitrogen management - Steer compost 2015 | ecosystem: Environmental > Terrestrial > Soil > Agricultural land | place: USA: Utah...
ATCCAAAATATGTTATTACATTCAACGATCCGATACCAGGAGATAATTACGGTGGAATATTACAAAAAAACCTTATTGATTTTTTGATGCTGGAACTTTAATACCGTTCGAAAGAAGATCACCTAGGCAGAAACCTGGTTTCCTCCCTCGAAATACTCTTTCAAGCCAACAAAATTTTCGCTAACATGAAGGTAAACCTGGTTATCAAAATTTATAACAATCTCTTCATCGAGAAAGATGTAAATACACTCTCCTCCGTAATCACGACCATCGTCATTCCAAGAAATATGTAGGATCCTATCCTTGAATTCTGATAGATCAGAAATCGACGGCACCTCTTTGTCATAATTATATCTTTTGGCCAACAGATTAAGTAACGCATTAGCTTCGTTAATCAGTAAACTATTATTTTTCATTATACCGTTGTCTAATTGTACTGTTTTTGTTATACCCGTCACATAAAATGAACACGGAGACAACAAAATAGTTTTAACAATTTAAAGACATACATGAACCTATTTGTATTTTTAAGCTATGATGAAAACATATTTTTACCTTTTGTTGCAACAACACCTCCATTTGGAGCGTGCGACACAATAGTGAGTGGGCCATAGCGGTATATAAAATTAAAACAGCGTCATGTTTTTCCGATAGTAGGATGGACTCATATGTACATGCTTCTTAAAAGATTTAGAAAAATGGAAACGGTCCGAAAAACCACAATCATGTGCGATTTCATCTAAATTTTTATCAGAGTGGTGCATAAGGTTAAGCGCATTCTCAATCCTTTTTTTTATGATATATTGCTGAATGGTGATCCCTGTCGCTTTCTTGAAAAGTCTGGCAAAAGAGTTTGGAGCCATATTAGTCATCGTCGCCAGTGTATTATTGGTAATCGTTTTATTGTAATTGCTATCAACATACGCTATAGCCGTGAAAATACGGTGATCGATTGTCTTGGAATCAGTGAGACAACTCTCTAATTTCCTTAAACACAAACCTATAAGCATATTAACCTTCAAGCAATCAAAGAAATTGAATGAGCTATCCTGTATACAGAGGTATATAATTTCTTCTATCAATTTTTGCTTTTGATCCGTCATCTCTAAACAATATACGCCAGCATCGGCATAGTCTAATGGGAACCCTAACGAAAAATGGATGAAAAAATGATCCACCTTATTCATAGCTTCTATATGCTTCAGCATATCCGTTTCTGTGAATTTCCGACCAGCGATACTTTCATTTTTACTCCAGACATTTGTACTATTTAAACGAGTAGAGAATGAAGTGTTGGGAGGAATAATAACTAGATTCTGCTTATTCAACATAATGGATTTATTATTATGTATAATCTCGGCTCCTTGGATGGTATTGTAATAGATACGCCAAAACGGCACAGACAAGTCAAAACACGTCCACTCTTCCAATATCCAATATCTACAGCAGAGCAGTTTAATGTTTATTTCTCTAAAAGTCTGTCGTATCGAAGATGGGTCAATTTTAATCTCTCGAGGAATTCTGTGGATCATAGTATGTTTATTTTGTACATAAAATGGTTTAGTTCAGATATAGCGTCACTAAAAATTGTTTCGGTACTTTACATCAACAATTTAAACAGAAAAAGCACCATTATAAAATAGTAAACATAATTAATTTTTCTTACATAAAATAGATAACAGGATTAAACCTTGGAATAATCCATTTCAGCTGGAAAATAAGAGACGAACGCTAGGCATGGATTATACGTAAATGTTATATTTTAACACATAACTTAATGATATGAAATTACTTTTCGCTTATTTTTTTCGTTCCCTATTCGTATCTCTTACGATCTGTTCTATTGCTATTGCACAACACGCTCCGACCAAAACAAAAGTGCTGATCAATAGTAAAGCGGACGGGTTTAGGGGGATATGGTATATGATCCAGCCTACCGGCAACGAATATGCTTTTAAATACAGCGGGGGGCTAGGAACTTACCCGGCCAACCATAGACCTTTCGCTGTCTATGTTGAAAAAGTAAACAAAACGTACTTCTGCTTCGGCGGTACCGACGAAAACAATAGTACGCTGCTACATAACGTTTCATTCTACGACCATCGTACCAAGAAGGTAGCCAATCCAACTACCGTCCTCGATAAAAAAACCGTTGATGCGCATGATAACCCTGTAATTTCTGTCGACTCGGCGGGTTATATCTGGATATTTTCGACATCGCATGGAGTTGAAAGGACGTCTTACATTTCGAAATCGACCAAACCGTATGATATCGATGAATTTGAATTAGTTGAGGCAACAGAAATAGTAAACGGCGAGAAGAAGCCCTTCACTAATTTTTCTTATTTCCAAGTCTATTACGATAACGACAAAGGCTTTCTTGCACTATTTTCAAGATATGATGCCAAACATCGGAGAGTAATAGGCTACAACACCAGTAAAGACGGACAACATTGGGATGAATGGAAAGTGCTGGGGAATATCGAAGGCGGCCACTACCAAATCAGTGCGATGTCGAACGGCAAAATAGGTGTTGCTTTTGATTATCATCCAAACGGCAAGGGCTTGGACTATCGGACAAACTTGTATTACCTAGAGACGTCCGACTGGGGTACATCATGGCAAACGGCCGATAAACAACACGTAGAATTGCCCTTAACAAGCCGGGAAAACAGCGCATTGGTTAAAGATTTCACGTCTGATAAACTGAACAATTATCTGCTCGACATCGACCTTGATAAAAATGGAAATCCATTGATTTTGACCATTTCCAGCAAAGGACCACAACCAGGGCCTCAAAATGGACCTCGCGATTGGCATTTCTTCCATGTAGACAGCAAGTCAAAAAAATGGAATAATACCGTCGTCACCTCTTCAGACAGTAATTATGATATGGGCTCCGTTTATGCAGAAGGTAAAGATAGAGTAAGAATTATCGCCCCGACAGAAATAGGGCCACAGGCGTATAATCCCGGTGGAGAAATCGCCGTATGGATAAGTAAAAACGGTGGAAGAGAGTGGAAACAAGAAAAGAAAATAACGAGAAATAGCCAACGAAATCATTCCTACGTTCGTAAGCCGAACAATGCCGTAAAAGATTTTTATGGAATTTGGGCAGATGGTGATGGACGCAAACCCTCAGAATCCAATATTTACTTTACGAATAAGAAAGGAGAAGTATTCAAACTTCCCCGTCATGCAACAACCGATTTTTTTGTTCCGGAGAAAACGAAATAATGATGTCAAAAACTCACATTTTATAAAAGAATAATGAAAAACAGAAAAAACATGAACCGATCAATACTAGCATTCGCGACGCTAATGTTTTTCACAGGGCACTTCGCTACCGTACAGGCTCAGCAAAAGCTAGACATTAACAGAGTAAATAAAACGTTGGATAGCGCTGTGGAACAAATAAAAGTACTCGCGGAGCGTTCCACAGAAGATATGCTACCGAAGACCTACGCGAATGGAAAAAACTTTGATTCCGAAACAGGCTGGTGGACATCAGGGTTCTACCCAGGCACCTTACTTTATCTGTATGAGCATTCGGGCGACGACGAATTGTTGGCATTAGCAAAGCAGAAGCTGACGCTGTTGGAAAAAGAAAAATTAAACACCACAACGCACGACCTAGGATTTATGTTGTACTGCAGTTTTGGAAATGCGATGCGTATTACTGGAGATACTACAGCGTATAAGGAAATTTTACTCAAAGGAGCCGAGTCGTTAGCAACTCGGTACAGTCCGATTACAAAATCGATCCGCTCCTGGGATTTTGACAATTTTCCGGTTATTATAGACAATATGATGAACTTAGAGTTCTTAAACAGCGCAACCCGGTTGAGTGGCAATCAAAAATTTCACGATATTTCCGTAACCCATGCGAATACGACCATGCAAAATCACTACCGCAAAGATTATAGCTGTTATCACGTCGTAGATTATGACCCCGAAACGGGCGATATTATCAAGAAAAAAACCAATCAAGGCGCGTTCGATGAGTCGGCGTGGGCAAGAGGACAAGCTTGGGGACTGTATGGATATGCCATGATGTACCGCGACACAAAAGACAAGAAATACCTTACGTTTGCCAAGAAAATCGCAAAATATATGTTAGAACACCCCAATATGCCAGACGATCTTGTCGCGTATTGGGATTATGATGCCCCCGACCTACCTGCAAATAGTCAATATGCTAAATATAGACACTACAGAGATGCCTCTACGGCTGCAATTACGGCATCTGCGTTATTAGAAATGAGCACCATGGTGAAGGGAAAACTTTCCAAATACTATTTAACAACCGCGGAAACCATGCTGTACAACTTATCCACCAACGTCTATACTGCAGAGCTGGGTTCGAATGGTGGTTTTTTGCTAAAGCATAGTGTAGGTTCCATACCACACAACAGCGAGGTGGACGTTCCCCTTACCTATGCAGATTATTATTATGTAGAAGCGCTACTTCGCTATAAAGATCTGATTAAATAACGTGACAGAGCAAGGATCAAAGATGATAACCTAAAATACAGGAAAATGAAGACTAACTTTTATATCAAGATTTGTGTACCGGTGCTTTTTTTCATACTCTTTATACCGTGCGTATTCGCCCAACAGTATGAAAACAACTGGGAGTCGATAGATTCCAGACCCGTTCCAAGTTGGTGGTCAGACGCCAAGTTTGGAATATTTATACACTGGGGGCTTTATTCTGTACCAGCTTACGCGCCCGTTGACGAGGTAGAGGGGGTTTACGAAAAGTATGCGGAGCATTACCTTATGCGTCTTATCGACAAAAACCGTTTATTCACCAATTATCAGAAAAGTAATTATGGCCCCAATTCGACCTATGCAGATTTCGCCCCCATGTTTAAAGCGGAATTTTTTGATCCCGATAAATGGGCTGAGTTGTTTAAAAGATCCGGCGCAGGCTACGTGGTATTGACCTCGAAGCACCATGATGGGTACTGCCTATGGCCAAGTGTACACAGCAACGGCTGGAATAGTATGGACGTAGGGCCTAAGCGCGATATTATAAAAGACCTATCTAATGCGGTGCGAAGTACCGGTTTACGATTTGGATTGTATTATTCTTTATTGGAATGGAGTAATGTGCTCTATACCTCAGGCGATATGGAGAGGTGGACTACGGAGCATATGATACCGCAGATGAAAGACCTGGTGAATAATTATCGTCCAGAAGTTATTTTCGCAGACGGCGAATGGGATTATACAAGTGACAAATTAAAAAGCACAACATTTCTGACATGGCTTTACAACGATTCTCCGGTGAAAGAGACGGTCGTAGTTAACGATCGGTGGGGAAAAGAAACACGAAGTAAGCACGGGGGATATTACACAACAGAATATAATTTGATCGGTGACACGCTTACGACGGGTCGGATTTTACATCCTTGGGAAGAGAGCCGAGGAATTGGAACGTCCTATGGATATAATCAATTTGAAACGACCGCACATTATTACTCATCAAAACAGTTGATCGATTTACTTGTCGAAAAAGTTGGAAACGGCGGTAATCTCTTGTTAAATATCGGACCGGACGCAAAAGGTCTAATTCCCGTTGTTATGGAAGAGCGTCTGCTGGCTATTGGAGATTGGCTACGTGTAAACGGAGAGGCGATTTACGGGACGACCACATGGAACGAACGGCCACTACAGGAGGATAACGGTATATACTACACCCGTAAAGGCAACGACTTGTACGTTATATGTACCCAGTGGCCCAAAGCAGAATTTATTGTTGATGGAATAGGCAACGCGAGCGATATAACATTGTTAGGATCGGATTTACCAGTAAAATTCAAAAAAGCAAAAAATAGTTTACGCATTCGACCTCCACAAATTAATCCGGCGAATGCGCCCTGCGAACACGCGTGGGTATTTAAAGTGACAAATATTAAGAAATAATACACTGAAAATGATAAAACATTTAGATATTATGCCCAAACAGATATATATAATTGTATTACTTTTTGTAATAAGCATACCCCTTCGAGCACAAGATTTACCCGTGCCTAGCAAGCTTCAATTAGAATGGCAGAAGTTGGAGACCACTGCTTTCATCCATTTTACAGTGAATACCTTTACCGGCAAAGAGTGGGGAGACGGCACCGAAAATCCCGAAATTTTTAATCCGGTAGATTTCGATGCCCGTAAAATGATTAAAGTTTTGAAGGAAACGGGATTCAAGATGGCGATAATTACCGCTAAACATCATGACGGATTTTGCCTTTGGCCGACAGCATACACCGATCATTCTGTAAAAAGCAGCCCATGGAAAAATGGCAAAGGCGATATGGTGAAAGAGATTGAGCAGGCATGCCGTGAATATGGTCTACAGTTTGGATTCTATCTCTCACCATGGGATCAAAACCATCCGAGTTACGGAACACCGGCATATAATACATTTTACAAAAATCAACTCCGGGAATTGTTAACGAATTATGGTGAAATAGCAGAGGTATGGTTTGACGGGGCTAAAGATAAAAAAGCAATTGATATGGAATATGACTTCGAGGGTTATTGGAATCTCGTTCGCCACTTGCAGCCTAAAGCGGTAATGTTTTCTGACGTAGGTCCCGATGTTCGATGGGTAGGTAATGAGAAAGGAATCGCTGGTGAAACGATGTGGTCCACAATTGATGTCAAGCCCGAAAATGCACCGGGAAAAATGTCGCCAGAGTACCTGAATATCGGTGATCCGACTGGCAAATTATGGATACCGACAGAAACAGACGTATCCATCAGGCCAGGTTGGTTTTACCATGAGGAAGAAGATGATAAAGTAAGGACAGCTCAGAATTTGGTCGATCTTTATTACACTTCGGTAGGTAGGAATAGTGTATTGCTTCTCAATATTCCGCCTAATAAAGAGGGAATATTTGCGAAACAGGATGTAGAAAATCTATATGAATACCGGTCGATACTTGATGAAACGTTTCGCGAGAACTTGGCGAAAACTGCCGATGACAAATCATTGACCGACGGAAAACTGGAAAGTTACATCCCCCTCCATGTTAATAAACCTTTCGTGGTAACGTTGGACAAAAAAATATCTTTTGATCGAATTGCACTTCAAGAAAATATTGCGGAAGGGCAAAAAAATGAACAAGCATTGGTAGAGTACTGGGATGGCACGGCTTGGAAGATGTTAAGTGAGCTCACAACTATCGGCTATAAACGCTTATTACGGGTACCCCTGACGACTACCGATAAGATCAGGATTACCGTGAAGAAATCTAAATCGCCGGTGCAGCTAGCAGAATTAGGCCTTTATAAAGCTTCCGACAGGGAATAACTAAAAGTAATACCGTTAATAATCTATTATAAACCAAATTAAAAACATATGATGCATAAAACGACTAAACTTTGGTTGGGTAAGCTCGGCGTGGGAATAGGGTTTGTTTTCCATAGTTTTGGGCTACTTGCCCAGGAAATCAATGAAATTAAACCGACGCTGGCTGTTACTAAGATAACCAAAAACAGCAAAGATGGTCTTCTTCCGGTATCGGACGTTGGACAACAGAACACCCGTATTACGGGTCGTGTACTGGATAGTGCCGGCGAACCCTTAGGGGGAGTGGGCGTTCATCTCAAAGGAACGAGCACCTCTACAGTGACCAACGTAGACGGAAATTTCGTGATGGATTCACCTCAACGTAATGGCATACTCGTATTTACGTCCGTTGGTTTTTTGAGCCGGGAGTTTCCATTTAGTAGTGATCAGCGTGTAGTAAACGTAACGCTACAACCCGATATGTCTACTATAGATGAAGTGGTTGTGGTGGGATATGGTACCCAGAAGAAAACGAACCTGACGGGGGCGGTGGCGAGCGTTACTTTTGATGAAAAATTAACCAGCAGGTCAATTTCAAATGTTTCAACTGCGTTGAATGGCTTATTGCCGGGATTGGCTGTTAATCAGTCGAGCGGAATGGCCGGCAACAATAGCTCTACCTTAATGATTAGGGGATTGGGGACGCTCGCTTCGGGTGCTGCCGGGCCATTAATCGTGGTGGATGGCATGCCTGATGTTGATATCAACAGGTTAAATATGCAGGATATCGAAAACGTATCTGTTTTGAAAGATGCAACAGCTGCTTCTGTGTATGGTTCAAGAGCTGCAAATGGAGTGATTTTGATAACAACTAGGTCTGGTGCAGGCAAAAAACCAAGTATCACTTTCAGTTCTAATTTAGCAATGCAGCGTCCGACTAACGGAATAGGCTTCATGGCGGATTATCCAAGATCGTTAATGGTTCATCGGAATGCACAGGCTATGAGTGCCTCGGCTAACGCTGCAACTTATCGGTACGGCACTATTGAGCAATGGATGGCTTTAGGTATGATAGATCCCATTCGATATGCGAATACAGATTGGTTTGACGTAACGATGCGGGATGCCGTACAGCAGAACTACAACCTTTCGGCGAGTGGTGGTAATGACGTATCTAACTTTTTTATATCTGCCGGAATAATGGATGAAAGAGGCTTGCAAATCGGAAACGATTTTGCCAGATACAATGCCCGCATCAATTATGATTATAAAATTCGTAAGAATATCAGCATTGGCGCTAGGGTAACAGGCAACTGGTCTAACTATACATTTGGGTTTAATGAGGGATTTACAGGGGGTAGCTCAGGAAATGCCTACGACTTACGGTTTGCTGTCGCGGGAGTTACGCCGTATGATCCATTTACAGGTTTCTATGGTGGAAGATCGGCCTATGGCGAACATACGCTCGTAGCAAACCCTTTGGCTTTGTATGATCATCTAAGCTCGAAGAGAAACCAAAAGCAGTTAAATAGTATTTTTCATTTAGAGTGGGAGCCTCTGGCAGGGTTGAAGACGCGTGTAGATTACTCGTTAAATTACAGTGACCAGTTTACCGTGAATGCCAATAAAGCGGTCGAAGCCTATGATTTTCAGAATGAAGCTTTTACCGGCCGTTGGATTTTAGGCCCGAATGTCGGCATTTCCAATGATGACCTAAACAGTTACAAAACGATGGCAAGCGGCCGGATAAGTTATGACAAAGTTTTCGCCGAGAATCACCAATTTTCTGCATTAGCGGTGTATAGCGAAGAGTTTTGGCATAGCCGTATATTAGGCGGATCGCGATTAAACCGGATCCATCCTTCGCTAACAGAGCTAGACGCTGCAAGCGTGGACGGCCAAACGAATACAGGATCTTCCTCACGCGAGGGGTTACGATCTGTCATTGGTAGACTTAACTATGCCGCCTTCAATAAATATTTAGTAGAACTGAACGCTCGTTACGATGGCTCTTCTAGATTTTACAAAGGCCACCAGTGGGGATTCTTCCCATCCGCATCTGTCGGATGGCGTTTTACCGAAGAAAATTTTCTTTCTACCATCAAGGATTGGGGCATCAGCAGCGGTAAATTAAGAGCGAGTTACGGTGGGTTAGGTAATAACAGAATTACCAATTCATTATACGAACAAAGAGAGGTACTGACGTCATTTAATTATATCTTAGGCGGTTCGGCCTACAGCGGATTCTCGAATAACAGGATGATAAACCAGGCATTTAGTTGGGAGAAAGTCAATGTGCTTAATTTTGGTTTAGATCTCGTCATGCTTAATAACCGCTTGTCTGCGGAATTTGATTACTATGAGCGGAAAACTGCAGGGATGGCAGATGCTTTGGATATTTCTATGCTTATATCCGGCATGTATACCGCGCCGAGGCATAATATAGGAGAGATGAGTAATCGTGGTATTGAGGGTAATTTTACCTGGAGTGATAATAAGAATGGTTTTCAATACCGTATCAATTTGAATGCTTCTTATAATAGAAACAAATTGGAGAAATGGGGGCAGCTATTATTAAGAGGAACCCGATTCATAGACATGCCTATTAACTTCGTATACGGTTACGAAGATATGGGTATTGCACAAAACTGGCAACAAGTTTATGATGCGACCCCACAAGGTATTGTGCCAGGAGATATCATCCGTTTGGATTTGAACGGAGACGGAAGAATTACAGATGAAGATCGGAAAGCTGATCCTCATACGCAAACTAACATGCCACACACCAATTTTGCTTTGAATTCGAGTTTCAGCTATAAAGGTTTCGATCTGAATATCCAATTGCAAGGCGCTGCGGGGAGAAAGGATTACTGGTTAAGCAACTATAATGAGCTGAGTATCGGCGAACGGTATGCAGCATCATGGGATCACTGGAATAATCCGTGGAGTGTGGATAACAGGGACGGAATCTGGCCAAGGCTAAATAGTACGGCCGGTGGAAACAGGACGCAAACAACCTTTTGGCTAGATAACCTATCCTACTTACGCCTACGTAATGTGCAGGTAGGCTATAATCTTCCAGAAGGAATCTTAAGGAAAGTAAATATTAATAATCTTAGAATATTCGTTTCCGGAGAAAACTTACATACGTTTACCTCATACAGAGGAATCGATCCCGAGTCTACAGCCAGCATGAACGATGTATATCCACTCTTGAAATCCTTTTCTTTAGGACTGAATATTAACCTATAAGATGTAAATAATATGAAAAAGATAAATAAGTTTATAGTCTCCGTTTTTGCCGGCTCTATTCTACTTTCTATGTCGGCCTGTGTAAAGGATCTCCTCGATCAGCAGGCAACGACCGAGCTTGATAACAATGCTTACTGGCAAACGGAAGCAGATGCCGTCGGTGGTGCGATGGCCATGTATAATAACATTAAGAATGTGTTTCATAAAGACTATTTTTTTGACGGTCATGGTGACTATGTGCGAGTAAGAGCTGTGAGCAGTATCTCTTCTTTGGGCACACCAAGTAACGGCGGCGCGTATTGGACGGGAAGCACCAGCGGTCATTATTATCCAGAAGGATATGGTTCCTCTTTTGATAACATGTTTCGTTTCTTGTATGGTGGTGTCAACAGGGCGAATTATGTGATCGACAACGTGACAAACATGTTACCTCGCTTACCCGCTTCTAAAGAAAATCTCGAAGGCATTATTGGTGAGGCTAAGCTGATGCGAGCTTTAGTATATTTTCGCTTAATTACCATGTGGGGGGATGTGCCATACATCGATAAAATAGTAGTTAACAATGATGACGTGATATCCATACCGCGAACACCGATAGAAGAAGTAAAGAATCATATTCTGGCGGATTTAGATTACGCATTTGAAAAACTACCCGCGTCGCGCTCTGCCGATCAGAAAGAAAGAGTAACAAAAGCTGCGGCGTTGGCTTTGCGGGGGAAAGTTAATCTGTATTGGGGTAGCTGGAATAAGAATGGATGGCCAGAACTGGATACGTTTACGCCGGATGCTGCAAAAGCTGATCAAGCCTTTAGGGATGCAACGGAAGACTTCAGAAAAGTCATCAACGATTACGGACTAACGCTATTCAGAGGCGGTGCTCCGGGCGAAATTGATGATTTAGGAAAAGCAGAAACATTGCCTAATTATTTTCATCTGTTTCTACCTACTTCCAATGCAAACAATGAGACCATTATTGGTTTTACCCACGGAGGACAGGGATCGGGCGTCAGCGATAAGCTCATGCGCGATATTGGACCAAGAGAAACCGAAAGTTCGGAAGTTAATGTGTCACCTAACTATTGGTTGGCAGACCGTTACCAATCTACCACAACAGGCGATTTTCTGCCACCGATGGAGCAATTGAGCGATAGAACACAGGATGCTAAATATGCGCCAGATGCAGCGACAAGACCAAATTCTGCACTGAATCCACAAACATACGTTGGAAGGGACTACCGGATGAAAAGTACTATCCTTTGGAACGGAGAAGTGATCCAACGTCTAGCCGGGTTGCAGGCGGAGGGTCTTATACCTTATCACCACGGTAAGCAGGGAGTTAACAATGGTGTCCGATTTATAGATTATAATTCGGGAACTAACTCTGGTTATTTGTTTCGGAAATTCGTAAGAAATTATGCCGGACAAGGAAGAGAAGAAGGAAATATGACTTGGCCTGTCATACGCTTAGCAGACGTCTATCTCATGTTTGCAGAAGCATCTAATGAGGCTTTTGGTCCGACGCCCGAAGCTGTAACTTTGGTAAATAAAGTAAGAGCTCGCGGAAATCTGCCGGGGCTTAAACCCGAAAAATTTGCGAATAGAGACCTGTTCTTTGACGCTATAGAACAGGAACGTATAGTAGAATTGGTATTAGAGGGTCATCGCGCATTCGACATCAGGCGTTGGCGAAAGATTGAAGAGATCTGGGGGCCACCAAACGGGTCGGGAAAGTTTACCACAAACACTTGGGGTAATAATGTTACGGTATACTTCCAAAATAAAAATGAGAGAGCTTATCAGCAATGTTATATTTTCAAGATACCCCAAAGTGAAATGGATCGTAACCCGAACTTGCGACAAAATACACCTTATTTATAGAGATAAATTTTAAATAAAAACATAGATGATGAGAAAATCAAAATATAAAAACTTGTTTTTGGGGTTATTGCTGATTGTAGCATTTGCAATAGTAAGATGTTCGAAAGATAGTTTTCCTGTCGACGAGGACGGGCTGTTGATCACCGATAGAACAAGTGCCTATGTGGGTAGCTTTGATTTAGTAGATCCTACCCATCAAACGGTCGTTATAGGAACGCCCGTTGTGGATACTGTAGCACAAACGATAGACTTAGAAGTACGTTTTGGCACAGACTTAACTAGTCTATGGCCGCGGTTTTCATTGATTACCGATGCCAAGCTGGAACCTAAAATCACCGGGTTTGTTGATTTTTCTGATTTAGCAAACCCCAAACAGTGGACTGTAATATCAGGCAACCGGCAGGTGAGAAAAGTTTATACGGTCAACGTGACTGTACAACAACCATAGGACAACATATTTTAGGATATTAAAACGTAAAATTATGATTCGTGAATTATTATATAAAACCGCATTTATACTTTGTGCTGTAACTATTGCTATTGGCTGCAAAGAGGAGGAATATTCGGTACCAGTACCTAAAAGTGGTTTGCAAAATGATTGTATCAAAAAATCAGTAGGGCCTGGATTAGCCGGCATAGACATAGAGTTCATGTATGCCATGGCAATTCCAGAAAGCGAAGGGAAATTAATCTCCGCACAAGTGGAGGCTTCCATCCCAGGGGCTTCCGAAACATATCTGGAGCACCGGTCATTCCACACCAATGCTATTGGAGATGATATAGGTATACCCGTAGCAAGCCCCTCTGTCACTGACGGCGCTGTTACCAAGATCAATTTTAATGTGGATACCAATGCAGCCACTTTAAGGTATTATTATAGACCAGCACCCGATGCTGCTGACAAAGAAGTTTCTTTTACTTTTTCTGCAACGAGTAGCAATGGCGAAACTGCCAGCTACAAAATGGGGCCTTACAAAATTAGGAGAATGGAAATTGCGCCTAATCTAGCAGTTTCAGATGGAAACAGATTTTATATCTCTATAGAGGATATGGCCATCTATAACGAGACAGAAGCCGCGTCTATACCCGATAAGATTGATGTACTATATCTATTTAGGACTATTAACGGTATAACCTTTGGCCATTCTTTCGTAGCTCCGGCAGCGGATGCTGTTTATCGTCCAGGAATAACACTACCAAATGGCGTCAACAGAAACACCAAAATACAAAAGGCATGGAATGTGAGAGATATCCATCTTGGTGCCAATGCCGGTACGGGAAACAACTCTTATGTTTATCTAGACGATGAAGACTTTAAGACATTGAACCTTAGCGCAGCCCCCAATTATGCTATCAATATGCTAGCTCAATCCGGTATATGGGTAGAAACGGCAGACGGAAAATACAGAGGATATATTTATGTGAATTCTATTAACGCGAACGGGAGTGCTGTAATCGGAATTAAACGTTATAAATTATAACGGATCACCGCGTATCCACGCTTTTCCTAACGCTAAAATATGGTAACCAGGAGCTTAAAAAGCACCTGGTTATTATTATCAGTCTCGATATGAAAAACTTATATTTACTACCATTTCTTGTATTAACTATTACATTCTCGACGGCTCACGCGCAATTTCGCGAAGGTAAACCCAATATAGCGCAGCATCCCCGTTTATTCCTTCTAAAAGGAGAGGAAAAAGCACTTTTTAAAGGCGTCAAAGCCGATCGTTACAAATTAAAGGTACATCACGAAATTTTTGCAGAATGTGAAAAAATCCTCAACACCACTCCCGTAGAACGCGTTAAAGTAGGGATGCGTATGCTACCTACTTCTCGCGAAGCCTTGTTGCGAATTTTTTACCTATCTTATGCTTGGAGAGTGTCAGAAGACAGGCGCTATGTCGAACGTGCAAAAGAAGAGCTTGCCTCCATTTCGTTATTTAGCGACTGGAATCCATCCCATTTTTTGGATGTTGCGGAGATGACCATCGCCGCTGCTATTGGATATGACTGGCTATATGAAGAGTTGTCGCCGGAAGAACGGGTGCGAATTAAAGATGCGATTCTGAAAAAGGGCTTGGAACCTTCTTTTGATAGCCGCTATAACTGGTGGTTAAAAGCTACGCACAATTGGAATCAAGTCTGTAACACGGGAATGCTCCTAGGTGCGTTGGCCATTTATGAAGATGACGTTGAACTAGCTGATCGGATCATCAAAAGAGGCAAGGAAAGTATACAGCTGCCAATGAAAGATTATGAACCCGACGGGGCGTATCCAGAAGGGTATATGTATTGGGGTTACGGAACGACTTTCAATGTATTATTTATAAATGCCATGGAACGCGCTTTTGGCGAAGCGTATGATTTGTCATCAGCTCCCGGCTTTTTAGGAACAGCTTCGTTCATGCAAAATATGACCGGCGTTACAGGAGATTCTTTTAATTTTTCTGATTCTGATCTTGGCGGTGTTTTGCAATCGGCTATGTTCTGGTTTGCCCAAAAGACGGACACCCCTTCCTTGCTTTGGGTCGAAAAAGAACATATGATCAAATTAAGCGCAAATGTGCGTGAAGATAACCGCCTTTTGCCGTTAACCCTGATATGGAGTAAAGATAGTGATCTTCAATCTATCGATCCTCCGAAAAACAAGATGTGGGTAGGCCAGGGCAAGACGCCTGTAGCGTTGATGCGGTCATCGTGGGTCGACTCCACAGCAATATATGTAGGATTCAAAGGCGGGTCACCATCGACCAATCACGGGCATATGGATGTTGGATCTTTCATCATGGAATCCGATGGCGTTCGTTGGGCAATAGACTTTGGTCGGGAAGATTACCAACTGCTAGAAGCACAGAAAATAAACATTTGGAAATTCGATCAGGACTCCGAACGATGGAGTGTATTCAAATATTCTAATTTGGCGCATAATACGCTATCTGTTAACGGAGGACTACAAAATGTTAAAGGCCATGCATCTCTGATCGATTTTTCGGAAGCTACTGACAGCACAACAGCAACAATGGATCTTTCCACACTCTATCCTCAACTGACGACTTTGAAACGCAAAATCACCGTCGTCAACGCAGAAAAAGTGGCGATTAGAGATTTATACGATGGTGGAGCAGAAGAAAATACAATACGGTGGTCCATGCTTACAGATGCAACTGTAAAACTAAAGGATAGAAGAAACGCGGAACTAACAAAAGAAGGAAAAAAGCTAAAACTGCACGTAGATGCACCGCATGATATAGTTCTAAAAACGTGGTCTACAGACCTAGATTATCTAGGGAACGAGACGGTGATCGTCGGTTTCGAAATAAAAGTTGAACCCCATCAAAAAGGGGAAATTATAGTACGGTTAGTGCCTTCCAGATGATCCCCTATGCAGAAACCTATTTGCGGATCTATAGTCCATTCCACCAGGCGTCCAGCATGGATCTATTTTCCGATATCCACTGTTGGGCGGTTTCTTTTTGATTTGTGCTGGTTTCCATTCTGGTCAGGAGGTCTGACATCATTTCGCCATCAAAAAAAGCATGCTGGAAGAACCGGTAAACCTCCGGGAAATCTTTCTCAAAATCTTGTCGGGCAAACGTCTCTATATGTTCCACCTCACCATATATTTTCTTTGGATCCTCCAAAAACTTCAAGTCAAACCTTCCGAACAACCAGTGCGGTTGCCAAGCCGTCACCACGATCCACCGCTTCTCCTGGATAGCCTTATTCAGTTCGGCAGCCATCGCCACCATAGAGGAATTGAGTTGCCGGTAATTTAGGCCGTACTCCTGAATAACCGTGTCCGTATAAATAGCCATGCCGGTACCTCTTTCTATGCCCATGATCTTTCCGTCGAACTTATCGCTATTCGCATTCAGTTCTTCAATCGAATTTATTTCCACGTAATCCGGCACCACGAGCCCCAATAACGCGCCTTCATAATTTGTCGCGACGCTTTGAATACGATGAAACGGTGCAATCTTATCGCCATGTGTTTTGGGGAGCCATACATTCATAAATATATCCGTATCACCATTATCCATGGACGCCAATAGCAGATTCGGTGCCGCTTTGTGAATAACGATATGGTATCCTTTTTCCTTTAAATATTCCTGTGCGACTGTCGTCATGGCATTTCCTTCCGCCCAGCCTTCCACCATGCCCATGCTGATACGCTTGGTCAGGCGGTCTCCACAGCCGAGCAGGCAAACACACGAGATGACGATCGCTATCCATTTTCTTCCGTTCATATAGCTTCGCTCTTATTTAGATAAACCCTTATTACCAAAAGCCTGTGTAATACGGTCAAGTATGATGGCCAATATCACCACAGACAAACCGCTTTCAAATCCCAGACCGATATCCAGGTTATTGATTCCCTCCAACACCTTTTCGCCTAATCCACCAGCAGCGATCATTCCGGCAATAACAACCATAGACAACGATAGGAGAATGGTCTGGTTAATACCGGTCAAAATGGTCTTCATCGCTAAGGGTAACTCCACCTTAAAAAGAATCTGTTTAGACGTAGCACCTAGCGAATGCGCCGCTTCCAATACATCTTTCGGCACCTGTTCAATGCCTAAAGTTGTCAAGCGAACAGCCGGTGGCATCGCAAATATAATGGTCGCAAATGCACCCGGTAGCTTTCCAATACTGAAAAACAGGACGGCTGGTATCAAGTACACAAAAGCCGGCATGGTCTGCATGAGGTCCAACAGCGGACGGATAACGCGATTGGCGGTCGGACTTTTCGCCGCCCATATCCCCAGCGGCACAGCAAAGACCAATGCTATAAAAGTAGAAGCGAGAATAAGCGCCAGTGTTTGCATCGTTTCCTCCCAAAAGCCCATCAGGTAGATAAGCGCAAACCCCAGTACCGTAAACAGTGCAATGCTCTTTCCGGCCTGCTTCCAGGCAATAAACGTAAATAAGGCGATCATGACATAAAATGGCGTCTGCACAAAAACCCATTCCAAGCTTTCTATTCCCGTATTTCCCGTTACCTTTATAAAATCAAAAAAAGGCCTTAGATTATCGGTAAGCCATTTCACCGCAACCGCAACATATTGTCCTATATCTATCGTTTTTTCCATCCTCTTTAACTATTGTTTGCTTGTTCTTTCAAATCCTGGATATCCTGTTCATCAAAACGTGTTGCCTCGATGATCAGGGAGTTTTGCGTTACAATGCCGAGCAACCGCTTCTCTTCTCCGTCCACCACGGCAATCGGCGAGCGCGTTGCCGATATCAACGGTAGCATTTCCTCCACGGTGACTTCAGTTGTTACCGAGGGCACATCCGTCCGTAAAATACGATGCACTGTCTTCTCCTGCGCCTTCGCAGATTGTACCGCATCTTTCACCCATACAAAGCCCATAAACACCCCCTGGTCGTTCACAACGGGCAACACATCCAGTCCCGTTGCACGCATTTTCCGCAGTGTTCCCTCCGGCCCATCCTTCCCTAGCCGCACCACGGTCGGTTTATCATGCATCAAGGTTCCCGCTGTAATGATGGTCTTTCGGTCCACCTTTTTTACAAATGCTTCCACATATTCCGTCGCCGGATTCGTTAAGATCTCCTCCGCCGTACCGATCTGTTCAATCACACCATCTTTCATAATCGCAATCCGCTCCCCTAATTTAATAGCCTCATCCAGATCGTGGGTAATGAATACAATCGTTTTTTTCAGCTTCTCCTGCAGGGCGAGCAATTCATCCTGCATTTCGGTTTTAATGAGTGGGTCAAGTGCCGAAAAAGCCTCATCCATTAAGAGTACCTCCGGCGAGTTCGTCAATGCCCGGGCTAACCCTACCCGCTGTTGCATACCCCCGGAAAGCTGTGCCGGATATTGATTCTCGAATCCTCGCAGGCCAACCGTGTCCAATGCATTTTGTGCCTTTTCTTTACGCATTTCCGCATCCTCTCCACGAATTTCCAGACCAAAGGCAACATTTTCGATAATAGTGCGGTGCGGCAGCAATCCAAATTTCTGAAACACCATACTCATCTCCGTACGCCGGACATCCAGAAGTTCCTTATGCGTTTTACGTGTGATGTCATCGCCATTGATATAAATACTTCCGGCCGTAGGTTCAATCAAACGGTTCAGACAGCGCAGTAAGGTAGATTTACCACTTCCCGATAGCCCCATGATCACAAAAAATTCATTTTCAAAAATCTCAAAACTTGCCCCGTTCACGCCTACGGTGCACTGTGTGGCCTCCAGAATTTCCTTTTTGCTTTTTCCTTGCTTCAGCATTTCCAAAGCCTTCTCTTTCTTTCTGCCAAAAATCAATACCAGTTCTTCGATTTTTATTTTTACGGGTCTATTCTCGTCCATGTGTATTCTATATTTTATACCCATTCCTTCATATGGGTTATATAACAAATAAAGTCCTTAGATGACTTTTACTTAAAAAAGTGCACTGACTTTCAATATGATTTATATTGAGCGGATTATAGGTTTGAAGGAGGTGACAACTTCACTGTCCTGAGCGTTCTCAGATGAAGCAGGAAAAAAAGAAATCTCGTTGTTAGCAGCTTTCTGTGTTCCTTCATGTTGACAAAGGTACGAAAAATTAATTTATCGAGATTAGAGGGGAATAATGCCATGGCATAGTTCTTGCCGTGACGCATGTAAAAAAGTTAAAACAAATTTGAATCATCTAAACAAACAACAGTAATATATGTGTGGAATCGTAGGCTACGTAGGTAGCAAACCCGCTTACCCTATACTCATATCGGGGTTGAAGCGTCTGGAATATAGAGGATACGACAGCGCTGGTGTCGCCCTCCTTGTGGAGAACAATCTACAAGTGTTTAAAAAAGAAGGTAAGGTTGCCGCTTTGGAAGAATTGGTCGGCGAACAACAACCACTCTCCAACATCGGTATCGGCCACACACGTTGGGCTACACACGGAGAACCGTGCGACCGAAATGCACACCCCCACCTTTCCAACGATGGTTCTATTGCCATGATCCATAATGGCATTATCGAAAACTACGCGCAGTTGAAGGCCGAGTTGGAGAAAAAAGGCTATACCTTTAAGAGCGACACCGACTCTGAAGTATTGGTTAATTTTATATCCGACATACGCCTTCACAACAACTGCTCGTTAGAAGAAGCTGTCCGTATAGCGTTGAAGCGCATTACCGGCGCCTATGTGATTCTGCTTTTGGACAACGAGATGCCCGATACCATCATCGCCGCCCGGAAAGGATCCCCTTTAGTGATCGGCGTCGGCGAAAACGAACATTTCTTAGGGTCAGATGCTTCACCCATGCTGGCCTATACGAAAGACGTCGTGTATATAAATGACTACGAAATGGTCATCGTCCGTCCAGACGAGCTGATTCTGAAGAATTTAGTTAACGAAAAGTTAACACCGTTCGTACAACGCCTGGACTTAGATTTGGCTGCCATTGAAAAAGGTGGCTATGAGCATTTCATGCTGAAAGAAATCTTCGAACAGCCACAAACCATATTCGACTCCTTCCGGGGGCGGCTAGATGTGGAGCAGACCATGCTGACCTTAAGCGGACTCGAGACGATCAAGGATAAATTGTTAACGGCGCGTCGTATCATCATTGTAGCCTGCGGCACCAGCTGGCATGCCGGTCTTTTAGCCGAATACCTGATCGAAGAGCTTTGCCGTGTAAATGTGGAGGTCGAATACGCGTCGGAATTCCGGTATCGCAATCCGATTATCGATGAAAGCGATGTGATTATCGCCGTATCCCAGAGTGGCGAAACCGCCGACACATTGGTCGCGCTGGAAAATGCTAAAAAACAAGGCGCGACTATTTTCGGTATCGTAAATGTCGTCGGATCTTCTATCGCGCGTATGGCCGATGCGGGTGCTTATACGCATGCTGGCCCGGAGATCGGCGTGGCGAGCACCAAAGCCTTTACCGCCCAGCTTGTCGTGTTGGAGCTCTTCGCACTCAAACTTGCAGAGATGAAAGGTACCATCAGTACAGCCCGTTTGCAGGAGTTAACCACCGCTCTGCATGCCGTTCCCGAACAAGTGCAGTGGATATTAGACAATCAATTGGAAAACATTAAGCAGATTGCTGCGAAATACAAAGACGCACGCGATTTTCTATTCTTAGGCAGAGGCTATAATTTTCCTATTGCGCTAGAGGGCGCCTTGAAATTAAAAGAAATTTCCTACATACACGCCGAAGGTTATCCAG